>Ga0209093_1000529_pt1 | contig 20954 bp, 15 predicted proteins | sample SidtaG_4_FD_187450 | JGI IMG/M metagenome (GOLD analysis project Ga0209093, IMG submission 187450) | Marine algal microbial communities from Sidmouth, United Kingdom - Sidmouth_Male1 metaG (SPAdes) (version 2) | ecosystem: Host-associated > Algae > Red algae > Unclassified | place: Sidmouth... | reverse complement strand
CCCACCGCTCCCCGTCAGCCCCGCGGCGCCCTCAAAAGTCACTCACCCGCCCGTTGCGCGCCCAGTCCCCGTACCGCGTCGGCTCGTAGCCGCGGGGTCCGCCCCACTCGGGCCCGCCCGGCCCGTCCCGGTTCCACATTTGCACCTTGTCCGACGGCGCCGCCGCGTCGGCCGCGTCCGCCGCCGCCGCCGCGCCCGCCTCGGCCGGCAGCGGCGCGTTGGGGGTGCCGCCAGGGCGGGGGGGGGGGTCCACCGCCGCCGCCTTGGTGGCAGCCGCGGCGGCGGCGGCGCCTGCCGCCCCGTCGGCAGCGGAAACCGTGTCGGCGGGTGCGACGGCGGGGGCGGCGGCGGCGGTGCCGGCGGGGGTGGTCGCCTCTCGGTCGCCAGCGGCTACGGTGTCAGCGGCGGGGGGCGCAGGCGGGGGTACAATGTGCTCCACCGCTCCGGCAGGGGTGGGGGGGAAGGCCCGCCCCTGGGAAGAGGCGGACGTGTGCAGGCGCCGGGCGAGGGTGGGGAGGAGCGACCGCATGGCGGCGCGACAGACAGGAAGGGGAGAAGAGTGGGAACAGCAGCAGCGATGGTCAGAAGGAGTCCCAGGTAGAAGGAGGAGAGGTGTCGCGTGGCCTCGGCAACTTCAGAGTTAGTAGGAAGTGCGGCTGTGCGGTGCTGTACAACGGCGTTGGCGGCACCGACGCGGTCGACATCCAACGCAGCTCTGCTCAAGTGATGGCAAAGGCAAGAAAGACGTGGAGGATACAGTGCCGCAAACTGTCCGCATCCATGTCGCAAAGTGGCCCGCCATAGAAACTGCTCGACTGACAAGACCAACAGCAGGCGATGCTGTTTCAGCGAAATTAGCCAACTGTCACCGGGCCGAACTCTGGTTCGCACACATGAAAGTGTAACTCGTTGATCGAAGTCGGCTGAGAAACAATCATTGGAGGAAAGCTTGTGCTCGATCACGAAACGATCGCAGACCGAAGACAGACTTTTCTGATCAGTACTTAACACATGTTGAGATCTCCGAGCTCTGCAGAGTTGTGTGACGGCCTGAGATGTTCGTCACACCTGCCGTCTCTTCAGCTGGCCGTTTCCACTGGCCTCTCGCCATCAATCGGAAGGGACTCCTTCTCAGCACTAAAGTCGCGCCGTGGCCGCTCGCCAACCGCACACAGCGTGAGCACCGCCGTACATGACTACACCAACTCTCACCACCACCACATATGTGACCTCTACGCTGTCCTTAATTGCCACGTCCACCGCGGGTTCTGTTGCCCTGCTTTGATCGTCAGCCCCGCCGCCATCACGTGCCACTCGGACCGAAAAGTGCTCTCATGCGGCAGCAAGCAACACGAGTGATCGTCCTCTGGTGCCTTCTATTGGACGGCCATGAGCCAAGCTCAGCTGGGAGGACGTTCCGCAGTGTACTGGGCTGACTGCATAGTACTTACTGTTTGCTCCAAGACCAAAGTACCCATAGAGGGATTGTGAGCAGCACTAAGTACGTCATCGTCGCGCCGACAGTACGAGAGCCTCTCCGCGCACGTGTGCAGCAGCAATTGCCCGTGCGGCTCACACGAGCTGACAGCGGCATGCCAACGAAATCTTATTGAAACTATTGATTATCGGAGAGAAACTCGACTCATCATGTTGTGCTTGGACATCCGATCGCAGTACGCTATTCACAGGTGTCCCGCGGCCTGTTTTGCACACACTGGCACAAAAATATCCGCGGCGAGTGGCCGCGTCCGTCCAGCGCACCCCCCCTCTTGGGCAATGTGCGCTGCGGGGCGGATCAGGACGTGCCGGTGTACGCTGGTGTCGCCTCGCTGTGCCTCCACCGGTCGGACGGACCGGGGGCCCCTTCCCCCCGCAACGCGCTCCCTACCCGCCACCAGGGGGGGGGGTGGAACGGCGTTGGACCGCCGAGCGCAACAGTCGCAGTGCGGGGGGCGGCGGCCCGCCCAGCTGGCTCTGCAAGCACCGACGCGCGGCATTGCATCGTGGGGCGCCGCGTGACTGCCAGCCGCCCGCCCCCATCGGCCGCACCCACCGTCTGCCATCGCACCCACGCGCCTGCCGGCAGCGCGCGCCCGCCCCGCGCGCTCGGCCGCCGCGCCGACCGCGTCGGTGGGGCACCGCGGTCGTGTTGCCTACGTTTCCCCCCGCTGCTTACGTGCTCTTCCCTCTCCCCAATCCTTTTTTTTTCCTCTCAATCCTATTTCTTTTCGTTTTTCGCATCCCCGCTGGTCCCCCTCGCCCGCTCCCTCCGCGTCGACCATGTCGCCGCCCTTGTCGTCTGCCGCAGGCGTGGTCACCCCGACGGCGCCGACTCATGATCGGTGTCGGCCCCGGCGGTGGCCCCAACCCCCCGCCGCCCCACGGGCGCTGCCGCCGGCCTTTGTGGCGCTGTCGCCGGCCATGGCACGGACTGGCTGCCGAGCGGCCGCCTCGATGCGGCGGCCGCCGGCCCGCGTGTCGGCCATGGCCGGCCGGCCAGCCCTCGGCGGATGGGTGCGGCGCGGCAACGGCACGCGCGTGACGGCGGGGCGACCGGCGGGGCGGTCGGTGTCGCGGCGGTCCGCCGGCGGCCGGCGACAACCGCCTGTGGCTACGGACGCGGCGGCGCGGGTCGGCACCGTAGGCGACCGGCCAGAGGAGCCGCCGCTCGGCGCAGACGCGGGCGTTGCCGCCGCTGCCGCCGCCGCCGCCGCCGACCGCCTGCGCGACCGCGTGCCGACCGCCGCCCGTGTCGGCCGCCTAGTCCGGGGGCTGTGGCAATTTACACGCCCCCACACCCTCATCGGCACCTTTCTGTCGGTCCTCAGCTTGTCCGCCCTCGCCCTCCGGTCGGGGCCCGCCGGTGGCGCCGCCGCTGCCGCCGGCAGCCTCCTCCGCTCCGCGCCGCCAGAGGCGCTGGCGCCGGGCACGGCGGCGGCGTCGCCGCTGGGCGCCCTCGCCGCCCTCCCCGCCGCCGTCGTTGGGGCGGTTGCGGCGGTGCCCGCGCCCTTTTGGCCGGCCCTTTGGACGGCGATGGTGCCCGCGCTGCTGCTCAACGTGTTTATCGTTGGCCTCAACCAGCTGTGTGACATCCCCATTGACGCCATCAACAAGCCCTTTTTGCCCCTCCCCGCCCGCGCGCTGTCGGTGCCGGCGGCCGTGGCCGCGGTCCTTGCCTGCCTGGCCGGCGGGGTGGCCATTGGCCTCGCTTCCCCAGCAACGACGCTGCCGCTACAGGTCGTACTCTTTGCGTCGACGGCGCTCGGCGTTGCCTACTCGGCGCCGCCGCTGCGGCTCAAGCGGTTTGCGGTGCTCGCGTCGGCGTGCGTGCTGTCGGTGCGGGGGCTGCTGATCAACGCGGGCTTCTTCCTCCACATGCGCGTCGCGCTGGGCGCGGGGGCGGGCACCGCCGCCGTCGCCGCCGCGGGCGCGATGGGCGCCGCCCCGCCGACCGCCGCGGCGGCGGCGGCCACGTGGGCGCTCATGACGCCCGTGGCGACGGGCGCGTGCGCGTTTTTCGTCGGCTATGGCCTGCTCATTGCGCTTTTCAAGGACGTGCCCGACGTGGCTGGCGACGCTGCGCACGCGGTGCGGACGCTGTCGGTGCGCCTCGGCGCACGGCGGGTGTTTGGCGGCTGCGTGGCGGGCCTCGCTGCCCTGTTTTTGACCGCTTCCGCCGGGACGGCGAGCCTCGCGACGGGGCTCGCCGCCAAGGTGGGGCTTGCCGCCGCGCACGCGGCGGCTGCGGGCGTGGTTCTCTCCAAGGCGCGGTCGGTGGACGTGGCTAAGGAGGGGGGGAACGTTGCCGAAGGTGCCCCGGGCAGCGTATCGCGCTACTACCTGCGGGTCGTGTGGGTGCTGTTTTACCTCGAGTACCTGCTACTGCCCTTTGCCGGGTGAGCGGTTGGTGGTGTGTGGTGACGTCCGAGGGGGTCTGATGGAGGGGGGGGCGAGGTTTGGTGGAGAGGACATGGATGCAGCGTACGCCTGTGTGCTCGTAGGCACCAAGCCGACGCATCCGTGGACGGACGTGCTGTGCCAGAGGTGTTGGGGTGGACCCTCGCGGCAGGCCGGCTGTTTCGACGGCCTCGGCGACTGGTTTTTCCTTCCCTTTTGTTGTTGTTTTCCTCTTTCTTGGATTGATGTGTGCTGCTGCCCGCACCGGCAGAACGGCACCACGGAGTGGAGCACATGGCGGGGGAAGGGGTTGACTTGGATATAGACAAGCACCGGGATAGTCACCCTTTCGTGATCCGATCATGTTTTTTTGTTGTCCACTATGGAGACGCATTTGGCGACGGCATGCAAACGCCGCGACTGCGCGTCTGTGGCGGGGCCGCTGGCAGCCGTCGCGGGCGCCCCTGCGCACAGGCGAGGCACGCGCGCCCACCGACCGCCGGCGTCCACGGCGTGGCCGCACCGGCAGCGTCCTCGTGGCCGGGCGTACCCCCGTGACCGTCGCCACGGTCGTGGGCGGCGCGCGGCAGCGCGCCGGTGGCAACGACCGCGGCGGCTGTGGCGGCGGCCGCGGCGGCGGCGGCAGCGCGGGTATGGGCGGCCGTCCCCCCAGAGCGGCGACGGTGACGGCGGGGCGCCACGCAGTCGCGAGCACGTGGGTGGGCGGCCATCGCTGGCCGTCGTTGGCACGGGCAGCGAGACCGGGGCGCACGCCACCGTCGGGATTGGCTGCTGGGGACGGTCGGGCACCGGGCGGCGTCGCCACTCGGCAGCACCTCCTTGTCACGCCAACCAGCCGGCAGGGACCGGATGTGACCCGCACGTGGGCAGAGGGCCACGGCCACAGCCGCTGCCGTCCCAGACACTGCAGTGGCCGCCCACACGGACCCGCCGTCGGTGGCTGGCGTCGAGCGGCGAGCGCAGGGTGCCACCGCCATCCGCAGGCGCGCTTGGTTCCTGCCGCCGCCGCCCGTCGACGCCGCCACCCGCCCCTCTGGTCACCCCATGGGCCAGGCACCGTGCCCCCCCCCCCCGCCGTCACGCAGGCCTGCCGCCGCCCCGCCGTTCACCGTCCACCGCCAGCTCGCAGCGGCCGGCCGCCCGTCGGCCGGCGACCGACGGCCGGCGAGGGCAGTGGGTGACCGAATCCGACCGACTGGCAGCAGGGCGGCCGGTGCGCGTCATCGGGGGGCAATCCGCGTGGGGTGCCGTTGGCGTCCCCGGCCTGCCTTTTCCATCCGTTGTCTGCCAAGGTCGGGCCTCTATCGGCCGCGGCGTCGAGCGGCCGCTCGCAAGCAATGGAGCGGCTGACCGACACCGACGCCAAGTGCCCGTCAGCCCCACTACGGCCGAGCTCGGCACCGTGACCATCGAAGCCTCCGGGCTGTGTCGTCGTCGTCTGCATCACGACGACGGCCAGGAGTAGTTGCATCGGCCTCTGCACGTCAAATATGGGTCGGGGGCGTGGGTTGGCGACACGTTTCATGCCACGTCATGGATTCGACCCACATTTGCAACCCATTTTTGGCTAACGGGTGCGTCTCCGACTACTAGCTATAATAGCTAGTGTCTATTCTACTGCTCGCCTCAATTGAGGCGATTCGGCTCATTTGAGCATCATTTTCGGTGACCATTTTGACCACCTTCTGCTTGTCGGAGAGAAATTCTAATGTCAGAAATAGACTCTGCGCAGGCTGTTTGCCAATGAGGGAAGTTGGGGTCACCTGGGTCGTGCTCTTGTCCCCTCTTCATGCCTTTCCGTTCCGTCTCTGCTGGTCTGGTCAACAGGTCTCTCTCGACCTCCCCTCCCACCCCACAGTGCCCCTCCGAGTCGTTTCTCAGCCTCCCTGCCTTTTGCTTCAGCTGGAACCTTCCCTCCTCTGTCACACAATTTCCTGCGCTGCCACGGCCGCGCCACTGGCAAAATCCTCTTCACTATTTGAGGCAGCCAGGGGCATTGAGGAAGGGGCGTGCAGGCCATGATAGGACCTTAGAGCATGTCGGGAGGATTCCTGGTCCGAAATCTGAAGAACTAAGGCAGGCCGAGGGGCTTAACAGAGAGCACAGGTGCACCAGATCCAGAGACCTACAGGCCAAGGACAGAGAACGACGGCATTTTTGAAAATAAAATGCGGGTCAGCCGGACCTGAGGCGTCAACGGGACAGGAGCTACCTCCACACAGGAGCCCGTGACGCAGCAGAGCGCATGGCTCATCTTTTGGAGCCTCATTGCTGAGATGGAAACAGAACTCGGCTGCAGGAACAGCGTCGTGCCTTACTCTCTTCAGCTGGCATTGCCCCTCGGAATCGCCCATTCCGGGGGATCTGGAGGGGGGGACGGCGGGGGAGGAGATGTTTGTCCTTCTTTTCTGCATTCTTCGGAATACGTCGCGCGCCACCCCGCACCTGAGATCCTGGAGAGGCTGCAGACACATTGCACTGAGACAACCATTGGCGCGCCCAGCAGCATGCAAGAGTAAGGCCTGAACATCGATGTGTACGCGTTAAAGTGCTCGGTTTCCCACTCAGATGGCCCAGAATCGCCAATTCTGACAGAGCCTCTTTTGAGACTAGGCCGAGCCTCATTTTAGTCTCACGAGCAGTAGAATAGATACTAAAGTCTATCCCATTCTATTTGACACCTGGGAACATGACTGTTTTGGCTGGCTGTAGCTCGGCCGCATGAACAGCTTTTGGCAAATGGGGTTCTCTTTCCCGATAGAGACTCACTCGAATTCCTTGTTCCAGAGAACAGGAAACTAGAGCTTTCGGGAAGCGTCTCAACGTCGCGCCTGACCCCAGCCCGAATATTCTCTTGGTGCTTTGTGCCGCCCCTGCATAAAAGACAATACACATATGAGGCACTTGACCTCCAGCCAAGATCTCCACACCATAACAAGTAGTATTGGTCTGTGTGTGTGATATTACAGCACTTATGCAGGTCTGCAAAGGCCTGCCAAGACGGTCGTAGCAGAAAATCGCAGAAAACCTGGCAACGATTGAAGTTCAATCATCTGACCCGAGCGGCCACTTTAAAGATTTCGTGATCCGCCGAGTCCGCGCTTTTCGGCATAGCTCTGGCTCGGAGAGTCAGTCGCTGCGCGCGCGCGCGCTTTTGTAGCCATCTCATGAGCGGTCGCAGCAATGCACGGATGTGCCCCAATCAGATTGGCTGCCGCAGTGGGGGCGGCACGGAATGTCACTCTCAGCCCTGCACAGTGGAGTCTTCTGTGGTCTACGGATCCCTTGAGCTCGGTCTTGCGTCACGGACCCCGCCTGGCCCCGCCCCGCCTCTGTCGCACCCTCTTGGTGCCCCGCATGCCCCTGCGCCCCGCACGCTCTTCCACCGCCCTTCCTCCCCACGCGCACCTGCGCCCTTCCCCCTTCCCCGCTCTCGCTGGAGTGCTTCGGGTGTCTGCGTGTGCTGTGGGATTCAATTCCGATGACGCGTGTGGTCGCGTGGCATCCGCGCGAGCGCGTGCGCGCCCTGTGCCGAATCACATTGGAGGTCGTGCTTCTGGTTATCCGGCAGCGGCCGTTTCTCACCTTAGAACGTGATCATGACGCCCCAGAGATGCTGGAGCAACCCCTCGACCGCACGACGGAGGCGAAAGGGCTGAGCCGCGGCACGGTCATCCTCATATCTAACGGTGAGTATGCCAATAGTCGACCCCTGTCGGGGAAGCAGGAGCGCCGTGTGAGCAAGCGTCGCAGTTCTACCTCTGAGCTTTCGCGTGTGCGCGAGACGGTGTATGCTCAACACGCACATAAACTGGTTCCCACATTAGACAGTGCTCTTGCTTTATTGGAGGAAGGGGCGGGCGGAAGCGACAACCCCTCCGATTTCAAGTGGTCTCGCTCAACGCTTCACAGGGTCACGACGGACCTGGGGTTCAATTTTAAGCGGCGCCCAAACCATTACGATGTGGATCGCAAAAAGCGATACATCGTCAAGCAGCGCCAAAGATTCATGAAGAACATGCGGGGATTTCGTGCAGACGGGCGCACTATGTTCTACACCGACTAAACGTGGGCGAAAAAGAGCATGACCCCTGGGCGGATTTGGACGGACATCTCCTCTCGCACGTGCCTTCAGGAAAAGGAGCACAAGTCATCATCGCGCTCGTCGAGTCACGTGAGACAGGCCTCTTGCAAGGTGCAAGTTTCGTTTTCAAGGGCAAAAAACAGACGGGCGACTACCACGGCGAAATGAACTCGGCGGTGTGGCTCAAATGGCTTCCAGACAAACTTTTTCCGAAGATTTGCGGCGGGGTGCTCGTCGTCGACCGAGCTCCCTACCATATGAATCTGGTGGATAATTCCCGACCGGCTACGTCTTCGACATCGGCAGAGACCTGGGAGAGGTACGAGGACCATCCCATCAGCATGGAGGATTACTGCATGGAGTTGGCCGCAATGAGTGCGGAGGTGGAGGACCGTATCGATGAGATGGACATTGATATGGAGGACTCTGAGGCGGATGGTGTGAATGGTCGTGATGAGGAGGGGGAAGAGGAGGGGGGTCGAGGATGAGGAAAATGACGAGTGAAGCTGATTTGGTCGGCGTGTGCATGCATTGATCTTGGCGCTGACAGAGAACTGCTTTGAGTGCGTCATGGATTTCATCTGGTCAGAGGGCTTGCTTGGCACCTGGGCTTCAATTCTGATACGCGGTGCTTCCGGCATCTGAAGTCGTTGGATCTGGTCACACGAACATCTGAAGATTTCTTGTCAGATATGAGAGTGACGGAAGTAGCCCTTCAAGTTGGAATCAAGACCGAATCGGATTCGACCGAAGGGGATATGGTCCGGAACCGACGGTTTCGGAGCGATCAGATCGATCCCTCCGGAGGTATACACACCACAGCGGCACTGGACTGCGCTTCTCAACGCGATTTTTGGTCTGCTCATGCGGAACCCTTCATCGAAGGTTTCTACAAAGTTTAGAGCCATTCGGAGCAATTACGCCAACGATAGGCTCCAAAACAACTAAATCGCTGATTGGCTATGGGTTCCTGTTTGGTGTCGTCTTCGATCTCGTCTCGGCCCTGTCTTCTCCCCTACCCAAATGGCCGCACAGTTGAGCTCCTTGCTCACGGACAGACCAAAGAGGGGGTAAGAACGACCTCATAGCGAGAGAGAGACCATGGAGGGGAGAAAAGGACAGCGCATCCGCCTGTGTTGTTTCCGCAGGGATAAAACACGTAAGGTCATGTCTGAACATTCCCGCCCTGCCCCCCTTCCACCGCCACCGATCACACCGACCTCATTAAATCCAGAATTAGGGGCGACCAGGCTGCCCTTCGGTTACTGATAAAAACAAAAGCACATGGGACACCAACAGGAGAGGGATACAGGCACAGCTCAAGAATGGGGCATAAGTTGATCTCACACCACCGTCACGACCGAGATCGTGCGCAAATGGGAGACGTAAACCATTTAAATATGAGCCACGCAGAGACCGACAGCACGAGATGAACGATCGAGCCTTCCTGTGTACATCGTGCACAAACGAGCCTTCCACCCCCCCCCCCCGCAGCGCCCTGAGAACCTAAAAAGAAATGAGATGCGGACCCCCATGTGTCTGCGCTCAGGCCCCATTCTTCCGAGAAACTCTCCATGCGATCCACAGCAAGACGGAAGTTTGCAATTGTTGGAGCGAAGAGGGCGGCGGCGACGGTGACGGACGGGGTTGCGAAGCGGGGCGTGCGGCACGAAGATCGGCGCGACGGCAGCCGGGTCGCCGACGGCTGGTTCTCGTGCCACCTCCCCTTACAATCAAATTCACGAGCCGACTGTCTCCGAAACGTGCCTAGATGACTGAAACATAAGTCAGAAGTTTTTCGAAAGCACTCGAAGACACCTGAGTGCATGTTCTCCTGCTGGTACAGGCGAAAGTAGCGCAGACTGTAATACTTTGGGCATGAACAACAACGAAAGGAGACCCACGGTCCTCCCTATTTCACGATAGACATGAACACGTGAAGTATGCCGACGATCATAAAGGGCAGCTATATGGAGCTTCATGTCCACTGGACTGTCACTCAAGATGAGCACCATAGCGCAGTGGTATATCACGCTGAAGCGCGCTGGGCCCATAACCCAGAGGGCGGTGGATCGAAACCACCTGGTGCTACGAGCTGTGTCTCTTTTGGTGGGGCAGGTGCGTGTGGCGGGGTGCGTGAGGGTGCGGGGCGCCCCCTTGTCCCGCGGGATGCCGGGGGGAGGCCACGCCGAGTTAATACACTGTGGAGCGGCTCTTAGTGCAAATCTGGCCAGCCATTGGTATAGAAGCACAATTCTCGCCATCTATTGGCTCTCTTTTGTGCTGTCAGTTTGATGTGGAATATGAAGGGATTCCGAGCCAGATCTGGCGGCGAAAACAACGTGGCCGCCCGTGTGCGCGCTTTTTCCAGGACACGGCCAGTGCGCACGACGCGACGGCCCCTGCTGGGTGGGACACAGCTGCAACCTTTCGACTCACAACGCACGAGGCGATTGCTCGCTGCTTGCCGAGGCGCCGTGAGCACACTTGAGTTCACGTCGCCCGCGCGCCCATGGTTTCCATTACTTAAACATGGTGTGCACGCCATCGCGGCCACCTCCCGTTGCGCACTGCGGCAGATGGCCACCCAAGTGCGTTGCCCGCCTATTGTCTGAGCGTCCGCCCCGAGTTGCTTCATTGACTGGCGAGCTAGCGTACCCTCTCGACGATGTTTGAGCACTTCTCGGTTTCTCACACAACATCCTCGCCATTGACTCTCTGCATGCTGCCTCCTCCCCCACGCCCCGCCCGCCCACGGATGCCGTTCCAACTGTATTGATTGGACCTGCTGCCTCCTTGATGCTTGTTCTCCTGTTCAGCATTGGTGCTATCTCTTTTCTCTTTCCCACCCCAGGCTCTGGCTCAATGTCGTCGTGCGCCGGCTGGAACGGGCGACTCCATCCGTTCCTCTCTCTTTTCTCTTCCTCGTCGGGGTGCGCGCGCGGCGGTTTCCGACGGCACGTGGAGTGTGGAGGGTATGTGTGCGTCAGCGGTGGGTGGTGGTTGGCGGCACGCCCGCTCCTCTGTGTGTCTTATGCGATGGTAAATGCTGCTTCCTGTGGGAACTGTGTGTGTGTGCAAGTGGGTTGGTGGCACATCTGTGGGGGGGTGGCTCTCGGCAAGACGCAAGTGAGTGTGAGACGCGGCTCGTGGAGTGTGCGGTGGGTATTATCGGTCGGATGCGCTCACGACTCACTTACCTGCCACTGCCCCATCGTCTTCCACCAACTGTTGCACCGCCCGCCCGACATTTCGACTTATTTTTTTTTGTTTGACCTCTCATACACGTCAGGCTGGTTGTGTGTCACCAGTTGTTCGCGTGTGTAGCTCAACCCCTCAACCCTTTACCTTTTCCGTGCTCTCTTGTTTTCTCTCCGCAATTGTGCACGCATCGCGTCAGCTGCCTTCGCATGAAAATCATCCGCCCACTTCTCACGGTCCCTCTTAGCCTTGTCTTCTTTGGCTGCACTAACCGGTACTACTTCCCGGTTCTCCCGCCTCCGCTTGTCGCCCGCGCTCGTAGCATTTCGCGCTGCACGCGCCGCCGACTTGCGCGTCGGCCCGTACCGCGCCAGGTCAGACTCACTGGCGTCCCGCGCCAGCGCCATTGAGCGCATAAAGGCCGTCGCCGACGCCAGCTCAGAGCTAAAGCAATACTTGCGCGCGCTCTGACCGTAGCGCCCGTGCCATGCTTCGATATCGTGCTCTCCATACAAGCCGATGCTCCCATAGCGCTGCATGAATTCGGCAGCGTGGCAAAGCAGCAGGTGAAGCTTCCGTGAAACGCTCAGCCACGGGAACGCCCGCTTCAGGTGCGTGACAAAAGCGGTGGTGTCTGCTCGGAACTGGCGGACCTCCTCGGCAGTCGCAACGGCAGCCCGGTTCAATGGCTTTCGCACCCGGTTCCAGAGCAGCCACGCGTGCTTGTAAGCTGTGTGGTACTCTTCCGTCAGGTCAGGCAACAGCAGCTGGGAGACGGCATCACTCCTGTCACCAATGCGGTGGCAGTCGCGGCCGATGAACCCCCCCCCGTGATAGGGAACTGGCTTCACGCCCACCTTGTTCCGTAGCAACGCCGCCAAGCGGTGCGCGAAGCGCAGCCCGGCCTCGTCTCCGTTGCACAGAATTACGCATTCGGTGGCGAGTACCAGTAATCGTCCGGTCACACCAAGGGTAATGTGCAATGAAATTACAACAATCTGCCGCGGATCAGCCGGCAGGAGAGGTCGCCGCTCGACGGACAGATGAGCCAATTGGCGTTCAGAGGCAGTGTCGCCGCCGGTACAGCGGCTTCCGCTGCCTTGCCCCGGCCATTCCAGGTTGCAGTACTGCGTCGCCAACCGCAGGGTCCTCTCGCCGACGACGTCTTGGCGCGTCAGGTACTGGGCATCCAATGTGGCGTGCTCGACGCTGGGTGCTCGAGTGCTCAGGCACTTGAGACACGGCATGGTCGCGCTCGCACCCTTGTGCCCAAGCACGGTACACAAGGCATCATAGTCGCCCGTGGGGAACAATCGCACGGCGCGTCTCTCCCCTCCGACCAGCAGACCGCCCACGAGCAGCTCTGTGACTTGCGGGACCAGCGTTTTGAGCATCGAGTCAATGTCGTCGTAGTTGTCCTTGTCGCATGGACAAACAGCAGCGAGAATTGTGTTGTTGGGGTCGTTCGGGCGCTCCTGATTAATGAGCCCGACAACAACTTCGACCGACGGCGGGCTGCCGCCCTTGTCCAAACCTAAAGTAAGGTGGACGTCCTTTATCTCAGGCGGGGGGCAGCCGGACAGCACGCCCAAGTTTCTCGAGTCGGCGTCTGTAAAGAGGGTAGTCTTGGGCACGGGCCTGCCATTGTCGTCGAAGATGTGCCGCTCAATGAATTGTTCGGCTCCGCATAGCGACGAAACGCGCTCCTGCACCGCCAAGGAGAGGTTGGCGATGTAGGCACCAGCAGTGTTGACTGTGACCTTCTTCGCCGGCAGCGCCTGCATGCTCTTGCGAGCCCCGCGCAGCTCGGCAACGCTGGCCATGCCAAGACGAGCCCCCCGAGAAATCCGCCGGATTAGAGCAAACCCTCACTGGCTCAGCCCTGTAACCTCCAGTAGCCCCACATGCTCCTCCGCGGACGGCGCGCCCCGCGGCGGTGGCTCGGCCACGCCCTCCACCTCCTCGTCAGGGGGCGCTAGCGCCAGAGCAGCACCTGAGCATTCCGCCCGCAGCCCCTTTCGCGCAGCCGCCAGTTGTTTGTTCGTCTGGCTCTTCTTGACACGCACCAGACGGGGCGTGACCCTCCACGTGTAGACGGCAATGGTGCCGTTGCCACGCGTTAGTTTCAGCACATTTGGGGTGCCATGGAGCAGGACGGCGCTTGCAATCCTCCTCAAGTACGCCTGGTCCTCTGCCCCTGTGAATTTCCCAGCCAGCAGCGCCTCCAAAAACTGCCTGCAGGTCTGAGCAGCCGGGTGATGAAGCGTTGGGGGGGGGGGGCTTGGCATGACAGTCGGATGCTCAATGGGGACTCCGGGGGGGTTGTGGGCAGCTTGTACAGGAGAATCAGGCAGGTGGGCTGGCGGCCGGCGCGCAGGCTCCGGACAGGCGTCTTGGTAGACGATTGCCTGAGGTGTCGGCAACGTAGGAGGGGGGGTAACAGGCTGCGTTGGCTCCAGCACTTGTGAGAGGGATACGTTAGAGCACAATTCAGGAGCGGCGCACGCTGCTACAGGGGGAGGGGGGCGCGTCAAGACAGATTGCTGGGCTGATGAGCGCCCCTTGGCCCGTTGCCCCTGGCAAGAGCAGGTGTTGCAGGTGCCCCTGCGGCACTGTGATTCGGGCAACGCCGCAACGGCTCGCGCCAGGTCGTCGTACGCCTTGCGCGCCACACCCTCTCTCCAGGCCGCCATGCCTGCTGTTGGCTTCAGGAAGAGGCGGTGGCACGTCGAGCACTCGTACGCCCACACCCTGCCGGGAAACACCTGCCGCAAGTCGGCTGCCGTCAATCTGTATCACTCAACAGACGATGGTACGGTTGCAAATCACACAGTCCAGAGCAAAACACAGTTAGCCTTGCCTCCCGAGGTGGATCCAGGGTCGGCCCAGTGGTACGGAGACAGCTTCAGGTGCATTATCGAACCAGCAGGTCTCTCGCCACCCGCCGCACTGCCAACGTACTTCTTGCCGCCGTTCATCAGGTCCACCTCTGGTTGGTCCTCCTCGGGTTCACGGCTCGTTCTCAGCACACCGCGCCGCAGCCAGGCGCCACCGCCCGTTCGCGACGCGTGCAGTGGGTGGTTGCCCAGCTTGCGGGTTGCGGCGAGATGGAAAGCCGACGGGGTTTTAGCGGCAAGACTCCGGTCTTGATCAAGTCGAGGCCGCGCCGCTCCCCCCCCCTCTGCATTGCCCTGTTCAGGCAGGATGAAAATTGTGTCGCGATACAATTTCCTCTCGGCCACCCAGCTTTCTGCACGTTGCAGATCCATTTTCGTAGGCCATATGTAAAGCGCACAGCTCGAAGAGCCACCTTAACTGGGCGTGAGGCGCGGGGGGGGGGGGGGGGGGGGGGGGGGATCGGGCGACTCTGGAGGCGGCGGCGCGCGGCGTCGCCGCGATCGTCGACGTCGCGATCGGGGCCCGAATTCGCGGCGAGTGAATCAGATTCTTTGATTCGCTCGTTCGGCTAATTCGGGCCAATGATAGCGCGGCGTTGCGATCAGCGCCGCCGTCGTCTTTGTCGGCGGCCGCGGGTGTCTTGACGCCGCCGCCGGTGGGGGACGCCGTCGTCCTCTCCGCCGCGGGGGGGGATCGCGTTGCCCCCGCCCCCCGACCGGGGCGATCTTCCTCCCCCCTCCCCCCGACGCCGGCGGCGGTGTCTGTTGGTGCTGGGGGTGCTGTGGCTGGGCTGGGCGGGGCCCCTGTGTTTTCTGCCCCCCCAGGCGGGGGGGGGGCGTCACGTGGTGGAGTGGCCGACGGCGGCGGCTGGACCACTGTCGTCCGGCGTGGCCGCCGCCGGCCGACCGCCAACGCAGCAACGGCGGGCGGCGCGGCGGCTGGCGGGGGGGCGACGGCGGACGGCGGGCGGGCGGCGCCTGTCGGGCGGAGCGTCTTAGCGGCTGGTGGGGTGCCGCCGGCGGCGGCCACCGACGCTGGGGCGGCCGCGGCGGCGGCTGCGCGCGTGTCGGCGGCGGCTGCCGCTCTGTGTGCGGGTAGCGGGGGGCGGGGTGGGGCACCGCCCACCCCCGTCACCCTCACATCGGTGTTGGTGTCGGGGGTCGGCCACGAGGCGCGCGCGCATTGCCTGAGCGGCCTTGTGGCCGACCCCACGGGCGTCCACGTCGACCGGCTGGTCGACGTGGACCGCTTCGGGTCGAACGCCGCGGTCACCCTCGAGGTGTCCGCGGCGGCAGCGTTTGCGTCCGCGGTGGGAGGGCTGCCGGCGGTGGCGGGGCTCACGCTGCTGGACGGCTTGTCCGCGTGGAGTCCCGCCGTCCGGGGGCCTGTCCGCCGCGGCCAGCTGTCCGCGGAGGCGGCAGCGGCGATGGCGGCGGACCTGTTCCGCAGCCGCCTGACGGCCAAGCTCGCACAGCTTGGCCGTCGGCTCGCCCTCCCCCCCCACGTGCGCGCGGCGTGCGACGCCTACCTGGAATCGGACCTCGCCGCACGCGCGGAGGTGGGGGTGAGCGCGCCGCCGGCTGCCCCGGCGGCGGCGGCGGCGGCGGCGGCGGCGGCGACGGCGCCCGTGTCGGCGGCGGCGGCGACGGCGCCGCCGCCGACTTGGCGGGGGGTGGCGATCGGTGTGGGGGCCGCGGCTGTGGCGACGGCGGCCGCTGCCACCGCCGTGCCAGCCGCACCAGTGGCCGCGGCAACGGCGATGCCGATGGCTGCGGACGGCCACGCGGCCGTTGCCGCCGCGGGGGCGGCGACGGTGGCGGCGGCGGCGCCACCAGCGGCGAGCGGGTCCGCGGTGGCGGGCGGGGAGGCGGTTGGCGCGCCTGTTGGCGCGCCAAGCGGTGCGCCCTGCGTGGCGCGTGGCGGCGGTGCCCCGCCGCCGGTCGGTGCCGCGCCTGCGGGCCCCGGTCGCCGCACCGCCGGCGCGTCGGCGGCGGTGCCGCGCGCCAACGCGGTGCCGACGGCCGCCGGCAGCACGCCACCGTCGCCCCCCCGCGTCGCCATGGAGGCGGTGGAAATTGCGGCGGCCGATGCGGCCGCCCACCCTGCGGTTGGCGCCGCACGCCGCGGGGGGGGTGCCGAGCACCCCCCTCTCGAGACTGCACCGGCGTCCGTCGGGCTGCCGAATATTTCGGCCGCCATGACGACGCCGGCCGCCCCGCAATTTTCGACGGCGTCGACGGCGACGGCGGCGAGTGAAGTTTTATCACCGCCGCCGCCGCCGCCGGCGACTCCAATTTCGGCGCGGCCGACCGCGACGGTGACGGCGGAAATTCCGCCGCCGCCGTCGGCGATGACGACGGCCCAGTTTTCGGCCGCCGTCGGCGGGACGACGACGGTCCTGACGGCGACGGAGACGGCGACGTCGCCGAAATTTTCGGCGCCGCTTCCGACGCCGTCGTCGGAACCACCCGCCTCGCCCACCAACGCGACCACGACGGACACGGCGGCCGTACCGCCGGCGTCTGCCGAGGCGCTCGCGGCCCGTCGGCCGCCGGCCCCACCACCTACGGCGGCGACGCCAACAACGACAACGACGACTGCGACGAAGCCAAAGACGGCAGTGCCACCGCTGTTTCCGACGACTACGGCGCCTGCGACCGCGCCGCCGTCGTCCGCGACTCGCGTCGCACGTCGGGCTGCGGCGAGGGACACGCGTGGCCCCGGGACCGTGGTCAAGTGCCGCCGCGGCGGCCGCCGCCCGAAGCAGCGCAAGAGCGGCGGCGACGGTGCTGGCGGCCGTGCAGACGGTGGCGACAAAGGCGAAAAGCACGACGCGGCGACCAAGGATGGCAAGGTCGGCGGCGACGGCAAGAGCGACACGGACGGCAAGGTCGGCACGACCGGCACGGACGGAAAGGGTGGCAAGGAGGACAAGGGCGGCCAAGACGACAAGGGCGGCCAAGGCGACAAGGGCGGCCAAGACGGCAATGGTGGAGATGTCTACGACTCCGAGACGGCGGGAGTGTCCACCACAGCGGGCGCGGGCGACAAGGGCGGCGGCGACGGTGCGCTCGGCGGCGCCGACACGGGCGGGACGGCGGACGAAGGCGGCGCTGCAGCGAGCACGGCGGGCGTGGAGGGGCACGCTGCTGGCGGGAGTGCGGGCGGAGGCGGGCGCGTCGGGGGTGCTCGGGTGGCCTCTGCGGTGGCCGCGCCGTCGCGTGTGACGCAACCACTGAGGCCACCGGGCGCGGCTGCCGCTGCGGCTGGCAGGACTCCCGCCCCGTCCCCGCACGGGCCTGGTGCTGGGCGGGGGGGGGCTGCGTCGGCCGCCGCCGCTACTCGGCGCACCACCGTGCCGACTCGTGGCGGCGCGCCTGCCGCTTCGCGGCCCCCTGTTTCCGCCGTCGGCGGTGCCGGGGCCGCTGCCCTGCCTTTCGCGCCGCCGCTGCCGCCGCCACCACCCAGCGCCGTTCACAGTATGGTGGCGGCGGCGACCGCGTTTTGGGCCCGCGTGCCTGGGGGGGCCCCCGCCTCCGTGGCCCCGCCTGTGGCAGGTGTTTCTCCGCCCGCCGCGACGCCGCCGAGCTCTGTGGCGGCTGCCGCGGGCGCCGCACCACCCACCAACGCGCTGCCGACCTCTGTCTCGCGTGTCCCCCCTACTGGGGCACGACCCCGCGCTAGCGACGCGCGTCACACTGAGTGACGCGCGTTACCGCACCGCGGCGCGGGGCGCGGTGGCTGATCCACCCGCGCCCGGCGCCGAGGCAGGGGCAGGTGCCCCAACGGCACCTGTCGGGGAGGGGGGAGCGGCGACCGCTGACGCGGGTGCGGCGGTGGACGGGGTTGGTGGCGACAGTGCCGCCGCCGCCGCACGTGACGCCGCCGCAGGCGCGACGGCGACGGCGCACAGCGTGCGCCCCGCCGCCCGCTGCTAGACGTGGCTGTCGGAGCCGCTGGTGGATCAGCCGTCTCTGATCTACCTGCGGTCCGCGCACGTCACGTCGGAGCTGCCGGCGGCGGTGGTGGCCGAGCTTTGCCTCACCCCGTTCCGCTGGTGCAGCCGCCCATATCGGGCGGTGCGCGGACGGCACGTGCAGGCGTCACTCGCCTCTCACGAGGCGCAGTGTCGGCTGAACCCGCGCGGCCGCCGCCGTGGCCGCGAGGCCGCGGCGGCCGACGCGGCGCACGCGCAGCCGCGGGCCTGCACTGCATCGGCCGCCACGGCGGCGCCTTCGGCAGCCACCGACCTGTCTTCTGCTGCCCTCCCGGCGTCGGGGCGGGCGCGCGAAGTCATTCTGTTGTTCGCCGCCCCCGCTGGCGCGTCATGGGCGCCGCTTGTGGCTTCGGGCGCGCGGACGCTGCACCACGTGCCGTCCGCGCTGCTTGGCGACTGGCGGTCCCTCGGCGCCGAGGCCCTGGACTGGGTCCGGCTTGAGCCAGAAAGGCAGACCGCCTGGCTGTGGCTGTCGCTTTTACCCTCGTTGCTTTTGCACCCCGCCGTGCCGACGGCCTCGTCCGTCGACGCGCCGCCGCCGTTGTCCCACACTGAGCGCGTCGCCGCCCTGCTGCGCGGCGACTTCGATGCGCGCCTGGCGGCGCGCAACGCCGGCGTGTGGCGGCCGAGCATCGTACCGCGGTCGGGTCCGCGTCGGCCGCCGGCGCCGCGCGACGCGAAGAACGCCGCGCGTCGGCGTGCGGTCCGCCTTGCACGAGCCAAACGGCTTAACGCCGCCGCTCGCGCGCTCCTCGCCGACCCGCCGGCGCCCCAAACACCGGCGGTCGGGCGCAAGGCGCGGAGGCTGTTCCCCCCGCCCGCCCCCGATATGGACACGCCCGCCTCGATCGAGGCGGGCTTCTCAGCGGAACTCGCGCGCGCGGAGGAGCACGGCCTGCGGTCGGCGGTGCCGGCGGCCGTCCCATGGGACGCCGCTGTCCTGGCCACCCGCACGGCGCCGCGCGGGTCCTCCCCCGGCCCCTCGGGCACCCGGATGGAGCACCTGTGGGCGCTGGGGGAGGAGGGCCGCGACGCTCTCGTCGGTGTCGTCCTGCTGCTGACGAGCGACGCGGCTACGACGCGCGTGCCGGCCGTCGCCACGCACGCGCTGGCGGGAGCGGACCTGTTGCTGCTCGCCAAGCCTGGCGGCGTGCGCGAGGACGGTCTTCCGGGCCTCCGGCCTATTGCCATGCCGGACGCCCTGCGCAAGCTTGCCGCGTCGGCCCTGGCGGCGACGGTGCGGTCGTCGGCGGCGGACCTGCTGTTTCCGGCGCAACCGGGGGTGGGCGTCCCTAACGCGTGTGAGCGTATACTCCACGAGTTGGGGGCGCACCGCGCCCACCACCCCGGCGACGCTGTCCTTCAGCTTGATTTTAAAAACGCTTTCAATCTCGTCTCTCGGCCGGCGGGGGAGGCAGTCATGCACCGCGCCCTCCCCGTGCTCACCTTCTACCTGAGGTGAGCGTACGGGGCAGGGGGGGCCGCGCGTTTTCGGGTGGGCGGTCGACGTGGCGGCGCCGCCACCGCCGCCGGGGGCTGGTGGCTCTGTGCCGCCCGCCCCACCCGCCGACGGATCGTTGCCGCCACCGCCGCGGTGGTGGCTGTGCGCTGAGCGCGGCGCCCAGCAGGGCGACCCGCTCGGGCCGCTCCTGCGCGCAGCCGCCATGTGGCTGGTGCTGGAGCGGCTGCGAGTCGACCACCCGTCGGTGGTGGTGAGGGCGTTCCACGACGACGTGGTCGTCGTGGGACCGCCCGCCGCCCTCCGCGGTGTGCCCGACGACGCCGCGCGCCTGGGGGGGGGAGTGGACGCCCAGTTGGCGCCAGCCAAGTGTGTGGGCTGGTCCCCCGCGGGCGTGGCGGCGCCGCGCGGTGGGCCCGCTCTGTGGACAACCACGGGCAGCAACCAGTTCTCGGTGCCGCTGGGCGGTGCCGACTTTGTCGCGGCGGCCGTCGACGGCCTTGCTACGGCGCAGGTGGCGCTGTGTGCCGCCATTCGCGAGCTGCTGGCCGACCAGGTGCAGGTGCAGCTGTTAATTCTGCGCCTGTGCGCGGGGCCGCAGGCCAACTATTGGCTGCGCACCCTGCCGCTGGCGGACGCGGCACGGCTGGTTGGGGCGGTCGACCGCGGCGCCCAGCGCGTGCTCGCCGAACTCCTCTGCGACGCGCGCGACGACGCCGCCACGCGGGCGGCCGTCGTCGAGCGCGCCGCCCTCCCCCCGCTGATGGGGGGACTGAGGATCGGTGGGCGTACCGCGGTTGCGCCGGCAGCCGCGCTGGCGTCCCGCGTCGACGCGCTGCGGGCGGGGCGGGCGTACTACCCCGCACTCCGCGCGACCGCGGACGGGCTGCTGCGGCTGCCTGGGGCTGGGTGCGAACCGGCGGTTTGCCCGGTCGGGGTGGCCGGGGGGACGCGCGACGCGCCGGCAACCGCTGGTGGGGCGGCACGATGCGCGGACGCGCTGTCCCAGTCACGCGTGCGGCGGGGCACGCGACCCGCAGCGGCGGGGCTGCGGCCGCCCCAGGTGTCCGTGGCCCGTGGCGCCTGTAGTGGATCCTGCCCTCAAAGCCAACGGGGTATAACCCCGTCAGAAAACCCAGCACAGGATGCGGATCGCTACGCCAGAGTCACAACGCGAACGCCGGGATCACTGGGCGCGAAGCGCACAAAAACGACGGAAGCAACGCAAACGCAACGATGATTTATTCGAACACGCACGATGACCCCAAAGCATACTCTCATATACCCTCAGAAACAAGACGCAGGACGTGCACAATCCCGACCCCCTGGCGCTACCATGGGGGGACCGGTACCCAACGGGCCACGGTCTCAGGCCCGGGCCTCTAGTGGCCCCTGCC
>Ga0209093_1000528_pt1 | contig 20985 bp, 29 predicted proteins | sample SidtaG_4_FD_187450 | JGI IMG/M metagenome (GOLD analysis project Ga0209093, IMG submission 187450) | Marine algal microbial communities from Sidmouth, United Kingdom - Sidmouth_Male1 metaG (SPAdes) (version 2) | ecosystem: Host-associated > Algae > Red algae > Unclassified | place: Sidmouth... | reverse complement strand
AGACCAACAAATCAAGTACACACAAGTACAAAACATACAACGAGTGCATAGGTAAATACCCAAAATTGAGTCCCAATGCTCAACCGGGTAAGTACCGACAAATGGAATTGCTGAGCCATGCTCAACACACAATAAGGAAGGTCTCGGATAGCGTCACCGTTGGCCGCTCGCTGTCGTTCGTAATCTCGAACGCCGGCTGAAGAACGGCGATCAGCTCTCGCATCACGTTCCAATCATTCTCCGAGATCTGGCGCTTGAGCTGGTGGGCCGTCAGCAACCAAGAGCGAAAGAAAGAATAAAGGACCGGCCCCATGGCATAAAGCAGTCACAAGGACGAGAAGGTGGATCCCCAGCGCGTCGACACGTCAGGAAGAAGATTGCGGCATGCAGGGTCTTCGGGAACTGCGATCTTCGAAACGGAGAGCGCCTCAACGGGGGAGTGCTCGGAGAAGCCTACAGTGGCGCGGTAGCCTGCCAGGAACTCTCGACCAAGCGTTTCGCGGCACACCTTGCGTGGTTGAGCTTGACGACTCCCAGATCAGGAAAAGAGGGCAGACCGCTGCGTTGGAGTCTCCCCCGAGCCCCCCATTGCGTGTCGCACAGCGTTGAGATTGTAGTGGAAGGCACATGGCACCCACGCACATGTGAAGCCAGTAATAGCCTTTTGTACGTTCGCTCCAGTGTCAGCTGTCGCGGAAGAGACATCGGACATCTCCAGACCACAGATTGAAACCCGGTTCGCCACCCACGAGCGGATGTGGGTGTAGTTGTGCCGCCCCGAGCATCGCCACACGCGGAGTGGCAGCTCCCTCACGTCACCTCACGACAATTCCACAAACCGCAGCACAACCGAGCCGTAACTAAGATGCGAATGGGTCTCTGTCCGCAGGTCCGCGGCGACAGGAGCAAATGCAGAACCGGCGTACGCGTCTTTAGCCGTCGCTATGGCTGTTCGCATAGCGTCCCGCACAAACAAAGCCAGATCTGCCAGGAGATGCGCGACCGTCCCGAGAGCTAGAGGAGCGTACTGGGCCTTGAGCCCGTTCAGGAACACGCGCACGTACGCATTCCTCCCAAAAGCATGCAGCGACTTGGTCATGATTTTCATTCGCACAAATCGCAGGTTGTGCTCACGGCGGGTCCGCGTGTGGGGAGAGCCCCCTATCAGGGGTGACACGGCCCCCGGCATGAGACGGGAACGGGTCGTGACCAGTCACGTAACACCCCCCTGGGGGGGTAGCGTGGGACGGCTTCCTTGGGAGGTTGTCCAGGGAGCCCCAGGGCCACACATGAAACGACCCCTCTAGAGGGGCGCGAGGCAAGGAACACTCGATCGGGCCCCTCTGGAGGGGCCTGACACAGCCAAGGGAGACACACGTGTTCCCGAATCCGGGCCCTCTGGAGGGACCGGAAAGCTTGTGGAAGCTTCCGCAACCCGAGCGTAAGCCGGACCGAGATATGATCTCCACCAGGGATAATCTCCCACCGGAATTCTATCCGAGAAAGTTGAAAAATCCTGGGATAAGTTCCGAGGTATTGGTTTTGGATAAATACTGAAATCTAGGAAGTCTTAGTGATTTTCCTGCTGCCGCCCGAGACGGGCGGGGGTCCTCTTCCAGTGGAAGGGTTGTCAGGGATGCTGGGCGGGAACCTGCAGAGGCCCGGGCCTGAGACCGTGGCCCGTTGGGTACCGGTCCCCCCATGGTAGCGCCAGGTGGTCGGCGTTGTGCACATATTGCTTCTTGTTTCTGAGGGTATATGAGCGTATGCTCTGGGGTCATCGAGCGTGTTCGAATAAATCATCGTTGAGTTTGCGTTACTCTCGTCGTTTTGGTGCGCTTCGCGCCCAGTGATCCCGGCGTTCGTGTTGTATTTCTGACGTTGCGTTCGGCATCCTGTGCTGGGTTTATAGACGGGGTTATACCCCGTCGGCTGTGAGGGCAGGTACCACTACATTGGGTGGATCAGCTGGGGACAGGTCAAGCCCTTTCTGATCAGTCGGGCCGTCCCTGTGTCGTTCTCTTACGGTGGACTTGCTCTGTTTGTCTTACCCTGGGGAGTTACTGGCTGACTGTGTGACTGGATTCTCACTGGGGACTAGGGCTTCCATCGTTATGGATAGAAAGAGGGGGATGTCTTCTCGCGCGCAACGCGCGGGCTCCTCTTCACGGGGCGTCCGGGACGGAGCTAGTGAGGGCTCAGGGCCGAGTGGCCTTTTTGGGGGACCCTCCACATGTGAAAGGTCGCGCGCGCGTGTCCACGAGAGTGCGTGGCACCGCGAGCGACGGAGGCGGAGGCGGTGACGGATTTCCGTTCCCCCCTTCTTCTGAGACCGCGAGAAGGGTTCGAGAACGAGTCTTTTCCACAGTGCCGGGACCCCTGGGGGGGGGAGGACAAGAGGTTCCACCCCAAGATCAGCCTGTAGCATTCGAGGACATATCTTCCGTGAGTTTCCCCGCCTCGACGCGGCGACCAAGGCCCTGCTAAACACGGTCTACGAGGAGCGTATGGCGGAACGTCCTCAAGAGGATCAGCGCCGTCCAAAGCAGACAGTGGCAGCCGTGGGCACAATCCTAGGGCCGCCTTGGTCGTCTTCGGGTGACGCTGCACCCCCAGGGGTGGAAGCCGAAGATTTGGTCCACGAGGACAAGTCCTCCTCGGAAAGCGAGTAACGGGGGCGGTGGTCCCGCCTCCCTCGACAACTCGAAAGGAAACAGGGAGGTACAAGTCTTCCCGGCGATCCGGGAAGAACTGGCCCAAGCGGCCACCGGGGGTATCCCAAGGGAAACCCCCCTGAGGGAACGGCGTGTGTATTCATGCCCTCTTCTAGCTATGAGATAGTCTTCAGGTTATCCTGACCGAACGTTTCGACCTGACCACCCGGGCCATCCTGGATACAGGGAGTAGCCCCACGCTGATAAGCCGGCAGTTGCTACCGGACGAAACCCAGCTACAGCCGATCGGTGAGTGGGCCTCTATGTTCCATGATGTCAATGGGGGCTGGCTCTCCATTGTGGGCTCAGTGTGTCTGGGTGTGGCCCTTGGGGGCCAGACCTCCTACCCCTCATTTGGAATTGTCGACCATATGAGTGTCCCAGCTATACCAGGCGCCTCCTTTATGGATATCGCAACAAAGAATACTGCGACCCAGGAGCAGCATGTGGAGCTCCTTAAGTTACCTAGGTACCTATCCGAAAGGATGGTGCCCGCAAGGGGCACCCGATCCATTCAGTCAGCGCGGTATGTGCGTGCCCCCAAGGGGGTACAGTTAACCTAAGGCCGTCACAGAAGACCTGGGTACAACCCGGGACTATCGCACACATCCCCGTGAAGAGTACCTATCGCACACATCCCCGTGAAGAGTACCTAAACGGGGCAAGGCTTCGATATGGGGCGACCCCCGTTTTATCACAACCATGGGGTATAGGTCGCTCAGGGACCTGCCATCACGGTGGCGGGACAGCCAGTAACAGTTCAAGTGATGCACGTGGGCGCTACGCCCTTGCGGCTGACAACCGATAGGACAGTGGGGTATATCGACCCCTATGAGGGGCCAACCCATGCGGCATCCCCAGATGAGCTCCAGGAGCGCGACGGGACCTCCAAGGAGGAGGAACAATCCCCACTCCCAGGAGTGGACGTGTCGTCGGTACCCGACGAATGGTCAGGGGCCCTTAGGGCTCTCTTTAAGAAGCATGCACCCCTCTGGGGGGGGAACGTGGGGTGGATACGCGGTGTAGAACACCGCATTCGCTTGAAGCCCGGGGCTGTCCCCGTAAGGCAACACCCCTACAAGGCCGGGTTCTTGGCCCGGGAGAGAGAGAAAGCTGAAGTCGAGCGTTTGCGCTCGATAGGGGTTATAGAGCCCTCCACTGAGGAATGGGCTATCCCAGTCGTTATTGTGCCGGAGCCTGACGGCTCGGTACGCTTCTGTGCTGATGACAGAAAGCTGAAGTTCATGACCGTCGAGGACGCGTACCCCATTCCTGGGATGGATGAGTGCATAGATTCCATAGAAGATGCCAGGGTGTTATCCACCCTGGACTGCAGCGCGGGTTACTGGTAGATACCAGCAGCCGAGGAGGATAAACACCTTAAGGCGTTCACGTGCCATCTAGGTGCGTGGCAATGAGTGCGCCTCCCCTTCGGGTTGTGCAATGCCCCTGTCACTCTTCAAAGAGCTATGGAAATGATCCTAGCAGGGTTCAAGTGGCAAATATGCTTAAAATATCTGGACGACGTTAGCGTCTTCTCACGCTCCCTAGAGGAGCACTTACAACACCTCGGAGAGGAGTTGACACGCCTGGGAAAGGCAGGGGTTACCTTGAAGGTGTGAAGCGGTACGTAAGTGGGTGGATGCGTTGCTTTACTCGAGACCGGTCTGAGGCACGAGGCCAGCAGGCCCTTACCCCCCTCGTGTGCCCCTCTCTCAACGTCCTGGAGGCACCCCCCCGCCAACGCAGTGACAGGGCCCACGACCCACCTCCCGAGGCAGAGCTCCCTCCCCTGGAGGGTACATGCTCTCACCACCCCACAAATCGCGACATCCCTCAAGGAGCCCACGAGAATCTCCCCGAGCTCAGCTCCAAAATGAGCTCCCATCGAGATACAAGTAGGAGTACTTACATCACCCTCATGCAGCAATGCATGTCAAAGGCACAGACAGACCAGCCGACCACCGCATAAGAACGCCTGGAATTATCCCGGCAGTCGGCGGTAACTCTGACTTACCAGTGCCGGCTTGGGGGGCTCCCTCAACACTCCCCCCAGCGCCCGAGTCCGCGCAATGGAATGCTTCAGCGCGGCCACAGCCGGTCCCGACGAGAGCAAAACTTCCCGCCAAAATCCGCAGTCGAGAAAAATGCGCCCCAGTCGCCAGTAGTACTACTGGAAGAATCGACCTCCGATGAAAGCGCCAAAATCACCATCTACGTGAAGCAGACGTCGAGCTGAGTACAGCGCACCCGGTTGCGTCTCGAACAGAGACGATCCGGCGCATCGGCGGCCCGTCAAAGTGTGGTCGGAATCCGGCTCATCGACTTCGCCGAAATCGGCTGGACCCGAATACCCGCAGGCCTACTGGTAGGGCCAAAACCGACTTGCGCCAAAATCGACAAAACCGACCACCGCGAAGCCGCGGTTGCACACCTGGACGTCCCCAGTGGCGCCGCAGCGCCCCAGGACGGTCCCAACCGGCCGTCTCCCGAGTCGGCGTCCCGGGCAAACACGCCGCAATGCCGGCCTTACGCCATTGGATGGTACCGCAACCGTCCACGGCCGACTCCGGCCCGCAGCAACGTCGACGGAGGTTGCTGCCGCGAAACTCGGGCGGCGCCACTGGCCGCCTCCACTGGCGCCATGGCGTCTCAGCTCTTCCCCAATAGGGGGTCGCCAAGCTCGGCGCCCTGCGCAACCGCGCCCAGGTCTTCACCAATCGCGACAGCCGCCCGGAAAGCCGTGAACGCCGGCGACGGCAGCGGCTTGGTGAGCCCGCCCGCCGGCATTTGGGCGCTCGGGCGGAAGTAGAAGGCCACACCCCCGCGCGCCTGGTAGTCGCGAACTATGTGGTCGGCGACGACGACACGCTTGGTCCGCCCTGTCGCCTTGGGGTTGTTGACCAGCGCGAGGCACGATTGGTTGTGCTCCCCCATGGGCACTGCCCCGCCATCAACGCCCAGCGCCAACAGCATTTTACATAGCCACAGTGCCTCCGTGGTCGCCATGGCGGCGGCCACGTACTCAGCCTCGGCCGTCGACGTCGCCACCGTCGACTGGCGCTTGCGCGCCCACGAAATGGGCCCGCCGTTGAGCGTGATGACAAAGCCTGTTGTCGAGCGGCGGCCGTCATTATCTCCACCCCTATCTGCGTCAGCATACCCTTGTAGCGCTTCATCGCCGCCATACATCACACCAAGGCAAGTAGTCCAGCGAAACTAGCGCAGCACACCCTTGGCCGCGCGCATATGGTCTTGCTCAGGGCATGACATGAAGCGCGAAAGCACGCCCACGGCAAAGGTAATGTCGGGCCTCGTCTTCGTCGACACGTAAAGTAGGAAGCCAACCAGCTCCGCGTACCGGTTGCCATCTGGAAGAGGGTCCTCCCCCGTATTGCTCAGCTTGACGCCCGACGCCATCGCCGTTTTGTTGGGCGTGCACGTGTCCATCCCGAAAGCCATGAGCAGCGCCATGACATGGCCGGGGTTAATCAGCGTGAGTTTCTTGGTCTTTTTATCGCGCATGACCTTCATGCCAATAAAGTCTTTGACCTCCTCCATGTCGCGCACTTCGAACTTGGCTGAGACGCCACGCTTGATGGCCTCCACGCCAGCAAAGCGCTCTCCCGCCACAATCAAGTCGTCGACGTACATGAGGATGAAGACGCGCCCGTGCACAGGGTGGTGCCACTCGTAAAGGCACGGGTCCACCGTAGACCGCGTAGCTCCCATCTGCTCGAGCTCTTCTTTGATCTTGATGCCCCACAGCCGCCCCGCTTGCCTCGTCCCATACAGGTCCAGACTGAGACGGCGCACATACGCAAGCTCCCCCGACTCGACACCTTCAGGGAGCTTGATGGAAACATCTCTTTGTCCATCGTAGCGTTGAGGAAGGCTGTCTTCACGTCAACGTGGTGGACTTCCCACCCGTTGGCTGCTGCTACGGCGAACAGGGTTCGTCACGTCGCCGTGTTGGGAACAGGCGCCAGCGTCTCGTCGAAATTGCGCCCAGGAACTTGGTTGATGCCTTGGGCCACCAGCCGCGCCTTGTAGCGCGTCTTCTGTCCGTCCGCGTCGCGCTCAATGTCAAACACGAAACGTGTCTTGACAGCCTTGTGCTGATTGTTGCTGCTCTTGGTCGTGGACGACGTGCCGAGGTTTTCGTGCGCCGCCACTTCTTCTTCGATGGCCTGCTTCCACAGCGGCCAGTCCGGACGAGCGCGTGCCTCTTTCTCGTTTGCAGGGGGCTTGGTCTCGTCGCAGCCATCTTTGGCCGCCGACTCGGACCCGGTGGCCAGGAACGCCTTGGAGTCCTTCTCCCACCAAGTTACATTGGGGGCTGGCCTACGTGTAGAGAAACGAGGCCCCGGAGAAGCATCGTGAAGTTCCGAGGGAGAGATGCCAACCGGAGGCAGCGAGGCATTCGGACAGTGACGTTCCTCGTCGTTTTTGTCGTCAACGAGGCTGTCAGCATCGCCGTCATCTTCACTGTCGGAGGCATCGACAGGAAGCTGCTTTTCCCCGCCATCTCCTTCGGCATCCAGCATTTCCATTGACTCGTCCATGCCGTTGTTGTTGTCGCTGTCCTCGGTCATCGTCAGCTGGGGACCGGTGCTTGAACTGTCGTCTGAAGAGTAGGCTTCAGCCGGCTTCTCTTCCATCAGGACGTCGCGACGCTCGAAGACTGTGTTTTTCCCGTCCTGAAGGATGCGGTAGGCCTTTCCACCAACCGTGTAGGCGACAAAGCGGCCCACGTCGGTCCTCGGCTCCAGCTTGCGCTGCTGCTTCTTGGGCTTGAGCGCCCAAGCGCGGCTCCCCCAGACGCGGAATCCCGACATGTGAGGGCGTCGCCCCGTCAGCGCTTCCATCGGCGTCACTTCCAGCCCCGCCTTGGGCTACCGGTTGAGGACATGGACGACGGAAGCCAGGGCCTCAGCCCACAGCTCCTCTTCCGCCCGGGCATCAAGCAGTGCAGCACGAACGAGCTCCATCAGCGTGCGGTTGACCCTCTCTTCCTCTCCTTTCTGCTGCGCCTTGTACGGTGCCGTCATCTCATACGTGATGCCTTTGTCCTCGTACCATGCCTTCAGGTCATTGGTGAGGTACTCCTTGGCACCGTCGTGACGGACGCGCTTGACATGGACACCAGTCAACGTCTCGAGCTGCTTGATGCGCGTCTTAAGCACTTGCGACGCCATCCCTTTTGTCTTGATAGCCTTCGCCGTGATGAAACCAGTGCTATCCTCTTGCGCCGTGATGAAGTAGATGGAGCCACCCAGTGGCTCCGTGAGAGGTCGAACCCATGTCGGTGTGGACCAACTCGCACTTGGTGGTGTTGGTGGAAGACCGCGGATGCGGCGCCCGCACCATCTCAACATCCACGCACGGCACACACACAGTGCCCACGGCACATACAGCGTCGGCTACCGACGGCGGAATCCCATCGACCATCTTGGCCGCCCGCTTGAGGTTCACAATCCCCATGTGTATGAACCGGCGATGCCAAATCTCTGCTTCCCCTGCGATGCGCGTGGACACCGCGTCCGCCGACGCCTTAACCGGCGTCACTTTGAGCACAGACTGCTCCTGGTCGTTGACTCTTCCCACGACCGACGCCTTGTCGAGCACTCCGCTCGAACGACCGGCTTCCATGTTTCTGAGGATGTAGCAGGCGTCCCCGACAGACGCCACGGCACCGCTGTTGCGGTCGACCGCCCTAACTGACACCACGTTGCTAGTCAGGTCGGGCACGAGCATGGCCTCTGCTAGGACCATGCGCGCTTTGGCGCTGCCCTTGCCAACGTCCATAGCGACGTGGCCGTGCCCATTGATTGGGACTTTGTCGCAATTGGACAAGGTGACCTTGGCCCCGCTTCCCGCCGCCTGGACGGTGAAGCCTTTGACCGCGGCGGCCATGTCGTTGGTCGCTCCGGAGTCGAGCACCCAGGTCGACGTCCCGCTTGTGCTCCCGTGAGCCTTTCTGGAGCCGGGTTGACCGGCCGAAGCAGTGTATGCCAGAGCGGCACCCGCCTGGGGCCCGCCCCCATGGCCACCGCCACGGCGGTTGCCACAGAGCTTGTTCTTGCCCTTGGCCTCGTCAGCCTTCCGCTTGTAGCAGTCACGCCTCATGTGCCCCTTCTTCTCGCAGTAGGAGCCCACGACCGACTTCTTGTCAAAAGGCTTCTTTGGCGCAGCCACCGTGAAAGCTTGCGCCTTGACACCACCAGCTGGCTTCGACGAGCCCCCAGCAATGTTCCGCTGCTCGACGTGAAGCAGCTTCGGTGTCACGTCAGCCATGACCAGCTTGACGTCCTTGTTCTCCAAGACCGTCCTGAGCATCCCGTTCTCGGACGGGAGCCCCAACAAGACACGCAGCGCTAGCATGTTGTCGTCTACCGGGTTTCCGAGCATGGCCAGCTCGTCCCGGATCATCTTGGCGCGCGACGCGAACTTGAAGATGTTCTCGTCGTCGCCCTTCTTCAAGCTACTCAGCTCGTCCAAGCACCGAAGCAGCTGAGCATTGTCGCGCGCCTCAAACATGACCTTGAGTGCGTCCCACGCCTTCTTGGCCGTGTCGATTGACGTCACCGTTTTAAGATGCACGAGCTTAACCGACATCTGGAAGGTTGCAAGAGCCGCCTCATTCATGGCGTCCCACTCCTCGACCACGGGGTCGGCGTTTTTGTCGTCCGACCCAGAAGCAGGAAAGTCCGTCACGACAGCGTTCCACAGCTTGGCCTTCTTGAGCTGCGCACGTTGGTACGCGGCGCACACTTTGAAGTCGTCGTCCAGCTGTGCGAACCGCGGGCCGCCAAAGCGGCCGTGGTCCGACATGTTGACGACCGTGGCACCGACCGGTACCACCCTGTCGACGCTAGCGGCTGTACCCGCCCAACCAACGCCGGAACGCACCGTAACCCGCGAAACTTCGTCCTCCCCGCGACCGTAGAAGGAAATGATGACGACACCACGGACAACTGGGCCCATAACCTGTGAAGCGGTAGGTAAGTGCGTGGATGCGTTGCCTTACTCGAGACTGGTCTGAGGCGCGACGCCAGCAGCCTCTTACCCCCCTCGTGTGCCCCTCTTTCAACGTCCTGGAGGCACCCCCCCGCCAACGCAGTGACAGGGCCCACGACCCACCTCCCGAGGCAGAGCTCCCTCCCCTGGAGGGTACATGCTCTCACCACCCCACAAATCGCGACATCCCTCAAGGAGCCCACGAGAATCTCCCCGAGCTCAGCTCCAAAATGAGCTCCCCTCGAGATACAAGTAGGAGTACTTACATCACCCTCATACAGCAATGCATGTCAAAGTCACAGGAAGACAAGCTGATCACCGCATAAGAACGCCTGGAATTATCCCGGCAGTCGGCGGTAACTCTGACTTACCAGTGCCGGCTTGGGGGGCTGCCTCAACAGAAGGCGGCCAAATGCCACTGATTTCAAGAAGAAGTGGAGTACCTCGGCCATGTAATCAGGCCGGGAGGAGTACATGTCCTGGAGAAGAATCTCCGGGCACTGAGAGGCCTCCGGTGTCCGGAGACCCAAACCCAGATGAAGAGTTTCCTGGGTATGTGCGGCGTATATCGTCGCTTCGTGGCCGACTCTGCCAAGATAGCGAAGCCCCTGACAGCCTTGACGAGCACCAAGCTCCCCAAGAGGTTACCTCCCCCTAGGGAGGAGGAGACAAAGGCTTTCGAAGACCTACGACGACGGCTTTTAGCCGCCCTCATTCTCGCTCTCCGCGGGAGAGACGGGCACTGCATCGTCGATTTAGACGCCAGCTATGAACAGCTGTGTTTTTGCTTACAGCAACAACATCCCGATGGGGAGTATCACCCGATCGGCTACTATAGCAGCGCTCTTCTCCCTGCGGAAAAGAACTACTTCTCCACCGAGATAGAGGCGCTCGGCGTCGCCTGGGCGGTGTCCTACTTGAGGTCATACCTTGAGGGGGCAGAGTTCTTGTTCCGCTGTGCCCACCGGGCCCTACTATCGGTACTCACAAATATGAGTCCGAACGCGCGGATAAACCGCTGGTGACTTCGATTATTGGAGTACATCTCTGAGATCCGGCAAAAGCCGGGTAAGGACCATAAGCTCGTGGACGGGTTATCGCGTCCGCCCACCGAGGGACTCGACTCTACTCCCTTGGACGAGGATATCCCCGTCCTGGCCATCGAAGCCCGGGAGAGTGACGCCCTGGAGGCAGCACCGCCAGCCGAAGTCCCCAGGGGGGCGTTAACGGCCCAAGAGATCATCCTCGGCCAAGCCGATGATGCGTTCTGCAAAGAACCACTGAGATAACTGGATGTTCTTTCACCGACAGACCCGAAGTAGAGTCGGCATGCCTTCTCCTTTCGAGAGAAGAACGGGATGCCAGGCCGACATTCGGTACATGGGAGGGAGACCCAAGTGGTCATCCCCGAGGCGCTGAAACGACGCTTCTTATGCTATCAACACCACTCGGTTTTGGCCGGTGACCCCGGCTCGCGGAGGATGTATGCCACCCACCGCCAGTATGTCTACTGACCTACCATGGTGGTAGACGTATACAAAGTCCCCCCAGAGGGCCCGGATTCGGGAAGACGTGTGTCTCCCTTGGCTGTGTCAGACCCCTCCAGGGGGGCCCGATCGGGTGTTCCCCGCCTCGCGCCCCTCTAGAGGGGTCGTTTCATGTGTGGCCCTGGGGCTCCCTGGACAACCGCCCAAGGGGGCTGTCCGACGCTACCCCCCTAGGGGGGTAATACGTGACTGGTCACGACCCGTTCCCGGCTCATGCCGGGGGCCGTGTCACCCCTGACAGGAGGTTTCCCCCACGTGTCCCCCACCTCAGGGCCCGCGTCTCGCGGGACCGGGGGCGGTGTCTCGCCACCCCCTCCCTAGGCAAGGGGGAAACCCCGCCCTGTGAGTCCCTGTCAACGTGCCCCTGGCGGCTCGCTCTGAGGCGCCATACGACGGGGGACGGACGGGTTCACCGAGCCGGGGAACCCACCGGTCAGTCCCATAAGGCGGTCGCTGCCAGAGGTGACAAGGGGGCTAGACTCTCCTAGTCGGTACCCATGTCATCACCGGGAGGAAGACCCCGTCGAGCGCGATCGGGTTCTCTCCGCGTCCCGCGTTGTTCGTGTGCCGCACCTTGGGGTGGGGCGTCCTGATCTTCTTGGTTCCCTGCCTCTCGAGGCGGGATGGCGTCTTCTGCGGCTCCCCACGCGCCGGCCGACATGGCGGTAGATCGCGAGGCCGAGGGAGCAGGCGCCCTTTTGGGCCCCGAGGAGTAATCGACGACGATGTCCTCGCCAGCCTCCTGTCGGCCTCGTGGCAGACCCCAGCTGTCGTCGACAAAAAGTACGGGCGTTTTTCGTGGACCCCCCTAGGGGGGTCGATTGTCGAACAGCGCTTTGCGGCTGTCGACAGCCGTCGTTTGTCTTCCATATGGACGACCATCTGGGGGATCTACGACACCCTGTACGCCGTCCCCGCGGGGACGGTGACGGACTTTCCCTTTCCTCCGCAGTCGGAAAGATTGGCGATTGTGCCGAGTGCTTCGGCACTTGGCTGTCCCCGAGATCCCCACCAAGGTGGGGGACAAGCCCCGCTTCTCCTGGGAGTATTACCCGGGGTATCCCCCTAATTTAAGGGAGCAGGACCGCGGCTTTTACGTGCCGGGTGCGCTGGGGGAGTGGACGGTTCGTGCCTCCCTCCACCTTCTCACGCTGTATGAACAGCGTGAGGTGCACGACGTACCTGTGGTGCGTCGCAAGGCCCTGTTTCCCACGACACCAGTGTGGTGGGAGCACGGTGAAGTGCCCCGATCTATGGCCGCGCGGTTGCCCGAGATGGTGGCGCTCCAGGAGAGCCATCTCATGAAGGAGCCTCTTGGGGGTCCGTATCATCTGATGTTGGCGGCTTTGTGGGCCGTAGAGGTGTCGAACGGCTTCGTAGGAAGCATTCGCCACAATGGGCACCTTTAGCGTTTGCCGAGGGCCACTCGGTCGGCTTTCGCCGACCTGGCGCCCGAGAGCTTGTGCTCGGCCGACCCGTCGACTCGAGCTCTTCTTGAGGCCCGGCTGAAGCTCCACCGTCTCATCGAGGAGCGGGCGGCGCCTGATTGCCTTCAGTGGCTAGGGGGACCGCGAGGGGTCTTCCGTTGCGCCAAGACGTTGGAAAACGAGGGGACCTTGGACCTCTCGGAGGGTCTGGGGGATCTCCGCCTTCCGTATTGGCTGGATGTGCACGCCGGTCTCGGCATCCGACCCTTGGATCAAGACTTCGCGGACACTGGGTCGGCCAGAGTAGGCCTCGTGGTGGCTCCAGAGCCCCCGTCGGCCCCGGCTGCCTCGACCTCCTCCCCCCTCGCACTGAGGCCCCCCTCCTCGGGTGGCGAGTCACGCCCGGCTTACGTGTCCCGAGTGCCCGGCCGACACGCGTGGATTCGTCGGGTCTACCCCCTTAGGGGTAGCAGTGTGACGACTCCTTTTCTTGGGGGACCCCAGAGTCCCCCTTTGGCGCCCCTCCCTCTGTCCCCTTGACATGGGTCTGCCCAGTTCGGTACCCCTTGCCCCGTCAACCCGGCCGTATGGTCGAGTTTGGGGCGTTCCCTGGGGGAACTCCCATCCATCCTCAATAATGGGGTGGACCATACGCTCATTATGGCGCTGAGCCGCATCTTGGTGCGGCTGCGCAACGATGTTGCTGCCATTGTATGCCGCCCCCAAGGGGAACAGGACGTCGTGCCCCTGCACCATCTCGGCACAGCCGAGAGGCTCCGCCGTCTTCTGACGGAGAAGGACGGTACCGCCGTGGCGGACACCAGTACGCTCTTGGCCGCTGGTCACTCCGGCACTTGGCCGGCTCGTCGGCTCCGCCCCGAGAGGAGGCTTTGCCGGCGGCGCCTCGGCGTCCACCGTCTCCTCCCCCGCCCCACTATGGCGCGGGCGCCGGGTCTTCGTCTCAAGCCCTTTATGGGGCTGAGACGGGCCCCTTGGCTATCCCGCCGACGTACTCGGGGGCGCATTAATGTGCATCCGAGGAGGACCGTCGCTAGGACTATGATCCTGGCTATGGGGCCCGTCCTAGGGGATGGTGACTTGGTCACCCGAGGGTGACTGAGGGCTCCTCGAGTCGCCCTCCTGCTTTGTGTGTCGCCCGTTGTCGCCCCTCCCTAAGGGGGGTGGGCGCCGTCCTTCTTTCGATCGACTGGCTTCGGGCACCGTAGGGAATGGAAGGCTTAGCCTCTCTTCTCGTGCTCTTTTATTTGTCTGTGACATGAAGTCAGAGTAGTCCCTAAGGACCGCTTTCCGACTTGGTCAGAAAGAAAACACCTTCTTGCGTCCAGGCGGGAAGCTGGACACGTTTTCGCGAGCAATATGTGCAAATTGCCTCCCTTGAGTGGAAAGAGGCCCTTTGCCACGTGGCTTTCTGTTCAGGAAACCCGAACCATTCGCCCAGGACCTTTAATTGTCCTTCATCATCCCACCCGTGGTTGCGAAATCGATCGAAAACGAATTCAGGGCCCTCCTTAAATTGATCGCCCACCTCAAAGTGGGCTTGGGCCTTAAGGGCCCATGACCACTTGGCATCCCGCGCCGTTGGTGCGGGCGCACTAGTGACATGGGCACTGCTCACCGTACGGAGACCCGTAGGGCTCTCCACCAGAAACCGATATCCATAGGTTTGTAGCACCATGTAGGGTCCTTGGGTCTTAAACCCAAGCTTGTTTGGACAGCGGGAATGGGCATCTTGATGTACCCAGTCCCCGGCCATGACCGAGTTGTTCTTTTTCTTGGTGCGGGCGTCAAACGCCCGCTTATACGTGGCCTGGGCTTTGCCCAGCTGCCGGCGAACGGCCGGGATGAGGGCGTGACGGTCCTCAACATCCTGTTCCGCCGCCGTGAGGGCGTCCTCAGTTCTCTCCTCGGCTTGTGTAAGCCGAAGCATGCGCTCCATGCCAATAAGCTGGAGCCATCTAGGGCTCACGAAGACAAAGAGGATCTCCCCAGTGCTCGCTTGCACCGGCGTATTATATGCAGTCGTAAGAAGGGACAGATGACTGTCCCATTCCTTCCGATGCTCAGCAATAAAGCATCGGAGTTGCCGCACCAAGGTGCGGTTGTATCGCTCCACCTGCCCATTGGTCTGGGGGTGGTAGGGAGAGGTATAGTTCCAGGATATACGCAGCAAACCGAGAATGCCCTGGTAATATGCCGAGGCAAACTGAGGTCCGCGGTCCGTAGGGACGAAGTCAGGGCTGCCATAGGCAGCCACCCAAGTGTCATTGAGGGCTGAAGATACCGTCAGCGCTGTCGAGTCCCGTAACGGGATGGTCCGCGTCAACTTGGAAACCCGGTCACGTATGACCAGTACGCGCTTGAGACCACCCCTGGCGGTGGTCAATGGGCCTAGAAGGTCCCTTGCGAGCCCCACGAAGGGCTCGAGAGCTGGAAACTGCTTCATTGTGGAGGTATGCCTACTCTCGGAGAAGCGATTCTTCGCGCACGCGAGGCATGGCTCCCCGTGCTTGTAGACGTCTACCTTCATGGTAGGCAAGTACACATACCGGAAGGTGGTGTCATACATCCTCCGCGAGCCGGGGTCACCGGCCAACACCGATTGGTGTTGATAGCGTAAGAGGCGCTGTTTCAGCGCCTCGGGGATGACCACTTGGGTCTCCCTCCCATATACCGAGTGTCGGCATAGGAGCCCGTTCTTCTCCCTAAGGAAGAATGATTTCCGACTCCACTTGGGGTCGGGCGCTGAAAGAATGTCCAGCTCTTTCAGTCATTCTTTACAAAACGCATCCTCGGCTAGGCCGAGGATGACCTCTTGGGCCGTTAGCGCTCCCATCGGGGCTTCGGCTGGCGATGCTGCCTCCAGCGGGTCACTCGCCAGGATTTCGACGGCCAGGACGTGGATATTCTCGTCCAAGAGTGTCTAGTCGAGGCCCTTGGTGGGCGGACGCGATAAACCGTCCGCGCGCTTATGGTCCTTACCCGGCTTTTGCCGAATCTCATAGATGTACTCCAATAATCGAAGTCGCCAGCGGTTTATCCGCGCGTTCCGACTCATACGTGTGAGTACCGATAGTAGGGCCCGGTGGTCACCCCAGACCAAGACCTCTGCCCCCTCGAGGTATGACCTCGAATAGTTCACAGCCCAGACGACGCCGAGCGCGTCTATCTCGGTGGCGAAGTAGTCCTTCTCCTTGGAGGTCCCGTCGCGCTCATGGAACCAGCCGCAAGGGCGTAGCGCCCAAGCGTATCTCTTGGACGGTTATTGGCTCGACCGCCACCATGATGGCGGGTCCTTGAGCGACCTAGATCCCATGGTTGTGATGTTATGGGGGTCGCCCCATATCGAAGCCTTGCCCCGTTTAGGTACTCTTCACGGGGATGTGTGCGATAGTCCCGGGTTGTACACAGGTCGTCCGTGCCGGCATCAGCTTGGATGTACCCCCTTGGAGGCACGCACATACCGCGCTGACTGACGCGATCGGGTGCCCATTGCGGGAACCTTCTCTTCGGATAGGTACCTTGCAGCCATTGATGATCTCCACATGCTGCTCCTGAGTCGCAGTATTCTTTGTTGAGATATCCATAAAGGAGGCGCCCGGTATAGCTGGGACACTCATATGGTCGAAAGCACAAACGGAGAGGTAGGAGTTCGGGCCCCTAAGGGCCACACTAAGACATACTGAACCCACAAGGGGGGGCCAGCTCAGATTGACATCATGGAACACAGAGGCCCACTCACCCGGTGGTTGTAGCTGGGTGTCGTCCGGCAGGAGCTGCCGGCTTATCAGTGTGGGGCCACTCCCTGTATCCAGGATGGCCCGGGTGGTCAGGTGGAAACCTTCCGTCAGGAATAACCTGACGACATGCTTATAGCTAGAAGAGGGCAAGAATACACATGCCGTGTCCTCAGGGGGTTTCCCTTGGGACACCCCCGGTGGCCGCTTGGGCCAGTTCTTCCCGGCTCGTCGGGAAGACTTGTACCTCCTTGTTTCCCTTCGAGTTGTCGGGGGAGGCGGGACCACCGCCCCCGTTACTCTTTTTCTGAGGAGGACTTGTCCTCCTGGACCAACTCTTCGGCCTCGACCCCTGGGGGTACAGCGTCATCCGACGACGACCACGGCGGCCCTAGGCTTGTGCCCACGGCTGCCACCGTCTGTTTTGGAAGGCGCTGGTCCTCTTGAGGACGTTCTGCCATACGCTCCTCGTAGGCCTTGTTTAGCAGGGCCTTGGTCGCCGCGTCGAGGGCGGGGACACCCACGGAAGAAATGTCCTCGCATGTTACATGCGAGGCAGTTGTAGTTCCGGGGCTGCCCAAAGCGCCCTTTACCCCTTGGGGAAGGACCTGCCGGGACATCCCCCACCTTAGTTGTGGCTGTCACCGCCGCGGTGACATACTTGCGCGGTGTCGGCCGTGAGGCTCGACGCTCTCGACGGGCCTCCGCCCGTCAGGCCTCTTCGGCCAGTTGCTCTTCGTGACGTCTGCGAGAGACGTCACCCTTCCTCTGGGCATGTTGCACCAGGAGGTCCATCGGCATATTGCCGGTGTTGTGTTCGCGCACATCTGCGCCCACCTCCAAGCCGAGCCCGTGCATATAGCGGCTCTTCATCTGGCCCTCTGTGTGTATATACCCAGAGAGGCGACGTAACCCCCTAAGGCGTACGTAAAAATCATTCTCTGTTTCACCATCCTCCTGGGTGGCTCCGTGGAACAGAGCAGTCTGGTCGCTTAGTGACTGCTCGTCCGCATATTTGCGGAGGAGCCAGTTGACCAGTTCCATTTGAGAACTGACTTCTCCACTCCGCCCTCCTTGGAGGGACGGAATGATGGTGTACATCTCTCGTTTGAGATCACCCTTGGTGAACTCCGGGAGGAGGTAGAGGGCTTTGCCGTCCGACACATCATTGTCATTCCCCGCTTTCAAAAAGCAGTTCAAGAACTGCAAGACGCCTAAAGCTGGCGTCTCATCCCACTCTGCGTCTCGACGAAAGGTGGCCGAGACAGCCTTACGCAGACGTCCTAGGCCGTGTGCCATCGTCCGGACATACCGAACGTCCGTATTCGCCAAGGCGTACGATACACAATCCAGAATCGCTGCCTCATGATCATCCGCAACGATGATCTTCTCGAGAATCGACGATGAGGAACTCCCTTTAGCTCGCGCCCTAGGGCGCGTGCTACCGCACGTCGGGGGACATGACGTCCCCCGTCTCCGCCGGAGTACTCCCCATCCAAGGAGGAGGAGCTCAATCGGCGACGACGGCGCCTGGACAGTCGGTAGGCCTCAAGGGCTGTCTCCATGAAAGACAGCCGCTCATGCAAAGGACTAGTGAACGCATCCAGTGAATCCCGCAGGGCCACCGAAAAGGAGCCCGCTTCCAGCGTCCCGTGCGGGACCCCAACTCCACTGACTTGTGGAGGCGTATGGGGTAAGCCGGCGGGCCTAGCCCGCCGAGCCCGACCGTCATAGTGCCCCCTGTTTTTGGAAAGGAACCTCTTGTCCTCCACCCTCCAGGGGTCCCGGCACTCTGGGGGAGACTCTCTCTCGACCCCTTGTGGCGGTCTCAACTGAAGGGGGGAACGGGAGTCCGTCACCGCCTTCGCCTCCGTCGCTCGCGGTGCCACGCACTCCCGTGGACACGCGCGCGCGACCCTCCACATGAAGAGGGTCCCCCAAAAAGCCACTCGGCCCTGAGCCCTCACTAGCTCCGTCACGGACGCCCCGTGAAGAAGAGCCCGCGCATTGCGCGCGGGACAGCATCCCCCTCATGATATCCATAACGATGGAAGCCCTAGTCCCCCATGGGATGTTCCAGTCGAACAGTCAACCAGGCATACCCAAGGGTAAGACAAAGAGAGCATGTCCACCGTAAGAGAACGACACAGGGACGGCCCAACTGATCAGGAAGGGCTTGACGCTGACCTTCCCTGCTCCACCAAATGTAGCGGATTCTGCCCTCACAGCCGACGGGGCATAACCCCGTCGGTAAACCCAGCACAGGATGCGGAACGCCAGCCAGAGTCACAACGAGAACGCCGGGATCGCTGGGCGTGAAGCGCACCAGAACGACGGAAGTAACGCGAACGCAACGAGGATGTATTCGAACACGCACGATGACCCCAAAGCACACACTCATATACCCTAAGAAACAAGGCGCAGGACGTGCACAATCCCGACCACCTGGCGCTTCCATGGGGGGACCGTTACCCAAAGGGCCACGGTCTCAGGCCCAGGCCTCTACTGGCCCCTGCCCAGCATCCCTGACAACCCTTCCACTGGAAGAGGACCCCCGCCCGTCTCGGGCGGAAGCAGGAAAATCACTAAGACTTCCTAGATTTCAGAATTTACCGAAAAGCAATACCTTAGGACATATCCCAAGATTTTTCAACTTTCCCGGATGGAATTCCGATGGGAGTTTATCCCTGGTGAAGATCATATCTCGGTCCGGCATACGCTCGGGTTGCGGAAGCTTCCACAAGCTTTCCGGTCCCTCCAGAGGGCCCGGAATCGGGAAGACATGTGTCTCCCTTGGCTGTGTCAGGCCTCTCCAGGGGGGCCCGATCGGGTATTCCTCACCTCGCTCCCCTCTAGAGGGGTCGTTTCATGTGTGGCCCTGGCGCTCCCTGGACACCCGCCCAAGGAAGCCGTCCCACGCTACCCCCCCAGGGGGGTAATACGTGACTGGTCACGACCCGTTCCCGGCTCATGCCGCGGGCCGTGAAACCCCTGACAGGCGGTTTTCGCCACATGTGTATTTTCCGGCGACGACGGTGCTTCCTACCGTCGTTGCCATTCGTTCTGAAAGGGCGGAGACATTTGCCAGGGCTCAACCCCCCGATTTGGCACTGACCCGGGCAGTCACCAACCAATGCACAAATCTCTCTCAATGCATATCAAGGCCCCCGAAGAGATCATTGCAGACAAGGCGGAGTGACAGTTCCGCGCGTGACGCGCTCCAACAGCAGCGTGGCGCCCAGTCGGCTGTCGCCTGCCGCGTTGTCTGGCCGTGGCAACTCGGCTCCGGGTGTGGCCCTCTGTGTCGCATTACGCGGCCCGGTCCGCGCCCCTTGGCCGGCCAAGAGGTCAATGGGGCGCCGGGCGACGCGGCTGACGTGTCACGCTCCGGTTCGGACAGGTGGCGCTGTCCTTGCTGGTTGGGATTTTGATTGAGTGTGGGCCGTTTGCATTTGTATGTCAATTGCTTGAACTATCTGCTTTACAGTAGGGGGGTCCACTGGCATGGATCCCCAGATCTCCCCATGGGCAGGCTACTGTGCGAAATTTGGGGCCATTTGCGCCCGCTTGCTCGGTTCGCTTAAGAGGACAGCGGGGAGCCCGTGGCCAGGCTTCCCAACAAAAGAAAAACTGCGTTTTCACCCCCGTTCTCCCTCGTTGCGCCTTCGGGTGTTTTCCTAGGTGACCGTGTCAGCGGGCGAGAGTAGAGCAAGGGGGTGCGGGTCGGTTCCCTTAGCTGGGCAGGTGTCCCCATCTGTTTCTGTGGGCTGGGGTGACACGGAGATTTATGCGACAAATTGGTGGAGCGGCAGGGGATTTTCTGGCTGACATCCGGTGCCGGTACGCGTGTAGCGGTCGATCTCTCCCGCGTAACGGGTGAGCTCTCGTGTGCGTGGCCTTTCTCGGACGGGACTACAATCTCCCGACTCGTGTCGGGATTCCCATCTTGTACCTCGTTGCCACCCCTTTGTCGGCGGTTCTGCCCTTTTGGTTTTTTTTGGTTACTTCTTGGCGATTGAGTGGCGACACCGACACGTCGTGGGTGACCACGAAGTCGCCCAATGTGCCAATTCGAATCGCAGACGGGCGCACCAGAAAAGCACCCTGCCATAAAACTACGCAGCGGCATAGCGCAATTGTCTGCTGACCATGTTTATTGGTTGGTTTGAATTCTTTTTGTCATCTGATGGGCGGCACCAAATCGGCGGATGCAATCCGAGAAGCGCGGCGCGCATCGCGAGATCGGCGGTGTAAAGAAACACACCCGATCACGCGACCGCGCCGTGCACCCTGAGAGATCTTCCAGCGAGAATCGCCGCCCTGCACGCCACATGCGCGTCACGCATCCGCCCCCAACGCGCTAAGTCGAAGTGCGCGCGTGGCGCGGCCCCGTCCCCCTCTCTGGCGCCTTTCCCCCGCCCCTCCAGCACCATCCGCGCCACCCTCCCGGCCCCCCAGACCCATCGCTCTGTCGCCCATCACCCCCCCCGCCCATCCCCCCCCCCCCTGCCCCCCCCCCCCC
>Ga0209093_1000527_pt1 | contig 21022 bp, 26 predicted proteins | sample SidtaG_4_FD_187450 | JGI IMG/M metagenome (GOLD analysis project Ga0209093, IMG submission 187450) | Marine algal microbial communities from Sidmouth, United Kingdom - Sidmouth_Male1 metaG (SPAdes) (version 2) | ecosystem: Host-associated > Algae > Red algae > Unclassified | place: Sidmouth... | reverse complement strand
GGGGGGGGGGGGGGGGGGGGCTTCCGCACGTTGCGAATGAGAATCGCTGCCTCATCTGTGATCTCCCGGACGACGCGCACGCGAGCGTTAACAGTCACACCGCGAACCGCAGCCGCGCCGACTCGGGCTGCTGCGGCCGCCGTCACGCCATGGGCGGCCCCCACCGTACCACCAGAAGGGCGGCGCACGCGGGGAGCCATGACGGTGGGCAGTGAGCCGGTGCGTGAGCCGCGGTAGCGTGCGCCCGCCAGGCGAGGCGAGAAGCGCCGTACGGCAGTCGACTTTTTCGGATCGAAAAGGCGCCACGCTCGACTGAATGGGACTGCAATCCATCCTCGGATAGAAAAATGGGCGCCACTCCCGACATACGAGCAAAGAATCACTGCCGGGCTTGTAGCCTCCCCCATTCAATTTCCGATTAAACCGATCTGGCATCGCTTGGAAATGCGCTTCTTCTCGGCTGGCTACGAGCATCACGAGCCCCCCACCACCACGGCCCATGCACTCCAACGGCCACGAATGCCGTCCACATATCCCCTCACTTCCTATGACACGCATTTCGTCGCCAGGCCACGTCGAAATACAGCCTGCAGCGTCACCACCGGGCACCTTACTGCAGAAAATGCCGTTTATTAGAACGGTGGGATGCAAGAAAAAACCTCTATCTCACCAGAAGATTGCTGTATCCCCTTGAAAGGGCGTCATAAAGAAGCTGATGAAGTAGGCTCCAGGATGCATTCAAGACAAGCAGGAACGCTTTTGGCCATTGCTGAGTTCTGGGGGCCGCATTATGGGTCGCGCCCATGCGCCTTATTGCGTAGAATCGACCTTTAGTGCCGCTGCGAGCAAACGCATTGGGGGAAGAGGGGCTAATCGCTGTAACTCATAATTTGGCTAACCGTCGATGGGCAGATCCTCGCGCAAAGCTGGGGGAACACTTTATCATATTCCTTTTTGCAACCAAAGCGGCATGGAGCTCTGCAATACTGGATGCAGTGCCCCAAATGCTGACATGGCCGGGAATATTGGCATTTCGCGCGGTGCCCGAAAGTCTCGAGAGAACAAAAATCCGGGACGGTTGATCTCACCCGCGGGTGAGTCGGCCGACGTCCGCACTTGTGTTCCGCCCCAACGCATGACGCAGCACACTGTCGTGCGTAAGAGGCGTGAGGGAATCGGGCGTGGGCTGTGCGTCAGATCCAAGGGGTTAAGGTGCTTGTGGTCGGCGGAGGCCCCATTTCGGTATTGCTTTGGAGTGACGGAGGCGGTTTCCTTGGCCATGGTGCGAGTTTTTTGAATTGTGCGGCGTGAGATTTTCACTGGAGCCCTTATATCGCTTGCTTGGCAGCGCAGAAGGAAGGTCAGTGCAGATGGCGCAGGCGGGACGGAAAGCGCGTGCAGGCAGCGACCCCCATGAGGAAGCAGTCCAGATCAAACGCTGTCGAGTTCCATTCGACACTTCCATAATGGCCGAACGTCCAGAAGAATCTGATCGCGTGGCACCAGAGGCGTATGGCCTTGTCGAGTTCCATTCGACACCTCCATAATGGCCGAGCGTCCAGATGATTCTGGTCGTACGGAGCCAGAGAAATATAGCCGTGTGGCGCCCTGTCCCTCGTTCGACGCCCATGACGCTCGATGCTTCGAGGAAGCCCCCACATTTTTGTTGAGCCAGAAATTTCTAGAAACATCTCGTTCGGTCTGCTCCATTCGGGTCACGGCATTGTCGTTGCACAAAGGCCGCTCTGGGACAATCCACGGCACTCCAGATCTGGGGTGGTGTGCTGGTGATCGGGGATTTGTCACTCAAGCCGAACCTGGCTGGGTCGACTCTGTTCTGCATGTTTCTCGATGATGACGGGCGCATTTGGATGCTTCCAGGATTTTTAAAGTACTGCGTGCGTCGCGATGCCTTGTTGGCTCGTAGGAGTCGAGCGACGGTTTGGAGCCTTGGCTCTCCCTGGCTGCCGCAGGCAAGCCATGGGCATGGTACGACACGGCCGAGCATAAAGAGGCGTCGCATCGGACTGACGCCCCGTTTTCGATTCTCAGATCGATCTCACACGACCACTCTCGAAATCGGTCTTCGGGTCCGTCCCCGTTCCAGTCGTCCAAACGTCCCTCTCACCCCGCGAAGCTCCGCCTCCACCTGCGCCCTCCACCTTCGTCCTCCCCTGCCCTACCGCTCCCTACGACCCCTGCACCACCACCACTCCCCGGCACAATGGCGACTGCACGCTACGTGCCCGCGTTTGCTTCACTGGCGCCCCTACCCCGCCGCCTTCCGCATCCCGCGGACGCCGCCGCGTCGCTTGACGCGTCCGTTTCGGCGTCGGCCGCGGCGGTAGCGGCGGCGGGGCCGTCTTCACTGTCACGGAGGAGATCGTCTACCTCGGTTTTGTCGCTGTCTGCTTCTGCGTCGCGCTCGCGCTCGCGCTCACCGCCGGCCACCAGGCCCCAGGATTTCATTGAAGACGACGCCGAATCGGTGCCTCGTCCACCCTCGCGCCCTACGGCATCGGGCTCGAGCAAGACAGGGTCTGGCTGACGGTCGACCTCAACAGATGGGGGGCGCCTTTTCAGTCCCAGGCGCCGCCTCCGCCGAAGTGCTCGGGTGGAGATCCCCTCCACCCTGGGGTCGCGATTGACGGCGCCCTCCACGCCGCCACCCGCCACGCCCTCTGCTCCTTCCGCTTTGACACCGACACCGGCACCTGTGCAGCTTTCTGGCGCCGGAACTCCATCGGCTGCCGTACGCACGCCGCCGGCTCGTGCCACAGTGTCTCCAGCTCGTGCCTCTGCGCCCCCGGCTCTCGCCCAAGTCCTGTCGGAACTGGCCCCGGCGAAGCGCACCCTGGCCTGGTCGCCGACTGAGCCCCCCCCCGCCTCTGCGGTGGCGGCGCCATGTACGAAAGCGCAAAGGGCAATAGCTATGGCCGGGATGCAGGCCACGAAGGATAAGCTTTCTGCGGCACTGGCTCTGCGGGCTGCTCGCGCGCCCGCATTGGTCTAGGCGGAGAAGGGTGTCGCGTACGCTAGAACGGACTTCCGCTGCCAGAAGGGGATCGTCAACGCCATCCTTGCCTCTGTGGGGATGCCAGGATTGCCTTCTTCCGAGATGCCGGCGTTGTAGGTGTGTAGGGTGGTCTGTTCCTCTCTGTAGGCGGTCCTTGCGTAGTGCAGGTAGATAATGTAGAGAAAGCCAATAATAGACGTCGTGAGTGTGATTTATCAAGGCCCTTGCAGACTCTCTTTTTTCCCCCCTTCACGACCTGAAAACGCAACTCATTTCGGACACAATCTTATGCTGGGGTGTGTTGCTCAAAATGCATTTTCCGTGAAGGCCAATCAGAAAGCGCCCTTTCGGAATGAAAAGCAGAACTTGCACGCGAGAGTGGCTCATGACATCCAATGTAGCACATGGATATCCACGAAACCAGACAGCGTGCAGTTCCACGCCACATGAGAGGACCTCTTCCGTTCCTGGAGAGCACCTCCATCCCCTGACACTACCTGCTGATGACACATGGTCATCCCAGATCGCGAGTGATACGGCTCATGCAGCACACGTCATCGCCTTCCGGAGGCGTCCGGAACAGATATCCATGTTTGTTGAACCGTGGCACTGCCACTGTTCTTTGCGCTCGCTCTACATTCTGTCGTTTTGAGCACCTTTCCGATTGTTTTAGCCATGCTTCGCTCTCTATCGCTCATTTCTTGGTCTCGTGGTGCGCTTCTTTCCGTTCTCGAATGACTTCGACACGGATCTGGTATGGATCTCCACCCGACGTGAGAATGTTTTTCTGACCCTAGATATCAGATCCTTCTCTTCACGAGAAATTGTCATATTTGGGTCATGTCTCACCCAGCAACGTAGACCGTGTTGTCCCAACATGCACGGTGGACTCGAGGGCCGATGTCGTCCAATACATATCGCCGGTCGAGATTTGGGGTCCCAAGGATAGTCTTCCCACTCAGCGGGCCACACGATTCACCCCAGGATCGGATTAAATGGAAGATGAGGCCGACGCTGCTAGGATTGCTCTCACTTAATCGACGAGTACCTGTCTCCAGGGCATGGAAAAATCTGCCGGAGAGATCTCGATGGCTTGTGAGACTTGGTGGCTCTGGGGTTCTCCCTCTTGCTCGGCGGCACCAGCTCGGCCTATCATGCGGGCAAGCCGCAAATTGCCCTGGCGGCAGCCACTGGAAGTGCACGAAAAGCGCTTGGTGAGATGCGTCGCGCAATGAGTGCTGAGCAAGTCTCGAATTGATCAGTATAACTTCACAGTTTTTCGGAACTTACTGAGTTAGTTGTACTGACAACTACGAATCGCTTTGGAATTGGTAACTGGATGTATCGAGAACTGGTTGAATCGGTTTGGCATCACCATCCGATTGGACACGCCTAGTGTCTTTCAGCCAGAAAAAGGGATCAAATGTGGTCAGCCTGGAGATGAAATGAGGTCCTTCCGGAGTGGGCGATTGCCGACCATCTGAGCGAGAAAACGGGCCTTGCGGCACTTACGAACTCAAGGTCTTGCTGTTCTAGTCAATGCTACAGAGCTGGGCGCTCTCCACTTCAGCCCAACTTGAAGAGGGCTCGTTGAGGATGTCCCTAAAGGTGTATTTCACACATTATGACTTCTCTCGATTTTGCCCTTGAAGTGTGGAGAAAGACGCCAGAGTCGCCAAACTCTCACAGAAGGTGGGTAGAAGGCATCCGGGTACCTCTCGAAAAAGTGACTCTTCGACTCGAAGTAGTGCTTGAGTTTGCTTTTTCGCGCGTGACGGGTGAAGCGCTGCTTCGGATTTCTGGCCGCGGATCACGCGTTGCACCTTCGTGACGGCCAATTCAAATCGTCAAAGTAGTCCAGACGGGTGCTACCTCTGAAGAAGTATCTTGGAAGGGTACTACCTTTGGATCGCGACACCGATGCATCGGAAGAAGTATGATCCAGGAGATCGCAGGGTCGGTCTTCTACCCAGCACAAGCTGTAGCACTCAAGACGAAAAACAAGAGCCTCGCTTCCACATTTGGGCTCCAGTGATTGATCTACGGGCCTAGTCAGACATGGCATCCTCTTCTGTGTCACTCGCCAAATCCCAAAAAAAAAACCGCGATCTCGTCGTCTTCTCGGTCGCCATTGAAGGCGGCCTCTAGATCAGCGCATACCTCGTCGACAGCTCGATAGTAGTTCTCCACTGCTAGATATGTCCACGAGGTGAGCGCGCACAGCGGGGGGGGGTGGAGGGAGGACACGCGCCGCCCGGTCTCCACAGTGAGGAATGGGGACGGGGCGCGCACGGATATCCCGCGAGGGGAGGGGGGCGGGGGCGACGGCGCGTGCAGGCGTATGCCCAGTAAGCGAAGCAGTGCGCTGCACGCGACGCGTGGAGGGGGTTGCTGCTCTGGCCTCTGTCGCGCACAGCCTATTTCGATTGAGCTAATCACGGAGGAAGAGGCGGGCAAATGACACGGATCAAGTCTGATCCTATGAGACTGCCAAGAAACAGGGCGGGCACGCTCATTCGAACGATAGCCCCCCTCATCAAATTTGACCAAGTTCCTGGAATCGGACCGGCATACTGAGCCGGCGCTTCACTTCTCTCGCTGTCCGACAAGGCTTCAATATCGCTCCATTTTTGCAAACAGTTGACCGAAAGGCTCGTCAAGGCCCAATCGGCAGTTGCGCAGGGGTCGCCGCGTCACCCAACACCATACCGTCGTCAGTGCAGCCTCGAGTGCACCCAACAACTGCCAAATTCAGCACGCTCTTTTTTTTGTACGACCATTAAAAAACATGCCTGATGCCCAATGCGCATCACAAAGCGCATATTCGTCAAGCTAATGAGTCGCTTTATCTTTCTGTCCGAAGAAGTTCTTCTTTTCGTCTGTCTGACTATTCTATTGGTGCAGCTGAACATGGGTCAAGGCGACAGGCATTAATGCGTGAGGTACACCTTTAGTATGGAAACATGTGCTAAAGCACACTAGGGAGGTATGTACTGATGGGGTCCAGAATCGCCCTCCCATCCCGCGCCCCCCCCAGAACCCCCACAAGCGGCGATTTGGACTTGCAACCGCCACCGAAGAGGACAGTACAGTCGTCCTGTTCGCCGTACGGAGGCTGTCGAAACATGTTGGTTTCGCTCGGCTGCCTGAGGAGCTGACTCCCAGATGCATTTGCCAGCCTCAGCGGGTAGTGGGGCCTCATGGTTCAAGCAGTCGGTAGAGCTGCAGCGGTCAGCATGAACCCGCTTCGGACCGAACAGCAACTCGCGTCTTTGTCTCCCTGCCCCGCCCCCCTCTCCTGTTGGGACGAGCTACGTGTTCAACTGGCCTCATATGCGCCTTGATACCGTTTTTCTGCGCTCTCACCCTTCCTTTCACCCATCGATGCCCCCCCTGCCCTATATTTCTCCACGTTTGGCATCGCCGGCCTGCTGGTACATGGAAGCGGTGGACGTCATGACAGACCGGCAGGGCGCGGAGGGACGCCTTTCTGACCCAGAGACAGGGACCAAGGATCTTACTGAAGGTTTCCCGGCGCTAAAAAACCGAGCAAGAACTGTCCTTTGCATGGGGGGGGGGGGGGGGGGGGGGGGGGGGGGGGGGGGGGGGGGGCACGTGGGATGGTCGGTTGGCTTTCTGCGACATGGCTTGTGTAGGAGGGAAGAAAAAACACTGGGCAGCCTTCTTCTGCCCCAAGGGGAAGCCGAATGCGCTGATCTCATTTCTGCCGTCAACAGTAGCCACAGGCAAAGAGAGGTACATGAAAACAGACGCTGAAAAAGGGAAGTAAATGAGGTCAAAGAGATCAAATGAGGTCGTTGGTAGAATAGACACTAGTGCTATGACGGGCCGACCCGCACGCCTGAAGATGGATCTCACGCATTAAAACCTCTGGTGACAACGCATGTTGAGGCCCACCAGAGACGGACACTATCGAACCCGATGCCGAATTCCTGGCAACGAAAAGAACCACCAACTCACAAGCTTTCAGTCTATGCGCTCCGTTCCGGTGTGTCAATTGCATTTTGGAGCTTTGTCGTGTACAGAAAATCTAGGGCGCCAATATTGCGGTACCTTTTGCGCCCTTGATGACATCGTGCTGCTACTATGGGCCTGTGCGGCGTACTGGATCAGGGAAAGATGTAAGAAAGTACATGACGAGCCTTACAGCCAGTCAGAAGTCGAAGTTGAGCATTGCGGAAGCGCTCGCGGTCCGGAACAACAGTGAAGCGCCGGGCCCTAGACAAGGCCGGATCGTTTACATCACTCGCTGGTAGCACAGATTTCGAAGCGGGGGGGCTACGTTTTCATTGCATGTGCCCGCATGCGTCAGTCAGGTCCTTCGATGTGGTTCCCAAAATCAAGCCGCGATCCGAAGGTAGCACCATATCAATTTTGAGTGGACTGTTATTTCTGGTGGATCATTGTTGCAACGGCTAATGCTGAGGTGGGAACAGGACGCAGCGCTTCACCTGTGTCGCTCGACCCACGCGCATTCAGGCGCTTTTCTCATTCACGGCCCCTTTTTGGCGGAGTACTGAAGGAGCTCCCATATCCGTCATGTGCAAGACTTTGGCCACTGGAGGTCCCTTTCCCACGCTCCCACATTGCTTTGGGACAGGCTTTAGTGCATGATATGGTCTGGAAACTGTACCACACTACTTGGGGTGTACTGAGCTGCTCTTGGGCCCGATTGAAGTACTGTGGGGCCGAAACGGAGGCCCGGAGCCCGAAACACAGCCCGGCCGCGGACCGGCCTGTACCAAGGCAGCGGAAAGGTGGGCTACAAGTCTGCGCGTCATCTACTGGAGACTGCGACCAGAGTTTTCGCCTTGTAGCCCACCTCTGAAGCAGGCTACAAGTCGATCGAGTGTCTGGGTCATGTTTTGGTCTCGCGACACGGCCTCACAGAACGAACCGCGTTGCAGACTTCGGGCGATTCACATCCTGCACACGCCTTCGCAGGGGCTCCTCCCCGCGGGGCATGACCTCAGGCCACTTACGGCCCAAGCGGCCGAGCAAATCCACGGCAATCCTGACCCACAGGCACGACCGTCGTGAAGCCACGACGACGGCGCAGTCTGAGGACAACGGCCCCCGTCGCACCCAGCCTTCTCATCGCACCCACCGTCTTCCCGGCCCCCCCTCCCACTTCCCGACTCCATCCTTGCACACCCGCTCAGCTGCACCGCGCCATTATTCTCATTGATTCATAAACTGCCCGCGCACGGCACCTTTTCTGACACGGACAGTATACTGCGCGGCGGAGACCGCGGTGGACTCCTTCTGTATTTCCTAGGCATGTTTTCCTTTTTATGTGCTCATGTGGCGAAGAGACTGCCACCTATTGATTGCGCGCATGCGGATCAGCTCGCTGTTACACCGCCTACTGCTACTAGACCGAGATACACTTCTTCCTCGCATTTACTGGGGCCGACTGGGATCACCTGTTCGCTCTGCTGGCTGCGTGTCTTGTGTGATTTCGATCTACTCCCTGGCTTCATGTGATCTTTTGCGTTGATCGGTCCTTTCGTGGCCTTCTGAATATCGTGTTCGTGGTCCTTCTCCGCTCTCTGCGCTCTCTTCTAGTTGGGTTCTCTGTGTCTGCGTCGCGCTTGTCTTGCTGGTGCCCCCGTTTGTGCGAAGGTATTTGCATGCCTTTAACAGTGCTACTCGAGCCGTGTATGTGGTCGTGTGCCGGGGGGCGGTTGAAGCGTATGAAAATAAAAGCCCGGACGCAGTGTCAGGAATCCTCTCGAACGACGGAGGGCAGACCTGAAGCGTAGCGCGCCCACACAGAAGAGAGGACACATCTCTGTGTGACACGTATCGATGTCGGCGCGCGATACGCTGCAGTGGAATGGCCTAACACGCTTCAAGTTCTGTGTATCTGCAGTCCGCATTGACAGGGCCCCCACAGACGCCTTGAGGTGGGGAAAGTAGGATAGCCACCCCCCTCGCAGAACCATCATTCGCCAGTGTCACAGTACATGCACGTCTTAAAACGCGAATAATCGCTGGTGTACTAGTTTGGCAGAACACTGTGGGAAGACGAGGCAAGTACAGCCGCGAATGTGCGTACTGGGGCCATTTCACCCCAATCTGAAATACAGTGGGTAGTACTGCCCAGTAAGCCAAAGTAGGGTGGTACAGTATGCAGACGATGTATATTTAGTACGGTGTCCGAGCGGTTTTATTTGCTGCGATTCATGGTTGGCAACAGTATATTGAAAACATTTTATTAAATCAGATCAATGTAGGATTAGTCAATGAGTAATGCATGGACCACTGCACTTGTACATTTTTTGATGGACATACTCTCCATCGAATAACTTGGGGGCCAAACTGCGATTATGTGGAGAAAAGACATGGACTGCACGGCCGCCTCGGCCACGCACTGTCGCCAGTCCCGTGACCTCAACGGAGGCCTGGGACGGTCGTGGCCCGCGGTCCCCACTGATGTCAACGGATTGCCAACGACAAAGACAGCGCGATGTCCATTCCAGCCTCTATCCGATGCAGACGATTCGCGACCCGAGCGCTCATGACAATTTATTCCCTCTTCACCCGGTCTGCTCGTCCGCCTCGGTCCCTTCATTGTCGCTACTGACGTCATCATCATGGTCCGAGTCTGTCACATTCGACTTGACATTCTCGAGATGCTTGGCGTCGAGGCCGTATCCACCAAGAAAGTTGACGTTTGTGTGGAAAAACATGAGATTGGAGACCCTGTCGTGCGTGGGTCTGTCGCGCACAAGCGAGTGGATCGACTTCTGCAACGAGAACGATCTCTAATCGGGGCAGGAGGAAGGTGCCATGCCTGCCAGTTGTTGACCAATCGCTTTCAGCTGCAGCGCGCTCTCACCGTACATGGAACACCAGCCCCACAAGTCCCATGTGGAGGTCATCACACCCACCAGGTCCAGCGACGCGCCCGGCTTGCGTGCCACGGCCGAGCCGTACGCAATAGACCCGGATAAAGCCGCGTACGTCGTAAACTGAACGCGGATCTGCCCCAGGAGGACGTCATCGTCTCTATTCTGCAGCTCGTCACCGGTTAAGACGGTCGGCGAGCGGATTAAGTACAGGTGGATGGCGCGTAGCGCGCGTTCCAGGTCATCGGCCACGCCAATGGCCTGGGAGTAAGAAACTCGCGGGTCCAGCGCTGCCGCCAGATAGTGGATGTATTCAAGCAACAGCACTTTCCCGTTGTTGTCAGTCGGTCCGGAGAAACGCCTCCGTGCCGCCCCCACCAGCAACGAGAGTACCTTAACCGAAGCTGTGCATGCAACAGCCTCGGAGCGCGTCTGCAACTCTATGGCCGCAACTTCCTGCTAAAGGCGTCTCGTCGCTGTAAGCACGGGAGAAAAGCGGCTGGAATGGCCGTCGAGAAGTCGAAGGTAGGCACACACGGGGTCCAGAATTCTACTGGCGGCCGCCCAGTCACGAGCCTCAGCATTCGACTCGGCCGCAGCAATACAGTTGGCCAGCGCCACCCGTGCATTACCAGTCCTCGGCTTAGCTAGGCGAAAAAGATGGGCTCCATCGCCTTGCTTGAGAAAATTCTCAAAGCGGGGCGGTTTTGCGCGCACGTCATCAACAGTTCGCTTTTGTAGAGGAAGAGCGTGGCACTAGGCGAAATTTACGCCACCACCGTCTGCTTCTTCTGCGTCGTGTCCACGGGAAGCGACTTGTTTTACGAGGCTTCAGCCGACTTGTACGACGCCAGCAGGCGGTAGTGCCGGCGTACGAACGACGACACTGCAGTAGCCGTAGAGAGCCGCGTTTGCTGCCACGGCACCTCTCAAAGGTCGCCAATGACCAGGTTGGCCACATGGGCCTGGTCGTTGAGGAAGATGAGGTCGGGGTTGGCGGCTGACACAAGCCGCCGCATCTCCACGCAAGCCGACGCGTTGTCGGTCGCCAGCGCGGCAAATGAGCCCGTGCCGCCGTACTGATCCTTCTTCTCCTGTACGAGGCGCGCCTGCCCGACCGCATCTTCGCCATCGTCCCCGCAGTAAACCGATTCCAAAACAACATTCTTGTCGCCCACCACTGCCTAAAGGTTCACAATGTGGTGGTTCTTGACGTTCTCCCATGCGTCTAGGATGAGGACTGCCTTGCGCCGAACGCACCATGACGCCAACAAGCGGAGCACGAGCTCCAGGACTTTGGCGTACAGGGCACTGAGGGAAGGCCTGGCAATTTTCTTGCGGTTGGGGAAGAGCTTTCGCTCGACGTAGGCGGGACGCAGCGCCTTAAGAAGGGCGAGAAATGTCGGACTCTCCTTCACGAGGAACGGAACTCGTTGGGAAACTAAAAGTTCAGAATGGCCAAGTCAATCGCGCTCGCCTGCTCTGCCGTCACACGGTCCAGGAAGTGGTGCATAGGGCCGGTCGATGGTGGCAGCGCAGACGACCGACTTACTGAGGCATCGGCCGAGACCGCCACAGTGCTGAAAAAAAATGTCGAAGCAAAAATTGCGGGTGTTGCGGTCGAAGGTAACGCGGTCGCGAGTGCGGCAGATGTCTCATACGGGCACGGCACCGACTGGTGAAGCGCAGCGCATTCCGACCAAATCTTGTGTCTGACCGAGAGCGGCGCTGGGTGGTAGGCGTAGATGTGCATGGAGAACAGCGTGCCGTTCTGCTGCTTGTTTTTGGTAACCGTGCGGCAATGAGAGCACTCTCCACCGACCCCAGGCAGCACCTTAAACTCCATTTTAGAGTGGCTGGCCTTCCGACCACCTTGACGACGCGAGGGTGGAGCCACTACCGGGACCCCACCGCCCGAAGAAACAGCCGCCGCTCCTCCAGTGGCGTCTCGCACAGCTGACATAAACGTGTACGGCGGCCGGGCCTAAGAATCGGGATGCGGGGAGGAGGGTGCTATCACCATGCGGCTCCGCGGGGAATGTCGGGGGAAGTAACGCGCCATGGTCACGCGAGCGGGAGTGGAGCAGATTGCTGGGGTTTCGTGACGGTGCGAGTGGCGGGTGCTGCTGCGGGACAACGGCGGTCGCGACATCGGCGCTTGCGTTTGTATTTGTAACCATCAATGAAATGTTATAAAATGATAGATTAGTGCAATAATAACATTTGACTTGCATTAATGAACAGATTAATGAACGGCCTTTCAGAAAAAACTTCAGTTTTGCCAACCATCGTCGCTAAACCGTACCACTCTACTGGGGGTGCACAGGGGTGTGCTGGGCGTGCTAGGTGTGCTGCAAAGTACGCTGTGGCCCGAAAATCGTACTCCCGATCTAGAATTGTGGCTGGCCCGGACGGCCTCGTGCTGGCCACCAGGGAACACGGGCTACAAGTGGAGCCCGCATCAATCCACAACGCCGGCGAGGAAACTGTATGATGTAGCCCCTCAGAAAGCAGGCTACAAGTTGATCGGCTTGCCTGAGAATTGCAGCTCCTGGGACGAATGAATGCCTGAAAGGGCGCACTGGTTACAGGTCAACTGTGGTCGCTGATCGCTGGATTCTAGGGGACTGGACTGTCTACTACGTGAGTGGCCCTCAAAGATCCTCGATCGAGTGGCCAGCGGGTCACCACTCGCAATGAGGAACACGTCTCGCAACGAGGAACCCAACCCAATGTGGCCAGTAACCGCTCAGCCGCGCCCATGTCACGCACCGCCGGGCACAAAAACGTAGTCGGCCCGGCGCTGGCACCGCGATTCTCATTATGGGTAACGATGAGGCGCCATACCTGTCAGGACTCACATGAGTAAAGCTCATCTCTGTGAGCCTGTGGCAGGCTGCGATCTACTGGCGGGCGTTGGTTGGTGCCGCGAGGGCGCCCTGTTGGGGGAGAAAGAGGCCCCCCAGGCATCTTCCAGATTGTGTGGCGCAGCTGGACACCAGGACTGCACCTCCCTCTGCCGTTTTCCTCTGGCTCGTGTCATGGGGGGTCGAAAGACCTTTGAATGGGTACTGCGCGGCTGCGCACACCGCAGGAGAGAGGCTGTAAGCAGACCTGGAAGGAGTCTCTTGGCAAGACACATGGCAGAAGTTGGCCTTGCTTGGACGGTGCCCCCCCACACAACATATATTGGTCTACCGTATGTTTGTGTTGTGCAAGTGGGCAGCTCGTCTGTAATACCACCTTGCACCATCGCGAGCCCCTCAGGGACCGCCACACCCCCCCCCTCGCCACCACCGCCCACCGCCTCTCCCATGCCCAACCGCGGCGGTTTCCAGACCCCTCCCACTCGGCTTGATACCACACAGAGTGGATTCACGGAAGCAGTGCAGCCGCTAGGCCGAGAATACTCTTTTATATCGATCGTTGATCAGCCCGCCGCGCTTCTACCACGGTCGGATCCGCCCGCCGTCCCACTACATCCAGCACATGGACCATTCCTCTCGATGTTGTTGATGACGCCTATGTTTTGTTGATGTGTGTACCGTAGCTCGCGTATCATCTCTTGTTGTGCGTGAAGATGATGACCTTGAGTATTGCGCGTCTTTTCGTACTCGTAGGGGTGTCGTTCTGCGTCAATGTCTGAAGAAAACTGCTCGCTATTTCTCTGTGCTGCTGCCTTGTACTGCGCCCATCTCCACCTTACTGCCCCGTACTGCCCCGTACTGCCCCATGTTACTCTGTTATCGCCGATACGGCCCCGTAATGCCCATTTATCCCATGTACTGCCCCGTTCTTTGGCCATCCATGCAGGTGAACAGAAGGGCGGCTAAGGCGGTGGTGGGGCGACTAGCGCGCGGAGTTGGGCGAGTGGTGAAAGCTGATTAGGCGGCGCCAGCGGGGAGAGGGGAGACGGGAGTGAAGAGCACGGAGGGGTCACTTGGGCTGGTGCCTGCCGAAAGCGCACCATGCCGCTTTGGCGCAGACTATCTTTCTGTAGTGTGTCTGGTGATTACTCATCCTTGTGTTGTTGTCTGTCTAGCGGTTACCTTGTTGCCCTTCGCTTGTGTACGGTGGCCATCTTGTATGTAGCTTTACGTGTGTATGTTGGGCGCAAGGGGCACGACGGGGTAGTCGACGGGGGAGGGGAAGGGTGGTGTTGGCGAGTGGTCGGAAAGGGGTATCAGACCCATAGGGCCGCCGCCCCGCCCCACCCGGTCCCTCTCGCTTAGGAGGCGTGACAGCGCATAAAAAACGTATCCTTTCCTACAACGCTCTCTACCAGTGAGCGAAAACGTGGTGGGACCGCTGCCCGGTAGGACAGTGCTCCCGCACGCGCTGCGTATGGAGTGGCAGTGCGGACACGAATCGCCGCACGAGGGCGTCACGTAACTCCTGGGTAACTCCATGAGGCGTCCTGCCGTGCGCCTCTGGGTGCCTCGCGTGCCTCTAAAACGCCTCCGGGTGTCTCTAGAACGTACACTGTGTGCGCACAAGGTGCGCACATGGCTCCCGGACAGGTCCCTGATGAGTCAGATCGTACTGGGGGCCAATCTTGCGAATTTGGGACCTCACCCATTGGGACCAACACTGTGGAACAGCGGGGTCCAGTACGCGGCAAAACACATGCGAATATCATGCTGGGACCCGTTTGGGATCGTTTCAGATTAACCTACAATTCTTCTGGCCAAGTCCCAACGGCGTTCTCAGTATTGCAGTTTGCTCAATTTTGCCTGTCTGGGTGGGAACAGAACGCAATCACGACGGACTCGCAGCCATCCATTTGGCCGGATAGGTGCTGCTGGCCAATAGGATTTCGTCCTGATTGCGTTCTGTTCGGACTCAGGCCCTGTCCGCACGGCGCGTGCACGGCGTGCATAGACACGTGCTAGCCAATGAGAGCGCGTCGTTCTGATCACACCCCAATCACGCGAATATTTTTAGACCCGAACTGCTCGACAGTGGGATCCTGCGCACGAAGGAATTACAAGCTAAAACGGGCTCGTTTGGCGCATTCGAGCCGAACACGTTCACGTGCGCGATAATTTTTTTTATATCTCGCGCACGTCATCGTGTTTGGAAAGGAATATCGCACTTGCGTTTGACGGCTTCCGCAAGAATGATTGGACAAGAGGGCCCGTTACGGTTCACCTCTTGGATCTCGGGATGCCAGAACCGTGCATTTACACTCTGGTACTCGAGCGGCGTGGGGCCTGCACGGTGCAGACGTGTCGCCCACTCTCCGTTAGGGCCCCGCCACATCCGCCAGAGGGGGCACAAGGGGGATCGGCGGACAAGCCACTGGGGGCACCGAGGGCGTGAAAATGTGGCCCCTGCTCCTCGCGCAATGTGAACGGTGGGGGGGAGGCTGGGGGCCCCGCGAGTGCGAAAGCGTCTCAGCCTCTCCACCGCGCACTAGGAAGGGGGGGCACGCACTGATAGCGGCACCGCTGGTGCGAACGCGTGGTCTCCTCTCCGTCGCACACTGGGAAGCGGGAGCACGCGACGATGGCAGCACCACTGGTGCGAAAGCGTGGCCACCGCTACGTTACGCACTGGGACGGCGGGAAACCTGCTGGGGGCGCCGCGGGTGCCACAGCGTGGCCACAGTCCCGTTGCGGGGAGAGACACGGGAGCCACGCCGTACGCCAGCCAGTGGACACGGCTCCCTGCAGGCGGCTCAATGCAGGCGGCACTGGGGGCTTGCAGCCGCATGCATGCAATCGTGGTCACGTCTCTGCGCAGAGCCCTATTGGTGGCAGCATTCGCACGCAAACAGGCACACACGGGAGGGAGGTGGCGGATTCCGGCCCAAGGCAGCCCTAGGGGGTCGCAGGGGACGATAGGGCCAGATCAGTGCGCAAATGAGGCACCCACCGTGTCAGCAGTGAGGTTCTGGCACAGGGCGTCGACGCCATACCTTCCTGTCTGCATGCGGGTACCACTCATCCCCGCCTCCAACGTTGTGCCGTCATTTCCTGCCCTACGTCCAGTACGAGTGAGTCATCGCACCATGACTTCCGAGGCCCCTCCAACCACCCAGTCGTCTGAGGCGGACCCCGCCGCCAACCTCATGGAAGCCGAGGAAGACGTCTTCCGCTTCAGCCTGGGGCCACAGCACGAGGCCACCGCCGTCATGACGGCCACGGTGCCTGTGAACGCCACTCTGGCATCCGTGGCCACAGTCACCAACAGCTCGGCTGCTACGCGGCGCCCGTTTGACAAAAACAAGGCGTCGGCCTTCCTCGCGAAGCTGTCTGCAACAGAGCTGCGCACTGTGTTGCGGGTCTTACGCATCAAGGGTCGGATGCAATCCAACATGGCCGACAAATGCGCCATCGCGGCGTCGTCGATGTAGGAAGAAGACATCGACGATGAGAAGCTAGAGGCCCTTATGGTCAAAGCCGACATGGCGCCTTCCTCGACACCAGCGTTTAGCGCGTGGCCATCGGCAGACGCTTCCGCCTCGGCCCTGATGCCTGCTCGCTCCAGTGGCCGCTCGGGTGCTGGTGCGACTTCCGCACTGGCGGCCTCTTCCGCAGTGGCTGCCGGCCGTGGCCCGGCATTTAGTGCCAACGACATGGCCCGCCTGGCGCACATCGTGACCGACCCCCGTCATTTTGACGCCATCGAAGCGGACAGCCAGCCCCTGTCTCGCGCGCAGCTTGACAAGCCGCGCGACGGCTTATGGGACGGCGTACTCGCTCCCGCCTTCAACAATGCGGAGTACAAATCCGCTCGAGCAACACCGGTGGACGGGGTTTTGGAGTCGGACTTGCGTGGATTCGACCCTGCCAGCATCACTAGCACCCGGGAAGCATCCAAGCTAGAGACTATCTATCGTGCCTTGCGCTCTAGCTGCACCAAGGCGTACTCGAACTACACCCGCAGCGGACAGATGGAGGGCGCAATTTTTAAGGACTTCGTCAAAGGCGATCATCAACTTCTGTACTTGCACTGCCTCCTCTTTGACAACCCGTCTGTGGATTTCGTACTCCGGTCGTTGCCACAAGCTGCCCAAGCGGAGGTGGGCCTGCCTGGAAGCGCCGCGGTTGGCCGCGGGCCGGGGCACCCGGGCTCTGCTCCCCGACCCATCCGCAAGAGGACCCGTCAGGCCGAGGTCGTTATCGGGGGCATGGACAACTTGACGGCGGCGATCGTGGCAATGGGACGTCCGAATGGCGCGAATTGCCGCGACTCCACGGGTCACACTGCAGCGACAGCTTTTGACAACGCCGAAGCCATGGGTGCCGTTTGGAAGCAGCTGAAGGCCGCTCGCGACGCGGTCTCCGAGCACCCCGGTGACATGATTGCCACCTCCATGCGCATTCACTTTGAGCAGCAGCTGGCAAACTTGATGGGCACAGAGTAGCAATTTGCTTGGAGGGGCCTGATATGGAGAGTGCAGGGGCGTCTGGGAGGGACGAGGGCTTTCTTGCAGAGGTAGGAATACGTGTTCTCATCATACTTGTATGCTATAAATCTTCTTCTCCTCTTGTCTGGCGTGCTAATTTTTCCTTGGTGGCGTCGGCAGCGCGAAAAAGATAAATGTCATATAGGTACGGCCGTATGCAAGATTGCATTTTTCTCTGTGACGGTGGCAGCGACACCACTGCGCCTCAACACTGTATCCGCGCCGAAAGTGCCGCATAAACTCTTCAGCGTCCTTCGGGGGTGACAGGCATTCCATCAAGAAGAGCAGCAGACCGGCTGTTGATGCCACTCGTGACGCTCGCTGCTCGTGTAGTGCGCGTGGTGAGGGCGGGTCAGGCCACATATGGCGCCCGCAGTCATTGGTGGCTGCGTCGGCCCCTCGCCTACCCTCAGACGCGCCGATCCTCATGCGTTTCGTGGCCGCGGTGCCGCCCATGGGAGCCACGGCGGGTACAGAAAGGTCCAACGCAGGCAGCATGGTCAGTGTGGGCGCGGGGGGAGCGGCCACAGCTGGGCAGTGCGAGGGCGGGCGTGGTTCTCGTGGTGTCGCACGCGAGAGAGAAGCTTGAGTTGGGGATGCATTCGTTTGCATCACACAGAAGGGTTGTGGTTTAATAGGATGAGTTCGAGTAGGTGGGCGTGTGTACGAAATCAGGTGCTTGTTTACATGAGCCAAGACAGATAACGATCAGGCCGGGCGGCGGCACTGCAGCTCCTTCAGTCGGCGAGTGAGTGCGACTCGCAGAGAGCAAGGCTCCCTGTCGCGCCTATGCTGTCGTAGACGGTCATCCAGGTCGCATTGGTCTTGCATAATGACCTCCCCAATCCCACCAGTGCCATCCTGTGGGAGTAAGGCATCCACCGCGGGGCTGTTCCTCGCACCCAAAAAGTCGTGCAAGCGCACGCACACACGCAAAATAAGAGACGCCCGAGACACAGAGAAGCGAATGGAACGCCACAAGATACCCCACCGACCAGCTATCTGCCCAAACACCTGCTCAACAAAAGTGCGCGAGGAGCTGTGATAGTAGTTAAAGACGTCCTTCTCCCATGGGAGATTATTCCCTGGCCAAGGCGTATGCAAACGCTCGGCGGCGATGTACGCATCATCGCCGGCCACCCAGTACCCCCGAGGCAGCCCATCCTCTCGGGCCAGCAACTCTGCCAACCCGCTGGCGGAGAAGGCGGTGCTATCGTGACACGACCCCGCAGTCACCGTCGACAGGAAGTGGACCTGGTAGTCCCCCCCAACCGCGGCCTGCACATTGATAGCAAAGAAACCCTTTCGGGTCCAGTACGACGAACGGTATGGAACCTCGCAGACACGTGGCCGACGGATGCGCAGTGCGATGCCATCGATCGCCGACACACACCCGCGCAACGGGTTGTGGCCGCCGCGCGAAAAAAGCTCGCTCTGGACGGCAAACTCGGCGGTAGTGGATGGAAAGTGGATGTTGTTCAGAAGAGTATCTTTGTATAATGCATCCAACACCTGCGGCAACGAAAAGCCAAGTCACAGCAAGCCCAAGAATAAAGAAAGTGACCCATCAACCAGTCGGCCAAAGAGAACAACGAAACATGAACAGCAAGACAGCGATGAAGGGGCGACAGCATTACCAGGTTTGATGGTTGTCACCAAAGTATGGAGTGCCCGAGCTGTCCCCAGCTGAAGAAGTAGGACCGAGGAAAATGCGGTGAGTCTGCGCCGCGCCTCACACAAAAGCCCACGGACCACACACAGACAGTGAGAAAGTTCTTCATACCTGATGGAAAATCGAGTACACCATGGACCGACTGACGCCGACCGAAAGCATACAATCGAGGTACGAATCCCTGGCGAGCATGCGCAACCCGAGTGCCAGGCGGCATTCCGTTGGGATGGGGGCGCCGCTGGACAGCGTGGCCATACTCTCGTCGACAACCAAGCGGTGCTGAACAGCCGCGTGCAGAGCCCAGAAGTCCTCCCCCGTCATACGAAAAAGCAGCCTCAAGTCGTGCTCCGGCACGTGGTCGAGGCCTGAGCGGACGCATAAGCGTGCGCGGGTGCCCAGCACGTGATGACGTGAGCGCGTCACTCCCGCGGCCGCTGCCACGACCGGTACGACACCGGCGACGGCGGTGACCGCCAGGAGAGCAGCGCGCCGAGCGGCAGCGGCACGCCCAGGTCTGTCCACCCCCCCCAACCGCCGCCCGCGGCGACCGACAGCGCCTGAGCGGCGCTCGGCGACGACCGACCGGCGAGGTGCCATGGTGCGGAGGTGGTGAATCGACTGGTCAGGTGGGAGGCAGGTTCAAGGAGATGTGAGTGGGAGAGAAGGGGGATGCCGGGAGGTTGTGTCGGGCGGTGGTGGAGAGAGAAGAGAAAGAGTGGCAAACACGCAGTCGAAGCGGAGGGTTGGGTGGGACCAGGGGTGACCGCGGTCGTAGGGGCGGGCGGTCCCGTCTATGTGGTGGGCGGTGTGGCGCGGCGCGTCCGCGTGATAGGTGGCGTGGGCGCAGAGCGCCAGATAGGCAGCTGCGGGGCGTGAGCAGCGGGTCTGACGCGCCGGCTGGCGCTGACGATATGCTCGCTCGTGCGCGAGACCCGTGCTGTTGCTCGCGTGCGATTATTCTCTGCACTGCACATTGTGGGGGGATGGGAGCAGCGAGCGCCGCATCATCGTGACAACCACAACAGACGGCGTGCCAGCAGGGTGTCCGCGTGCCCAAACCCTCCTGAATGCGTGTTGTTGGGGGGTGGGGGCAGCGAGCGCCGCGCACACGCGGCGAAGGCCCCAGACGGTGTGGCAGCAGGGTGCCCGCGTGCGAAAACCCTCCTGAATGCGTGTTTTGGAGAGGTGGGGGCGTCGAGCCCTGCACGCATGCCGCGACCTCACGAGACAGGCCCTTTGCCTTCGATCGACGTAGGCCGCAGTGTAAGACCCAATAGGAGCTCGACATCCCAGGTAGGTCTGTTGTCAGGGCGGGAACAGCGCACACTGGGTGCTCTTGAGCACTCTGGCGCATGGAACTGGCGAGGCCCTATCCGTCTGACCCCAGTTTTGACAACTTGTACCAGTTTTAGCAACTCGGGCTTGTCTGGAATTTTCACAGTGTTTACATATGAAATCGGGTTCCGGGGGTTGCACCAAACACGCTACACCTCACTTCCAGCTTTTCGGTAAAATAAGAGAGCGTGCGTGACGCTACGAGACTCACACCGATGAACTCGTGAGTTCATCAGCTCTCCGTTGGTGCCTTGTCCGCCGCAAACGAAGCACATCCTACAGAGAGAGGCGCCGTTTCCCTGATCCAGGATGTGTAAATTACAACCCATGATCCTTGCAATTCCGCTCTCACAGGGCGTTCTGAGTGGTTCCCAGGTGGTTCGTCTTGCTCGCCGCCCCGTCCACCGCCAGAACCCTCGTCTTGCCCGCCCCCGACGCACCTCGGGGCTACGTAGCGGCTATATGGACCGATTTGGGAGTAAACCCCACAGCGGAGTGTTCTCAGCACCTCTGAGGGGCCTAGGGTCGGAGTTTTCTTGTGACATGAAGCTGTACAAGAATTTTCCAGGGCGCTTCTTGGTCTGTCTCCGCCATCCTTCAGCGCCCACCCTTGGTCCCTGCACTCTGGCCCTTAAAACCACATTGTACCCGGGTCTGAGGTCCATCTGACGTCCCCCGGCCCTCCACAGCTCTCCCCCTCCTTTCAGTCA
>Ga0209093_1000526_pt1 | contig 21034 bp, 24 predicted proteins | sample SidtaG_4_FD_187450 | JGI IMG/M metagenome (GOLD analysis project Ga0209093, IMG submission 187450) | Marine algal microbial communities from Sidmouth, United Kingdom - Sidmouth_Male1 metaG (SPAdes) (version 2) | ecosystem: Host-associated > Algae > Red algae > Unclassified | place: Sidmouth... | reverse complement strand
GCCAACCACCGCCGCCGGCGTCGTCGTCCCCCGGCGGCCGCCTCGTCCCCCGGCGGCCGCCTCGTCCCCCGGCGCCTCCGGCGCACCCGCGGTGGTCCCCGTCAACACGGGGCCCCGTGGTACTACACTCCCCCAGACCAGTTCTAGAACTAGGCCGCCTGCTTGGCCGTGTGCGCATGAATATCCAGAGTCCTGTGCCCAAAACGAAGCATCTGAATCCGAAAGGCGTCGCCGTCGCCGCTCGTGCGGCTACACTGCCGCTTTTCTTAGGCGTGCAGCGCCTCTTTGCTGCTCGTTTCGCCGTTGGTGACGGCGCCTTGCGCCTGGATCGCCGAGATGACGTGAACCAAGAGGTTGTGCACCTCGGTGCTAAAACACTCGCCGAGGATCGGCACCATGAAGCCGAGCACGAACTCTTTGGCGAGAGCGCCGACCTTCGCCGCCCCGGACACCGTCATCGGCACCCGGCAGTGCCGGTGCCTCGTCAGCCGTTCCAACAGCTGCGCGTACTTGACTAACAGCGTCTTTTCCTCAACGTTGTACGGGATTTCACCGAAGGCGGCCTCGTACGCCGCCTTTTCGCCCGTGAGCTTTTTCTTCGTCTTTCCCTTTCTCTCGTCTGACCTCCCCCAGGCCGTAGGGCCAACCGCAGGGGCGCGGGTGGCGCTGTCATCGCTTTCACTGCCGATGTCACCCGCTATGCTGGCGCCGCCGGCCTCGTTGACAAACATGTCAGCGTCGGACAGCTCAGGTGCGGCCTCAGCGGCAGTGCCATCTTCCGAGTCAATCTCGGCCATTAATGATGCCAAAGTGTCGTCTAGATGCTGCTCAGCGTCCTTACCGGCGCAACCGGCGTCGGCGTCAGCGTCGGCGGTGCCGCCCGTCCAGGTTCTCGTGGTAGCGACGGCGGAAGAGGGCCCGGGCGCCGCGGTGCCCGTCGTAGTGACGGCTGTCGGGGGCGCCGGCGTGGAGGTGCCCGCCGTGGTGCCGGCGGCCGGAGGTGCGGGGGTCCCGGAGAGTGCGGCAGCAGCGGGGGTCCGCCGTCTTGTCTTTGTACAGCGGGTGGAACTCGACGCAAAAGCTGGGGAAACGGTGTACTTGGCGAAGGCACAGAATCCGGGTGATGCCAAGGTCCAAGATCTGCAGGGGGGGGGGGAAAGGTCAGGAAAATCACTGAGCACAATGTCGGCCACGCCCGAATGAAGGACGGCAAAGTGCAGTAGTTAAAGAGCCGAGGCGATGGGGCAACGCACGTGTAGCATATCTCCTTAATATTTGTATATTGGACCCGGTAGCCCCCCTGACTGGTCAGTATTCACGTGGAGGATTGAAGTGACTTGTGGCTCGCCCTTTGGAAGGTTACTTCCGTCTTGTATATCTTTCCTTTCTTTTTATCGTCTCTATTTTGGTGGTTATTCGATCTTTAGATCGATCGACCCCGCCCCTTTACCGTCTGATAATAAAAGCACCATGGGACCGGGGTTCGCCGTCGTCGGCACCCCCGGCTCCCCATCGGATGTTGCACGAACAAATGTTCTTCTTCCTCGCCTCTAAGGCGATAGTGTTCGCTTTATCGCGCGTCTACGGTCGGTCGCTACTTACCGGTTATTTAACCCACGTCATTAATCTCACAGAACGGCCGACTCTCAACTGCACGAAACATGCATATAAACAAGAAGAACGTACGTGCAAAGGGCTAAATGCGATCATCCTGTACAGGTAGTGTGGGGCGGTGGTTTGCCCGCATGGGCACGCAAACGCGGGGATGAAGGCGCTCGTGCTGTGTTTCGACTCCAGGTCGATGCGCCGCGGCGGCTTCTTGTTCGCGCGGCTCAGCGCGGTGACCGCCACAGGCTCCTCCAAGGTGTCGAGGACAACCCGAAGCGCGCCCTCCGTCCCCTTGACCGTGCAGGCGTCCACAGCCAGCACGTCGCACGTGGAGCACGGATGACCGCACTTGCCCGCCTTCAAGCACAGGACCGCCGGTTCCTCCGGGCGGTCGCACGAGTACAAAACGATGCGAAAGAAGTCCAGCCACACGCCGTCCAGGCTCTCATCGAGCGCCACGCCTTTGTGACTGGACTTGATTGCGTCGCGAAACGACGAATACAGCCTTCTCTGCAAAACACCCCACCGACGTCCTTTGGACTGCTCATTTGCGCCCGTCTCCTTGCGGTCGTGGACGTTAGGAACTCAGGCAATGGTGCGCCACTCGGCCGCGTCTGCCACGTCGTTAGCGACGCGAATGCGCACAGGACAAAGGTAATGGGCTGCGAATGGTGCATACGAGGATGTGAGCGCCAAACGGGAGAGACAAGGACACGTTAACGTCTTTTTGGATGTGCCGGTAGACAGAAAATAACCAGGGCGGGACGGATAACACCGAGGCACGGCATGGAGTGGCATGCAAAGCGCTAGGGTGAAAAGAAACAAATACAAGCAAGCCAGGAAAGCACGAGAAGAGTGAATATCAGCAACGTACCGCCAGATCAGGAGAGCAACGTCGTTTCACTGTGCACATAAATGCCGAGCACAACGTCATCCCCGCTGGAGATGGATTCTACCACGTCTTCGTGTGCCATGAAGGCCTCGCCGTGAATGGTGCGCTCGCGCCGGTCTCCCACCTCGGCGGCGTCGAGGCTCAGATGCACCTTTTCGACCTCACCGAGCACGCGTATAGCCACTTCCAGTGCCGAACGAAAGAATGCCACGTACTGAACCCCCTCTTGCACCAACACACACTTGCTCCAGCCATCCGCCAGCACCGCGTCGTCCAAACCGTCCCTCAACGCGTTTGGAAGTGCGTTGGCGCTCCTAAATACGCCCTCAATGAACGGGGCGCTCAGCACGCTGGTCGTGTTGGCTGTCGGGCGGCTCCCACCCCGCGCCGACGACAGGTCGGCGGAAGAGCCGTCGGCCGGCGCCAATGCGTTCCTTGACGCACCCCCCGCGGTTGCGGATGCCGCAGCAGGGGACCCCCCCGTCGCTGCGGACTCTTTTACCGACGCGCCCCGCCCGGTGGCAGACGCCACGGGGGTATACCCCCCCGTCGCTACGGACACGTCGACTAATGCGCCGTCCCCGGTGGCTGACGCCACGGCAGTGGACCCCCCCCTCGCTGCCAACGCGTTGGCTGACGCGCCCCGACCGGTAGCCGACGCCGCTGCGGTAGACTCCCGCACCGCTGCTGACACGTCGACTGACGCGACCCTCCCGTTGGCAGAAGCCGCGGCACTGGACCCCCCCGTCGCTTCCGACGCGGCACCGGACATGTGCCTCCCTGTGGCCAACGCCACGGCAGTGGACCCTCCCGCCACCGCAGAGGCGTTAGAGGACGCGCCCCTCCCATTGGTAGACGTCACGGCGGTGGACACGCCCGTCGCCCCCGACGCGTTGGCCGACGCGCCACGCCCGCTTTCCGACGCCACGGCTTGGGACCCGCCCTTCACCGCTGAGGCGTTAGTGGGCTCACCCCCCACGGTAGCCGTAGCCACGTGGGTGGACCCGCCGGCCGCCGCAGAATCGTTGGCAGCACGAGTTGCATGTGCTTCCGACGCCGTTGACCAGCCCGCAGCGACCAACACATTGGCCCACGCGCCCCACCCGGTGGCCGACGCCGCGGCCTTTGACCCGTCCGCCACCTCCGACGTTTAATCGGAGGCGCCGCTGGCCGCCGCAGACGTGTTGGCCGACGCGCTCCCCCCTGTCGCCGAGGCGGCGCCTGTCGGGCCGCCCGTCGCCGTCGACTTGTTGTCGGCCGACGTGACGGCGTGGGCGATGGCCTTGCCGTACTTCTCGAGAAATCCGAGATCTTCATCTCGTCGGCCTGCGACGCGCCAGAGCCCCCGATATCGTGAACAAGGGACTGGAATTCCTTGAGATTGGGCGTGTTGAAAACTCCAGGCTGGGAGTTAGGCCTCCTGTTCATGGCCGGCTTTCACTTCCGGGCGTCTCCAACCCGCTCGTACGTCGCCTGAGCCTCGGTGGCGACGAACGAGCGGCCGAGCGCGCCCGTGTGCAAGATCGCTCCCCTCCCAGACCTGCCCCTCGGTGGCTTGGAGGCGGCGCTCTGCGGCCGACGTCCGCCCCCGTCTGACTGCGTGGCTTCGGCCGCCTGCGCGGCGGCGAAATTCTCAAGGGCGAGCACGACGGACGCATCATCACCGGCGGCCGCGCCAAGAGCGTCAGCACGGTCGGAACTCGCGCCTTCAGCATCAACCGCAGCGGAACCCTATCGGCCGGGGACGGCAGCTGCTGCCTTTGGCGCCCGCAAGGAAGGAACCACTGGTGGCTTTGTTGCGCGAGGAAGGGCCGGAGGCGACAGCGCGGGATCAGGACCCAGCTGGTGTGGGGGGGTCTCGTCGGATGATGTTCCGCGGCAGGTGGGGGTGCTCACTGAGCACGTGCCAGCGCATCGCAATTTTGGACTTGACCAGCCCGCACACAGAATACGGAGAGGGTGCAAAAAGGGCCACAAGGTGCAGGAACTCGGTGCTCGACAGTGAAAAGGCGGGCGACGATGTTGTGGATGGCGGCGGAGAGAGTACCGCCGGAGAAGGAGCACCACTCCACAGCCGCGGCTGCGTTGGAAGTCGTTGGCGTCGGCGCCGTAGGTGGGAGCCCGTGCCGCTTGCTCGCAGGGCATCCGCCCAGGTTGGCGTCGCCGGTGGCGAGGGAGCCCGACTTTGGAGATGGCCGCACAGCAGCTGCTTGCCTGGGAGAAATGGCAATGGCCACAGATGCACCGTTGGGAAGCAAAAAGGATGTGGCCCCAAAAGGACAGGAGATGCAGACAATGTGAGAAGCTGTTAGCCGTGTGATCGTACTGGGGTCCATAGCTGAGAACTTGGGAGACTCAGTGGGTCACGGATTGCGAGCCGCCTTTTTTTCAGCCCAAGTGGGGCTCGCTACGCACAACATTCACCCTTCGCGCCCCCCTAGACACACAACGGCCGATTATTGTCGATGGGCCACCGAGCAGCAGAGACAGAGAAGGTCAGTAGAACTCGAAGACGAACTCAAACGAGCGCGTCATTAAAGCGAGCAAATGGGCAGGCGAGGCCCCAAACTGCGGTCGCAGAGTCGGGTGGGGAGGCAAGACCGCCAAAAGGACATGAGCAAACAGCGCGGAACGCAAGAGAGCGGCGCCAATGCGCGTTCGGACGGGAGTGCCCATGCCTGGCAATACGCGAACGAGTACGAGAAGAAGAAAGGTACAGAGGGCGGAAATCAGGGCCAAAATAGCGACGCAGCCGAGAACCAGAGTGTGTGGACGGCGCCGGCCGACTGCCGCCGATGTTCGACCGATGGCGACCCATAGCCAGAGAGATGGACGATAGCGGGACACACGGAACTGGCAGAAATGTCGGGGCATCGCATGCGCAGAGGGGACACGAGAGAGTGGCTCTGGCCGCAAGGGCGTGGCGGCGATGCGCCGGAAATGAGGGGAAAAAGACAGCCACCAAAAAAGCACCTGGACGCGCACGAAAATGGGTGGACGGCGGCTGTCCGTAGCCACCGATGGGCGACCGATTGCCAAAGACACGGCCAAAATCGTAACATGAGGCACCGGCGAGAAGTATGCAGTGCACGCGGCAGCCGCCACGGTGACACGATGGGGCTCATGGTGACGATGGGACCCGTGAGTGGATCGACGGCGGATCTCGGACAGAGACTTCGGACAGATTAGTCCTAACATGGAGGCACTTGCACTAGTGTCTATTCTACCTGAAAAAGGGTCAAATGAGCTTGTCCTGAGGATCAAATGAGCTTCTGCGGGATCGGAGTTTCCAGCGATTCTACTTATGAGAAAGGGTGATCACGGCCTACAAACCCGCTTCGTTGCGCTTCCCGGTGAGACCATGAGTACCTCAAGCATGTGCCCGAGCTTTTCGGGGAGGAAACCCCTTTAGCTTTTTTTCCATGAATGAAGCGCGTCAAGAACGCATTAGGAAAGTCTATTCTAGCGCGCCCGACGTCAACCTGCCCCCCCCCCCCCCCCCCCCCCCTAAGAGCACAAAAAATGGCGATTTCGTCTTGCAACGCGGTCTGAACTGGTCTATGTTGGCCCCTTTGCCGGCCCTTTTCCTTCGCTCTCTGCGTGAGACGATTACGGAAGTAAATAGGGGGGGTTGTTTGCATACCGTACTGAGGTTCTCGGTTCCTCAAGAATTGGTGGAGCCCCAACCAGTGGGCGCTACGAGTGATAGAGAAACAGCGAGTGGTGGCCACAGTAGGTCCGCTTTTATCCTCCCGGCCCGGCCCGTCCCGCCCCATTCCGCTCTCCCGCAACCCGACATCTCTTTCAGACTCTATCAATCATTACATAATCCTGAATGCATGCCCTCCGTGCCGACGTTTTCACCTTCTTCATGCCCTGGTTCTGTCATCTCAGGCGGCGGAGCAGAATGAAAGAAGCGTGGGAAGTTGAAAGCAATAGGCCCACAAGGGCATGCTGCTTTGTCCAAAAGCCCGTACTTGATGTATCCCTGCTCTCTGGATTCTGTCAGAGCGACAAGCAGCGTCCTATCCGCTGTCTACCTTCCCCCTGATACTGACCTCTGGGGAGCTGCAAGAGTTGACGCTGCAGAACCTCTTGAGGTACGTTGGCCGTGAGCTGAAGCTCGAGCTGGCGTCCGAAGGCCAAACCGGCTCCGCTGAGCTCATTTATGCATTCAGAACCTTCTGCCGCTGACAGAGTCTCTCAAGGCAGCCCTGCCAAAAACAGCATCAAGCGATCCTTTGAGAAACAGCAGAACCCCCTGGTAGAGCCGACATAGCAGGTTGGCGCCATCGGGGGCGTCCAGGCATGCCCACGTTCCGGGAAGACGCAATGGTGGCTGTTTTTTCCCGCGCGCGCATCCAGAACCTGGGGCACAGCGCTGGAAGAGGGCTGCATTTGGATTCTCTTGGAGTGGCGAGAACCGCCCCAGGGCGCGCAAATAGATGGGCCCCAGCCTGACTTTTTTCGCTTTGCAGGATGCTCCCCAGTTCCCCCAGGGTTAAAGAGACTGCGATGAACTCATTCCTGCTCTCAAAATGGACCGCAGACGACGGTAAGCGCTCGAAAATAGAAGCTCAATATGAGGATCAAATGAGCGGAAAAGGATCAAATGAGTCCCCCGGTAGATTAGACACTAGGAACAAGCAAGTCACGATCGTCCTCTCGTCCTCTAGTGCCACTTTTCAACAGGAGCTGCTCCAACGGGAGTCGCACGATGGTTCTGGCCAATGAGAGGATCTTTCTCATGCTTCCAATAGCTGAAGCGTATGGCTTATATGAGGTATGCTGGAAGCCCACAAACCTCTTGAGGAAATTATGCTCCGGTCCAGAAGTGTGAAGTGTAACTGTTTGACTTCACTGTAGTATGTATGCGCATGGTGTGTCGGACGCCGCCGATGGCACCTTCGTTGCCATTTTGCACGAGTGAAGAGCACGGAGCCTCGTCGTTTCAACGTTTTCATGACCCAGGTGCCTACTGGCGCGCTGCGCCGCGGATTTTCGTGGACACGCGATCGCGGGTGCGGAGCAGCCAACCGCGCCCCCTCGTTCGCAGTCGCACAAGGGGGCGCGTTGCTGTCGTTTGGTCACGTGTTTTTGGTGCTTGGGTGCTCTTTACGGCCTCGGCGCGGGGGGGGGGGGGGGGGGGGGTGAGCCGGTGGACCAAGGCTGGCCATGATGGGGGGCGCTGCATACGTGCCGCGCCGTCGTTGTGCCTCTGGCTGGGCTCCTGGGGCGCAATCGTCAACCGCTCGTTGTGCCAACTGTGTCTGCCGACCGCGGGAGCTTCTGCTATTAGACGGCCTTTGAGGCTTTGGTCTTGGGCGCGCACCGTCTTTTCGTGCCGGTTTTGAGTAGCACGTTGGACACGGCGCACTGTGGGACGCTGCCATCCACGCCCTCTCACGTCCAAGCGGCCGGTGCTCTTTTTTTTGGCACGGTGCGTCTTTTCTCCGCTCCACGAGGGAGGGCACCAACCTGGGGTGGTGGACACTCGTTGTGCGCTCTGCTGCGTCCCTCATGTTTTGACGTCTGTCGAAGGGGTATGTGCGCGGGACACCCGCGAGGGCTGCGTTCGGTTTCTTTGCGCTCGCGTAATCGTGCTGTTGCCCTGGTTGCACGCGCGACATCGCCGACCCACGCTTACCGGCTGGGCCGCTGCAACAGTACAACGCCGAGCTTGCCGAGCTCGTTCTATCTCGAGACCTATTTCTCACCCATGCACCTGTGCGCGGGCTACCTTTTTCGCCGGTCCGCCTCCACCCCTCTCAAACCCTGCGTGCGACCCCACCCCCCCTTCTCCCCTGGTTGCTCAATAACGAACCCACCGACGCCCGCAGACCGTGTCCAGAAGATGGTGCTGCGTTAGGCTTCAATGGCCGCCCGCGCCAAGGAACAAGCCGGTGCCGTCGACACGTCGCTCACCGACGCGCGCGCCACCGCATGGGAGGCGGCCCAGACGCTGATGTCATTGGGAGGCGACAACGACAAGGACGAAGACAACGTCGAAATGGAGACGGCGCCCTCCCAGGCGCTCGCTCGAAAGACCAATGGAAAGCGACCGGCTGGCGCTGGCCTGGAAATGTGCGCCGCCAAGACAAGGCGCTGGGCGCCGGGACCGCCGTCGGCGATTTTGGACCCCTCGCCCGCGGTGTTTGTGGCTGCGGCGCGCGTCGCCCCGCCGCCATCCACGGAGGATATCAAGCCGCTGTGGGCTGTTCGTTCTGGCACTTTCCGCCTGGTGGGGCAGCCAGCCCACGGAGCTGCGGCTGACCCGACCGGTCGGCAGTCGCCGTCTGGTGCCGGGACGTCGGCTGTGACATCCTCCGTGGGTCTGCGAGAGGTCGACGCCGGCGTCTACCCGCGCCCCACGCTGTGCTCGACTCGGAGCCCCGTCACGCCGACGCCGCCGTCGACGACCCGGGCTACGCGCGTGCAAGAAGGGCCGCGTCGTCTCGTGCAGTAACGCTCTGTGGTGCTCGGCGTCTGGCGCCGCACGCACGAGCTGCCAACTGTCCGCGTATCAGAGCTCATGACGCGCGCCAGCACGGCCGCGGCGCGGCGTGCTTTCGTCCATCGCACCCCTGCCAGGTCGGCGAGTGCACCGGTTGCGGCTCCCTCCTCGAGTGCGATGCCTGTCGCGCCGGCTGCTCGTGTGCCGACGACTGCTCCCGCCCAGATTCTGGCACCCTAGAGCCGGCGCCACGAGCGCCGTTGATGGCCTCTTCCATAAGCGCGCCGCATACACCTGTTCGTGGATCTGCGGCGCCCGGGGCGGGGACTCGCTGCGCAGCCGTCGCCGGATTGGTCGCCGTTCCGTCGGATGACGTTTTCAAATGCGGCAGCCCGGGGCCGCGTCGTACGCGTGCTGTCACGAGTTTGGCCGAGGCCACCGCATCCGCTGAATTTGTGAACGCAGGGCGCCCGGCGCCGCGTCCGCCCGTTTCCACTGCAGGGGCGGTCGCCATGGAAGCCCCCGTCCTCCCTATGATGGGCAGCTCCACGAGGGGGGGTGCTGCGGTCCCGTCGAGCGGATCGGTCGCTTTGAGCGCCGCCATTCTCCGCGGCGTGCGGTCGAGCCCAGACCCATCGAGGCCGGGCGCGCAGTTCCCCACCACCGCCGTCGCCTAAGCTAAGTAAGACCATCTGGCTGCAGCGTTGGGGCCGGGGCAGCAAGGGGAGCACCGTGAAAAGATCCTGGAGACAGCCGTCCGGGCTGCGACGAGCTCTTTCCGTGTGGACGTGGCGGCAACGACAAGCACCCTGACCGTGATGAAGGACACACTCGTGGGCGTGAAGACCAAGCTGAACTCGGACACCCAGCTCTCCGAGCAGACATCGGGGCGGCTTTTGGCCGAAGAGAAGACCGCATTGGACGGCATTCAGAGCGCCGTCTCGCTGGGGCATCTCGGCAGCTCCGGGGAGGAAGACGAAGAGGCTTCTAAGAAGGAGCAGCTGATCAAGCTCGTTACTGTACATTTATATTCCGGTTAGCGAGTGAGAGAAAGAAGCAGGTGCGGGCGAGGTGTGGGCGGGTGGGGGTGTCCGACTGGTGCGAGTGAGGGGTATGGGGAGCGGGGTGGTCTGTCTGATTCCCTTTGTAGCTTTAACCTGACTCTAACCGCGACCGCCGTTATTTTTGCGGGGCGTCTTGTCCGCGCGGTTGTGTTCTGACGCACGCAGAAAACGTATCGGGAAGTGCTCATCGACGATTTTGCGACCGCGGTCAAGACGGTGCTCGCGTTCTTCTGGTCGGACGACAACTGGGATACCCTCGTGGTCCCTGTTGTTGCGGTGCAGAAGCAGTGGCTCAAGGCTGCGGAGGAGTGGCTGAAGTGGTTTCTCCGCAGCCCCAGCCGCCGCAACCCGTCCATATTCGTCAACATCCGCGTCTCCTTCTTGGCGCTGCGGGTGAAGCCCCACCTGCACGAGATGTGCACGGACGTTATCGTCGCTGCCTTTTTCGAGGCCCTTGGCTTGGACCTAGACACCCTTAATATTGAGATGGCGATCGAGCTGCTCGCCAATGACTCCTTATTACTGTCGTCGCGATGACGCCATGCGTGCCTGGACGCCCTCAGCGAGCTCTTCATGTCCTTCGGAGCGGCAGACCTTGTGAAGCAGCCGGATGGACCGATGGGTCCCCGCGTCGTGAACGCGACGCTTGGGCACTTTGCGCTGGTGGTCACCAATGTGCGGAACGCGCTGGAGTCTACCGCCGGGACCCGCTCGTCGGCGCGCAGCGGGGCAATCGGCGACCGTCATTTCCCGCTGTGGGTGGCGGACGTCCGCCGCCTGGTCCCGACCCAGGCGGCGGATGCAGAGGCGCACGATGGCTTGGTGCTTGTGGACGGTTCCAACCCGGCGCGCAGCCTGCCGCAGTTCTAGTTCTGGGCCATATCCTGGGTGTCCTCCGTACCGTCGGCGCGACCTGTACTTTCTGTGTGGGTGATGCATTGTAAGCGCTCTGGGTGTGTGATGTCTTTCTTGGCGTTGTCTCTCCCCGCGCAGGTAGCCATGGCGGCACCACGATCCGACTGGAAGGCGTTCGTGTTTTTGCACTAACGACGGCGCCGCGGCGCCCCGGTGCCCGGCGGCGCCCGGCCGCGCACCGGTGCCGGGCGGCGCTCGACGGCGACACGGTGCCCCGACTGCGGCGCCCGGACGCCGCGGTGCCCGGCGTGCACGGCGGTGCCGGGCGGCGCCCCGGCGCCCCGACGACGGCGCCACAGGGCCCCGGTGCCCGGCGGCGCCCGATGGCGCCCGGCAGGGCCCGCAGCCCAGCAGAAAAACCGGCGCGGGCGCGCTGCGCGTGGCGCCCTGTGCCCCGCTCTCCTCGCCGCGCGCCGCCCGCCCCCGGCGCCCCTCGCCCAGCTCCCCGGCGGGAAATCGAAGCCCATCAGATCGCGGATCTGCAACGCCACCTCTTACTGACGCCTACACGAGTCCCGAACTGCGAACCAGCAGAGGGCTGAATCCACTCTGCATCGAAGGATGCGCATCGCTGGCGCCATCAGAAGTGTAGCGAAAGTGCTCGCCGATGCACTGTATGCCCGAGTCGGGCCCCGAGCGAAATTCGCGTTTAGATGGACGTGTACCGAATCAGGACGACGCATTTCTAGGCGTTGTAGTGGATCCTGCCCTCAAAGCCGACGGGGTATAACCCCGTCGGAAAACCCAGCACAGGATGCGGAACGCCACGCCAGAGTCACAACGCGAACGCCGGGATCACTGGGCGCGAAGCGCACCAGAACGACGGAAGTAACGCAAACGCAATGATGATTTATTCGAACACACACATGACCCCAAAGCACACACTCATATACCCTCAGAAACAAGACGCAGGACGTGCACAATCCCGACCCCCTGGCACTATCATGGGGGGACCGGTACCCAATGGGCCACGGTCTCAGACCCGGGCCTCTAGTGGCCCCTGCCCAGCATCCCTGACAGCCCTTCCACTGGAAGGGGACCCCCGCCCGTCTCGGGCGGAAGCAGGAAAATCACCAAGACTTCCTAGTTTTCAGGATATACCCAAAACCACTACCTCGGGACTTATCCCAAGATTTTTCAATTTTCCTGGGTAGAATTCCGGTGGGATTTTATCCCTGGTCGAGATCACAGCTCGGCCCGGCTTACGCTCGGATTGCGGAAGCTTCCACAAGCTTCCCGGTCCCCCCAGAGGGCCCGGATTCGGGAAGACGTGTGTCTCCCTTGTGTGTGTCAGACCCCTCCAGGGGGGCCCGATCGGGTGTTCCCCGCCTCGCGCCCCTCGACAGGGGTCGTTTCATGCGTGGCGCTGGGGCTCCCTGGACACCCGCCCAAGGGGGCTGTCCCACGCTACCCCCCTACGGGGGTGATTCGTGACTGGTCACGACCCATCCCCGGCTCATGCCGCGGGGCTGTGTCACCCCTGACAGGGGGTTTCCCCCACAGGCGTGAAGGGGGTAGGGGTGGGCAACCGCATGGACGCGCCAAACCGGTTCAACCGATTTCAGCTACTGCCGATGATCGGTTTTAAACCGGTTCACCGGGTGCTTCCAGCCCGGTGGCGGGGCGGCTCGGCTGTCCTCGCAGAGGTGCCGGGTGCCTCTCTCTTGCTTTCTGTTGCAAGTGGGCGCAGAAACGATTTTCCAATGGCTCCTTCTGACTTTACTCCCGCCGCTTCCCACGTCTTAAAATCAACAGTCACACCGCTCTCGCCTGAAGGAAGAGAAGAAAACCACCCACGCTCATGCGCCCACTGGTAAGAGTCCTCCCATCACGCGCTGTCACCCCGCGCACGCTCCATGCGACGGCGCCGCGTGATATCGTCGTGGAGCACGATAAATTGCTCAGGGTTGATGCCCGTCATCCGCGCTCGCAGCTTGGAAATTGTCCGCCCAGCCTTTGAAAAGACGCGCTCGGATGTCACGCTGGTAGAATGTATTGCAAGCAGGTACCTCGCTCCCAGAGCAACGCGAGGAAATTGCTGCTCATTTGCGCGCCACCAGTCGAGTGCTGTGTCCTGCGACTCTGGGTCCACAGCCCGGCCGATTTACGCGTTCCACTCCGCGTCGAGGGAAAACGTCGGCTGCACGACGGCGCTCACGGATGTTCCCCCGGATGGTGCCGTGGACTCGCGCAGGTACGACTCGAACGTCTTTCGGCGCTTGGCAAGGGGAGCGCTGGTGCCATCGCCCGGTCTCGACAGCGCCTCCACCAGCGCTGGTGCGCCACGTGCGACCATCCACCGGATGATAGCCAGCGCGATTGTCCGCGCGGTTGTTGCGGTTGAGAGCTCAGCACCAAAGGTCTCAGATTTGTAGAACGGGCTCAGTAGGACAGAAGCCACACGAATACCGAACCATTCAGGGCTTGGAGCTCGGAGGCGCTCGGTCTGGTGACGCTCCCGCATGTTACTTAACACGGCGCGCTTCAGCTCTGACAGCGCTGCGCAGTCCGCGCGGTTGGGCGCGCCCGCCCTCCACAAGCACCAATACACCGCCTCCTCCAGCGATCCAGTAGCAACCACCTCGCATCCGAGGCTCGACGACGCGCTCTCAATGGCCTGTAAAAACGTTTTCACCTCGAACAGCACGTCCAGCTCGTATTGATTGGGGCCCTCGACACGTTTTGTGCTACCCGATAGCTGGGTGTAGATGTAGTACGTCGACAGAGCCAACGGCACCGCCGGCCCCGCGCGCACGAAGCGACACAGCATGGCTAGTTTGGAACCCCACCGGGTAAGGCAGTCGATGTTCAAACTTGACACGAGGGCCGTGCACGCGCTCCCGGCCTCCAAACTCTGCCGCCGCAGCCTCCTCCTTGTCCACAGCCACGCCCAGCCCCCGCAGGAATGTTTTGCTCGTGCCGGACAGCATCGCAACCAGTCGTACTTTCTTCAAAACAGACCGCACGGCAGGCACCGCCAAGCCCGCGCGTACGGACAGCTGCAGCGTGTGTGTGGCACACAGCGCGTGCTGCCAAGTAAAATAAGAGACCCTTGCGTGATCATTCGTTTGTATCGCCCCGTCGTGAAGGGCAGTCCGAAACTCAATGCAAAATGCATCCGCGCGGGATTGTGCGGCAGCTGCCTCTTCCCGAATGCCACTGGCACCTGCAGGTACGCCGCCGCTCGCCTAGGCACCTTCGCCACAGTCTGAACCCACGTCGGGTAGGTCATCTCCATCTCCGCCTTCGTCGTCCGATTCGGCACAGTTTCGTCCAGCTGCATCGACTGGGGCGACCTCGGCACCATCGGCGCCAGACGGACCATCCTGGGAGCCCGCTGCGCCCTCGCTCTCGATCTCGATAGAGAGAGCAGCGCCGCCACGCCTGCTTCCGGCCCCACCAGTCCCTAATTGTGACGCGATCGCGTGACAGATGCCCCCCCCTCCAATCGCCGCAAGCACGTCGCTCTCGCGACACAACAGTTCCCGCCCCACACCGTCAGCAGGAAGCGTACCCTCCGTGCCCTCCGCATTACCCAAATCTACAGCAACTCCGACGGCTGCAACACTGCTGCCGCCCACGGCCGGGAAATCACAGATTCGGTCGGCGTCCACTCGCCGTCTGGCAACGTCTCCGAGCACGCCACCAGCCGCCACACAGTTGCTGGCCTCATCGGTCCGCACAACCCCTGCTTTCTGGGACAGCCCGAAATCGCGCGTGGGGTAAAAAGGCAGCGATGGCAAAGGCTGTGTGCCTTCCTTTCACGACGCAGCAGCGCAGCACACAGGTCTGCAGCACCCAGTTCTTTTCCAACCATGAAACGACGAAGGAACCGAAGGCCTCGTTGGAAGTTGACGTCCACATAGCGGAGTTCACGTGGCAGACGTCTACGTCGGTCAGCGCTGCCCGCACGCGCACTTGGTGGTCGCTGAAGCGCCTTGTGATGGCTCGGCACAGGGTGGTGCGAGGGACGACAGACAACCGGGGGTCGGCAGCGGTAATCATCGACACGTACGCCTCGTCGTCAACGATTGAGGCTGGGCTCAGGGTCGAACTTATCATGTCGATCTGCCGCTCATTAAACGCCTGCTGCTGGGGATGTGCCGACGAAGAGGGTGACAATCGCGACTAGAAGTACATTGGCAGGCGCCCTTGTTCCAGCGAAAAACGAGCACTTGTAGTGGGGGCCCGAGCGCTGCTTGTTCCCGGCCTGAACGCTGCACCCGCAGAAGTGAATGGGTTAGGGGTAGAGAGACGCGCTGCTGCTGCCATACCGTGATGATCAGCGAGATGACGACGTAGATTTGTGGTCCCGTGAGCGTGAACCATACGCCATGGAAGGTCCTTGTGGTCCTTGTGCACGCAGATAAACTCACCGGGCTTGACGAGACACTGACGAGCTTCTTTGTACTCGGCGACAATGTACTCATACACGTCTCTCTTCTTCTTTCCCTGCGGCACCGGCCCCCATTTGCACCCGGCCGCGGGCCGCCAGGTATTGCGAGGGGCCAAAGGAAGTCCATTGACTGGCCCGGAAGCTGCACTCGTCGTCGTCGTCGTAGCCGGGTTGGAGATAGCGGGTACGCTGGGAGTGGTGGACGTATCGCAGTCTGCTCAATTTTGCCGGTGTGAGTCCGAACAGAACGCAATCAGGACGGAATCCTATTGGCTAGCAGCACGTATTCGGCTGAATGGATGGCTGAGAGTCCGTCGTGATTGCGTTCTGTTCCGACCCAGACAGGCAAAATTGAGCAGACTGCAATACCGGAGGCAGTGGGCGGAGTGGGTATCGCAACTGCACCAGCCGCAGCCAGTGCTGCGGTCGGAGGACGCGCAGGGAGCGCCATCGCGCTCCGTCCGCGGTGGCAAGCGTCGACGAGGAGACTGGTTCGAGCGGCGACGACGCTGGCTGCGGGTGCCTGCTGTCCAGCAGTGGTTTGGTCTGTTGGTATCATGCACTTGTCGATCCAAGTCAAGCCAGGTGCCTGGCGGCTTATTCCCTGTATTTATATCCAACTGGTTCTGTCGATTTTCGCTGATGAAAATTGGTCTTCAAACCGGTTGGGGTTTTCGGGCTAATCAACCGGTTTCACCGATTTTCAATGAACCGGTTGCCCAACCCTCTAGAGGGGGGGCCCGTCCGGGCTGCGGTGAGCTCGTGCGGAAAGCGTGTCCAGCCATCTGGTCCCCATCCGGTTCTTTCTGATTGGAGTGGTTTTCGTGCTCCTGAGAGCGGTCCTGACAACGACGCTCGCCAGACGCGGGTCCGGCGGGACCCGTACGCCATTACAATGTGTCACGGAGGTCTATCGCATGGGTCTGCCAGCGGGCGTGTCAGCCGCGTTTGTCAGGGACAATCTTCCCGGACGCGGTAGCGGGCGGCGCTAGTGCCTGTCTGTGACTGGACGGGAGGCCGTGATTGCCCGGATGCAGCTATTTTTACCTCTTCGTTGGCAGCTTTTGACAGAGGATGCACTCAAAGAGTCGCCCGCGCGGCGGTCCCCGCGCGAAAAGGGGGGGCCAACCCATCATGGGTGGCCCCGTCATGATGACCGGTTCTTCCACGCGAGCCTTGCGCTGGGACAGCGGCCAGTGACGGCTCCAACGCTGCATCCATGTAGATCGGGCGGCCAAAAGGAATAGCCAGAACCGGTGCTGCGTTGGTGCTCATTGATGGCGCCACAGCCGACCGGAAGGGGCTTTATGCGTCGTCGCGGACGTCGACGGCGGCTGAATGGAGTGGTGTCTGTCCGACACATTTGGTGCGACTGACCGATCACATCCCGCGACCTGTGAGGTGCAACCCGCCTCGCGCCCCCCCCCCCTCTCGGAGGGGCTGCCGCTGTGGCTGTTCCCGTGCTCCATCACTGCCGCCACCATGTCCCTGGCTTCCCGCCACCGCGCGGTGGTGGGGCACCCACTCATGTTGGTTATCACCAAGATGGCTCTTCCGGCTGCAGTAGCCGTCGTCTTCGCCACGGCGGCGGCTGTCGGCCAAGCCGCCGCTGGCTGCAGCGGCACCCTCCCGACCGCCGCCGATGTGGCGGCGTCCATTTTGAACGACATGAACCGCACCGTCTCTCCCTGTGACGACATGTACGAGTACGCGTGCGGTGGGTGGGAGGCCCGCACGACCATTCGCCCCTCGCGGACATCCGAGAGCCGCGCCGGGGGGGCTATTGACGACCGCGTGCAGGCACAGCTGCGGGCACTCCTGGAAGGCGAGACGGAGCGGTCGGTGGACGGCGCAACGGCGGCGGCGATCGCGGCAGCGGTTGGTCGACCGCGCTCGCTGTACGCGTCGTGCTTGGCCGCTCTCGGCGACGACCGCAATGTGACGTGGACGCTGGCGGGAGCGGGGCGAGGGCCGGTCTCAGCCCCCGCCGTAGACCTCGCGGCGGCGGACGGGCCGCTGGCGGCACTCATGGCTCCTGCCGATGCGATCGAAGCGGTGCCCGCCGGGGAGTGCTCCCCGACCGTGGCATCGGTCTGCTCAGCGCTCGGCGCCTTCCACACGGATCTGCCTGGTGCGCCCCTGGTGGGTCCGTGGGTCGAGCCGGACCCCAAGCGCCCATCAATGCTTGCGCTCTTCATCGGCCAGTCCGACCTCGGGATGGGCGACCGGGACTTGTACATCCAGGACGGGGTAAACGGGACGGCTCCGCCCGAGCGTGTGGCGTTTGTTGAGCTGCTGACGGCTTTGGCCTCTGCGGCTTCGACGGCGGGCTTGCTCGGCGGGGGGCCCGGCTCGTTCGGGCCCTGGGCGGACGCGTCTTCCGTGGCGGAGGCGGTGTTGAAGTTGGAGACCCGCCTCGCTGTGGCCTCCAAGCCGTATGAAGAGCTTCGGGACCCGGACACCTGGTACAACCCGACGCCACTGGCGTCGATGCCGTTTCTCGCTGCTTTCCTTGCCGGTGCTCGCGTGACAGCACCGGTGGGCAACGGGACGGACGCGTCCCGCACGGTCATTGTGCGCGTGCCGTCGTACATGGTAGGGGTGGCCAACATCGTGGACGAGGCCGTCGGGACGACAGCCAATGCGGCGGGCACCCTGTCGGTGCTGCGCGCCTACGCCGTCCTTCGTGCCGTTCGGTCCATCGCCAAGATTGGTGCCGCCGGTCCGACCCTGTACGCCGCGATCCATGCGCACAGGGCGGCGACGCAGGGGACGACCACCGCCCCCCCGCAGTGGGAGACGTGCCTCGGTACGGTCGCCAGCACGATGCCCGAGGCCATCGGCGCCGCATACGTGGCTGCCCACTTCCCGGAAGCTGCCCGCACAGCTGCAAACGACACGGCTGCGGCGGTGTTGACCGCTTTTGGCCGCCGCGTCGCGGCCGTGCCGTGGATGGACGCGGCGACCAAGGCAGCGGCGGCGAAGAAACTAGAAGCGGTCAATTTGAAGATTGGCTACAAGGACGGCCTCGACACGCTCAACACCGTGATCGTGGCGGACCCTGGGGTGGCGGGGGTGGATACGGCCACGTTTGCAGCCAACCTTGCCACGATGCGCTCGTACAATGCCCGCAAGGAGTGGGCTCGTCTGAATGACGGTGGCGCCCTCGATAAGGGCTACTGGTGGGCCGGACCCGCCCAAGTGACCGCGTACTACTGGAAACAGCGCAACGAAATCACCACGCCGGCGGCCTTCCTGCAGGCACCCTTTTGGTCGCCCGACTTGCCGACGGCAATGAACTTGGGGGCCATTGGCGTGGTTTTTTCCCACGAGGTATGGCCTGAGGGACAGAGCGGGAGAAGGACGTGGTTGGCGGGGGCGGGCGGGAAGGGAGAGGCGTGCGTTTGGACCCCACCGTAACTGAGGGGCGCTGGATCTGCAGAGGCAGGTACTGACGCGTCCCCTTCGCAAGGTGGTTTGCCCTCCCCCGTGCCCATGGTCGAACGCTCTTCCCCGCTGGTCTGCGACACGCCCACGCTGCCCCGCCCCCCCCCACTCACCCCGCAGATGAGTCACGGCTTTGACGAGCAGGGCCGCAAGTTCGACGCTGCCGGCGGCCTCCGCGACTGGTGGTCGTCCGCCTCGGCGGCGGCTTATGAAAACCGTTCGTCCTGCTTTGTCAACCGCTACAACCGCTACTCCCTCCCGGGCACGGACCTGTTTGTGCAGGGAAACTTGACGCTCGGGGAGAGCATTGCCGACGCGGGCGGCGTCGCTGCCGCCTACGACGCGCTCGTCGCCGCCCTCGCCGCCGGCACCGCCGGCGAAGGCAGCCCTGCGCCCGCCAACGCCAACGCCGACCTGTCGGCGGTGCTGACGCCGCGCCAACAATTCTTCGTCTCGTACGCGCAGCTGTTTTGCGGCAAGCGGCGGCCCGCGTCGGCGGCGGCGCGCCTCCGCACCGACCCCCACGCGCCGGGGCGGTTCCGCGTGGAGGGGGCCCTCGCCGGCTTTGGCCCGTTCCTCGACGCCTTCCAGTGCTCGGCGGGGAGCCGCTACGCGGCGCAGCCGCCGTGTGAGATGTGGTAGGCGCCTACCGCGCACGGGGGGGGGGCGGGGAGGTGGCGGACGTGGGCCACGGTAGCGCAGCCACCACCGCGGCGCGGCCACGTGGCGGACGGGTGCGCACGGCGGGCACGTGGGTGGGGAAGCGGACGCGGCGGCGCTTGAGCGCTTGCGGGTGTGGGCAGCCGCGACCGCGGCCGGCTTTGGGCCCGCGGCGGGTCGGCCGCGGCAAGGAGCGCGTGCGCAAGTCAATCCGCTTGCTTTGTTTTTCACCCATGTCCTCTGGCGCTCGCCTTGCGGGGGGGACTGCCCAACGCAACGTGCGTCGCCATGCCCGCGTGTGTCGTGATACGCGGCTCGACGCATCCGCCCCCCTTCCCCGCACGGCGCGCCCAACCGCCGGCGCGACGCCGGCGATCGCCGACTGCCACTCGCGCCCCCGCCACCCGTCCACCCCCCCCACCGTCGAGCGCGTGGCCGCCGCGTCGTTCGCAGCGACAGCGGCAACGGCGGGCGAGGCGGCGCGTCGCCGCCATCGATGCGCCCGTCCAGGCGGCGGACGGGCTCCGCGCGCCCCCGCGCACGCCCCCGCAGCCGACGCCGCTGCCCGCAGCCGACGCGCCTGTGCCGACGGCGGCCGGGCGCTCCGCCGCCGCCCCGCGCCGCTCCCGTGCCGCCCCCGCGTCGCGGGCGCAGAGGCAGACGTTCGGCGCGGCGCCAGCGGGGCGGCAGAGGCGGAGGGAGTCCCGCGCCCACGGAAACGCCCACTGGCGGAGGGCCCCGCCCGGGGGCGGCGCCCCCGCCGCCCGTCCGCCCGTTCGCCAGTCCGGGGCGGTCGCGGCGAGCTGCGCGCCGCTGCTGCCGGGTGGCGGCACCCGGTCGACGGGGACCCCCCTCCCCCCCTACCGGCGGGGGCGGCAGGCAGCACCCCCATAGCGTCCCTCCACCACAGCGGCTCCGCCACGACCGAGAAACCGCCAGTGTCGGCGCGGGGCGACACCGTCGGCGGTCTGGCGGGACGGACGAGAGCGGACGCGGGGGTGCGGCACCGCCGGCGGCCGAGGCAGGGCCGTGGGAGTGACCGCCGCGGCGGTACACACGCGGGAGGGGTGACAATGGCCGACGGCGGCGCCGACGCAGCGTCGACGCCCACCCGCGTTGACCGAGTGGGGGGGGGGGGGGCGCGGCGCCATCCCCACCGCAACCGTGACAGCGATGGGGCCGGCGGCCGCCCCCACCCCGCCCTGACGGGCCCGCCACCTCCGGGGCCCCGCGGGGACCGACCACCCCCCGCGGTGGCCTTTGTTTCGAGCGCCGCCGCCACCCGACCCCCCGCGGCAGCGGGCGGCACGCCGCCAGTGGGAGTGTGTTGGATCCCTGAAAGAAGTAGCCTCCGCGCGCACAGCGTCGTAACGACGTACGTCCGCCCCCGCTCGTCAGCTGGTCGGAGTGGGAAGCCAAAGTCTCTACCGAGCGTGTTGGACTACCTCGCCCCTCTTCAGGCCCCTCTTATCCCGGCGCTGCTCGCACCGGCCCCCAGCGCGCCAGCCCCCGCCGGCGCACACAGCTCCCCGTCCGGGCACCCCCGTGCCCCCGCACGCTCTCCCCGCGTGCTCCCCCGCGCTCCCGCGCCAGTTTCG
>Ga0209093_1000525_pt1 | contig 21065 bp, 26 predicted proteins | sample SidtaG_4_FD_187450 | JGI IMG/M metagenome (GOLD analysis project Ga0209093, IMG submission 187450) | Marine algal microbial communities from Sidmouth, United Kingdom - Sidmouth_Male1 metaG (SPAdes) (version 2) | ecosystem: Host-associated > Algae > Red algae > Unclassified | place: Sidmouth... | reverse complement strand
CTTCACCTTCGTCGTCGGATCCCCCCGGCTCGAACCAGTTATCAAAGTCGGCCGCCTCCCTGTCAAGACTGCTTGAATCTCCAGCGTCCCCTGACCCACCCAGAGCATCTGCACCCGGATGGCGTCTCCGTCGCCGCTCGCTCGGCTGTAACGCCGTTTGTATATTTCGTGCAACGCGTTTTCACAGCTCGTGTCGCCGTTGGAGAGGGCATCGTGCGCCTTCTTGGCCATTCGGATGCGCGCCCAGAGCTTGTGCACTTTGGTGCTGCTCCAGTCGCTGAGAAGAGGCACCATGTAGCCGAAATCGAACTCTTTCGCGAGCGCGCCCACCTCCTTCGCCTCCAGTACCGCAATGGGTGCCCTGCAGTGGTTGTACCCCGTCAGCCGCTCGAGAAGCTGGGCGTACGTGACGAAACGCGTCGTGAGGGCCACGTGGACGGGCATGTTTCCGAGCGCGGCCTCGTGGGCCACCTTGTTAAACTCATGTACCGATTTGACCTTCCGCTTCCCCCTGGCCGCCTTCTCCCCGTCGACGAGGGCGGCCTCGGTTGCGCGGGTGGCGCTCGTGTCTTTGTCCCCGCTAGTGTCTATTCCCCCGACACATAGGATCAAATGATCCTCACTTTACGGGAGCTTCCATCCACAAAAATTCAAAAGGACCAAGTGGCCCCCGTACAGTATCTGGTTAGTGGCTGCACGCCAGGTTCTGACCGCTCTCAGGGGTGCAAGAGCCGCCGTCCTGAAGATCACAACGATGTGCGGAAGGCCTCCAACACACCCCTGGTACTGTTTTCGGAAACTCGTCGAAAACAGCCGTCGAAAACAGAGAGAACGTCGATTGTTACACCTTTCTCGGTCCCTTTGCGGATTCCGCAGGTGGTCATCGTGTGTCCCAAGAGAGAAGAGAATGCGCTGAGTCCGTTTCTGAGGTCCAAAAGAGTCACTGATGGCAGGAAGTGTCCGAAAAACGGTACTCAGAAACCGGATCATTTGATCCGAACCGGATCATATGATCCGGTCGGGGGGATAGACACTAGAGTCGCTGGAAGTGGTAGCACCGCTGGCCTCGCAGCGCGCGCTGCCAGCGTCCGGGAGGCCGGCGGAGGCCTCGACGGTGTCCCCGTCGGCCATGTCAATCTCAGCCATGAGCAAGGCCAGAATGTCCTCCAGCTCTCTGTCTTCTCCCCTTGCCACGTTGCCACTGCACGCCGCACGGGCTCCAGCCAGAGCGCTTGCCTTCCGGCCCTTGTGGCGGACACTGCGAGTTCCGCAGAGGGTGACTGCGTCGCAGGCTTGCGCCCGTTTCTGGCGTTGAGCGCTGCGGTAGGGAAATCTCCGCCCTTGGCCTTCTTTTTTGACGGCGGCCGCCGTTTTCTGCCCTGAGAGAATCTTCCGAGAACGACAAATATCATGAAACAGACGCCGCCGCGCTGCTGCTTACCCGTGAAGGTTGCCTGTTCCTCGTCCGGATGGACCAGGTATCTGTGGGGATCCTCAGCCGGTAGCGAATGAACTCAATAGGAAGAGAAGTAATGGACAGTCGTCCGGTCATTCCGTGAGCCAGTGCCACCAGAAAAGGTGTCCAGTGGATGAGCACACGGAAACAGAGAGATAGAAGCAAATCTGCATGGTATCAGACCCAAGAGCGAGAGCGAAACGTACCCCGGCGGAACGAGAGAGGCCAGGCTGCGTCGACCGAGAAGGTCAATGCGCACGTTCCCGGCGAGAGAAGCGGCCCTCTCGTCCCTGTACTGAGGACAAAACTCCGAGCAGAAGCGGGGAACAATGCGCACAAGGCGATGGCAAAGCCTTCGGGTGAGGCCGAGGTCATGGATCTGACGAGTGCGAGTGACAAAACAGACGCACGACTCACAGCACCAACCACGCACGAGGGAGAATGAGCAGCCGTCGAGCTGTTATATATTTGAGGCATCGGGGATATAGAGGACCAAAACGCAACCAACAAAAGAAGGGTGGGCAAGAGCAACGCACATGCAGCGGGTCGAACGCGATCGTCTTGTATAGGTAGTGGGAAGCAGTGCGTAGCCCTCCCAGACACGCCAGAGCCTAGATGTAGGCTCTCATGCTGTTTTTTGACTCAAGGTAGATGCGCCTCGGCCGTTTCTTGTTGGAACGGCTGAGAGCCGTAACCTCCGTCTACTCCTCCAATGATTCAATGACAATGCGCAGCACGCCCTCCGTTCCCTTGACGGTGCAGGCGTCTGCAGGGGACACGTTGCAGTTGGAGCACGGCCGCCCGCAGTTGCCTGCCTTCAAGCACAGGACCGCCCGCACCTCAGGGCGGTCGCAAGAGTACAACAATATGCGGAAGAAAGCCAGGTGGAAGTCGCCGAAGCTCTAGTCCAGCTGCACGCTTTGGTGGCTCGACCTGATGGCGTCGCGGAAGGAGAGGTACATTGTTCGCTGCGAAACGCCCCACCTGTGCAGTGTACTTCCGCAGTCCTCCTGGGACAACTTGCCCTGGCGTATGTCGTAAGTTGTTGTATTTGTCTGGTGACACTGCGTGTACTTGTATGTAGATCTTTCGGGGGGGACCCATTAGGGGTTGCGCTTCGGGAGCGATTTGTGTGGGGAGCGGCGTTTTGAGTGCGAGGCTGTGGGCGCCCTCCGGATGTGCGGGCGCTGCCCTGGGAGGTGCCGTGCGGGCCTTGTGGGCCAGGCCATTGGGGGTGCCTGGGTAGGCGCTGCGGCCGAGGTGGCCTGCGGGATATCAGGAGCGCCTTCGCAGGCCTGAAAACGTCGTGCTTAGTAAAATAACGCACCCACTCAACATCATCGACTTCAAACCACCGCCGTCCTTTCTCCTTCTCCTTGGCTCCTGGCTCCTTACGCTTATGCACGTAGGGTACGTATGCAATCGTGTGCGATTCGGCCGCACCCGTAACGTCGTTGACGATAAGAATTCGCACCGGATAGAGGTCGTGGTCTGAGATACAAAGAGACAATTTTGCATGGCAAACAGGTATCACTATCACGTTAGCAGCTGTTTCTCTGGACGGTGTCGTGAAAAGCGGGGGACGGGCTGTCCGCAATTGTGATTACAAGGTGACGTTCGCCTGGTCACGCGAAAGAAAAGAAAAGAGTCACGAGCAAGCCAAGATTGCCGAAATGAGGCCCCGCTACGAACGTACCACCGGACCAGGACAGCAGAGTCGCATCGCTGTAGAGGTACACGCCGAGCACGAATCCTTTTCCGCAGAAGATGGAGGCGACCACGTCCTGGTGCGCCTGGAACGCCTCGCCGTCGACGGGGTGCTCGCGCCAGTCGCCCACCTCGGCGGCGTCACGACCCAGCTGCACCCTACCCGCATCACGGAGCACGCGCAAAGCCACCTCCATGGCGGAGCGAAAGAAGGTGACGTACTCAACCCCTCCTTGCGTCAAAGCGCATTTTTTCCAGCCCGCCTGCAGCACCGCTTCGTCCAGGCCGTCTCTTAAGGCTCTGCGCAGCGCATTGGCCGTCTTGAAGCTGCCCTTATTGAACGGGGTGCCGGTTGCCCTATTGGGCCATGCGTCCGATGCGCTCCCAACCTTCGCTCTGGGCATGCTTTTGGAGTGGTCGCCAGGCACCGCCGGCCCGTTCTCCGACGTCGCCGCCCCCGTCGCGGACAGCGTGGTGGTCGACCCACACGACGCCTTCGACGCTTTGGCGGAGTTGCCTCCCGCCGCCACCGACGTATCGGCCGGGGAGCGCGCCCCCGTCGTGGATGCCTCGGCCATCGAGCACCCCGACGTCGCCGACGCGTCAGAAGAGCGGGCACCCGCCGCCGAAGATGCGTTGGCAAACTTGACTCCCCCAGTCGTGGGCTCGGCTACGGTCGACCCGCCCGACGCTGCCGACGCGTTGGCAGAGCAGCCGCCTAATGTCGTACACGCGTTGGCAGACAGGCCACAGCCAGAAGGGGGCGCCGGAAAGGGAGACTGTCCCGCCGCTGCCGACGCCATGTCTGAGCCGCCGCCGGCCGCCGTCGATGCCGTGGCAGACGGGCCCATCTCCATTGTGGACACCACGGCGCTCGACGCACCCGATGCCGCTGACACGTTCGCGTAGTGGCCTCCCGCCGCCGCTGACGCGCAAACCGACGCGCCACCCCCCCCCGTATGGGTCGCCGCGGCTGTCGAGCCGCCCGATGCCGCCGAAGCGCTGACGTAAAGACCACCCTCCACCGCGTCCGTCGAAGCGTTGGCCGTTGCCCCCCCCCCCGTCTTTGAGGCCGCGGTCGTCGATCCCCCCGACGCCGCTGATGCACTTGGAGAGGTGCCCTCCTGGATGAACGTGTTGGCTGACGCGTCCCCCCTTATCGTGGACGCCTCGAGCGTCGACCCGGCCGACGTCGCCGACGCGTTGGCTGACTGGCGTGCCGCCGCCGATGTCGCGTTTGCCGATGCCCCCCACCCACTCGTGGATGCTGCCGTGGCTGTCGCCCTGCCGGATGCCGCCGAGTCGTTAACGGAGGAGCCGCCCGCCGTCGTGGATGCGCTGTCCAAAGCTCCCCCCACCTTCGTGGAAGCGGTGGGTGTTGACGCGCCCGACGCCACGGACACCTTGGCAGCCTCGGCTATGGCCTTGTCGTAGTTCTCCAGGAACTTGAACATCTTGGTCTGGTCCGCCAGAGATGCGCCCCATCCCACCATCACGTGCATCAAAGTCTGAAACTCCTTCAGGATAGGTGTGTCGAAAACACCGGGCTTGGCTTTCGGCCGCCTCGTGGCGGCTGGATCAACCTTTCGGACGTCACCAGCGCGCTCGTACGTTGCCTGCACCTCTGTGGCGACAGATGAGCTAACGAGGGCGTCCGGCTCCAGCACGGGCTCCGTCAAGACCCGGCCCCGCGGCGGCCTGTCAGTGGCAGTCCGCGACAGAGCCGCAGCGCCGGCTGCCTGCGCGGCCTCGGTCGCCTTCTCAGCAGAAAAGTCCGCGAGGGCCAGCGCAACAGCCGCGTCGTCGCCAACAGCGTCACCGAGCGCGTCTAACAGACTGCCACTGACAGCTCCAATCCCATCTCCTTCAGGAGAAGCCACACCTGCTTGTGATGCCTGTAAGGGAGGAATCGCTGGGGGGTCGGGTGCAAATGGTCGGGCTGAAGGCAGAAGCGCCGGATCACGTCCCAGTTGGAGGGAAGGGAGGCTGCGGTTGATATTGGGCGTAACGTCAGGGTGCTTGCTGAGCACGTGCCAACGCGTGGCAAGGGTAGACTTCAAAAATCCGCAAACAGAGAACGCGGAGGGTGCGAAAAACGGCCTCATGGCGAGGGGGTTGTCCTCGCTGTTGGCGGCCTCTACAAGGGCGGGGGTTCGCGTCTCCTTGCCGAGATCACCCGAGTTGGCCGCGGCGCACCCCTTCCAGGCGCTGACGGCGCCAACGGGCGTCCGCGTCGACGTTAGCGTGGTGAAGCCCGCTTAGTTGGGCCGAGTCGCGCCGGCGAGGGTTGATGTCAAAGTGACGTGGGAGCCAGAGTGGGCTGTCTCAGACATTGCTGAAGGAGACACAGAGGCACAGCGGCGGCCCCTGCGGCTGCAACGGTACCACCTGTCCCCACTCCACGCTACAGAACAGCCGCAGACATCTTGGGAATATAATCAATGGTCAGGTACAAAGGCTGCGTACCGAACGACAGGGAAATGCAGAGAACATGGACTCACAATTATAGGTCAAAGAATACAGTGCCCACTGCCGTAAGAGGTCTAGGCACACCGAGTTCCATCGCTGAAAAAATGGGAGGAGGCGTGGCGGCGGGTACGGGCAGCACCCACCGCTGCATACACAATGCGGCTCTCACCAGACAGGCCGCAGAGGACAAAGACCCCTTTCACCGACCAGGCGGCCGATTGGTTTCTGTGGGCTGCCGACAGGCAGTCAAAAAGAGTGCATATAACCTTCATGAACGTACTTGGTAGTGGCGACCGCGTCTTTTCAGCTAATGGGTGGGAACGACGGGCGCAGAAATTGCGGCAAACAGTGGAGCGCGGCGGCGCCAGAGAGGAGAGTAGCAAACAGAACGGGACAAGAAAGAGCCGCGGTGATGTCTGTGGCAGGTAACAGTAGGAACCCGGCGACTGGGCGCACTGGCGGAGGAGAAACGAAAGCAACGGGGGCTGGGAAAGCAACCAACAAAACAGCTCAGCCGTGCGACAGAGTGGATGGACAGCGGCCGCCGATGGGCGCCGATGAGCGACCGATCACGACAGACACGGACGTACGAGGAACACGACGCACACGTGTGGTGGAAGAGGCTGCGAGGACGGAGACGAGGAGTGTCTCAGCGTGGCGAGCAAGCTTCGGATCGGTGCCCGCGCCTTTTCCGGACCCACAGAAAAAGACTGCCGACCGATCAAATCCGACTCTCAAGGCGCTTACACCAACAACAGGGCTCATCGTGGCCGTCCACTCGTTCTGAGGTGGCATTTGTCAGCGGAGCGTGTTGCAAATGGTTAACGAGACGATGTCTGCGACCAATCAGTGAAGGATTCTTACGGATCCATCCGCTGTTACATGCAGCTGAAGTGGGCTTCGATGTCAGCTTAGTAACTTTTTTAATACAATTGGGCTGATTCCAAAGTTGCGTGGTGGTAAATGATTACTTGAGCATGCCAAGCCTGTGACGTGAGTTGTGCTCCCAAAGGTACCGCTCGTTGCCTTCGCCACGGGCGCTGATCGTGGCGCCTTGTCCCATAGCGGGAGCGCCCCAAGCGCCGACGAGCGCGCTCGGCCGCGGACTGCCGCGGACGCCGATCGCGCGCAGGGAGCCGGCGACCGTGCCCCCTGGCTCACAGTCCCACACTGGGGCATGCGGCTGTCCTTTTTTTGTGCGATGTCCACGACCGTTTCTATTCATTTCCTCCGCGTAACGATCGGTACGCTTTGGTCTTGGGCCTTGCGCTGTCCGTTTTCCCTCGCATACCCCGGTCACGTGGTCATGGTGTTTTGTTTTTCGGTTTGTATGGACCCAGGGGTGAAGCGTCGTTAGACGAGAGTAGAGAATGGTGAGGCGCACTCAATACGTGCCGTTGATGCGCTTTTGGGGCACTGTGTTGAGCCGCCCGTTGAGCTAGCAGTCTCTAACGACCCATGCGCCGCTGGTCTCTCCCGGCCTCCTGGGATTTGATCTTGCTCGCGAACCGCCCTTTTTTGGAGGCCCCAGCAGACGAGGAGGCCGGTGGGCTCTATCCGTCGCATCGATTCGCTTGTTGACGTTCCAGGTGCGGACCCCTCTCTTAGGGGCATGGTACGTTTGCGCTGGGCTGTTCGAGGGGGGGCACTGCAGCGAGGTGACGACGGCCATCGTGAGATCGTCCGAGTCATTTTGTCCGAGCGTTCTCCGATGGGGGTGTGTGCAGAATGTGCTGCGCGCGCTCGGTGTCTGCTTCTCCTTGGATCCCACACTCGTTGTCGTCGCCGAACCGACCGACGCCGAGCGCCTCCACGGCTGCAGCAGAGTAGAGGAGCGCTCGTCGAATGTATTCGCAGCGCGGGCCTCTCACTCAACCATCCGACTGCGCTCTGCCATCCATGGCCTGCCTATGTGCCGCTGCCCTCCCTACACTCTGATCACCCGACAGGACCAACCCCCCCCCCTATCCCTTGGTTTCAAAAACATGAATCCCGTGACGCCCGCAGACAGGGCCCAGAAGATGTATCTGAGGCGTGCGACATTGGCGGCCCGCAACAAGGACCAAGGTTGTGAGGCCGAAACGTCGCCAGCCGACACGCGGGCCACCGCGAGAGAGGCCGCGCAGACGCTGGCGTCCGTGGGAGGTGTCAGCGACGAGGCCAAGGACGAGGAGGACTACGAGCTGGAGATGGCGTGCGCCTCGGCACCGGGGCCAAGAACCAAGGTAAAGAGGCCGGCGGAGGCGGGGCTATCTCCAAGCACCAACAAGGTCGGGCGCTGCGCGTCCGCCGCGGTAGCGGCTTTTGTGCCAACCCCTAGTTTGCCTTTAGTGACCACGGCGCGCTTGATAGTCCCGCAGTCCGCGCAGCCAATCGCGCCGCCGTCCGTCGTTTGGTGTGGCCCCTCCTGCCTGATGGGGTCGCCCGCCCCCGGCGCTCCGGCTGGACCTTCTGGAGACAAGTCGCTACCTGTCGACGGGTCGTCGGCTGTCGCTTCTGCAATCGGCATTCGCACGGTATATGCCGGCTTGTCGCTGCGTCCAATGCGTAGCGCAGCCCGCACTGTCAACAGGTTGGATCCTTAGAGTGCTTCTCCAATACGGCGTGTCCAGGAGTTGACGGGCGGCGCCCTGACGGACCGCCCCGTGGCGCTCGGGGTACGCCCACGCACGCACTAGCTGCCGACCCTCCGCGTCACGGAGATGATGACCGGCCCTGACACGGCCGAGGCGCGCCGCGCCGCGGTCTTCAACACCACGGTACGCGCCGGGGGTGGTCCTCCGACGCCTCCCCCCACAGGTGCACTGCCGCTGGCGGCTGCAGCGCGTGCGCCGCCGACGGCTCCTGCATCTCACTTGCGACCCACGGCCACGCCTCGTTGTGCAGCGTCGACCGGGTCCGCTGGGCGCTCACCTACTGTTCCGGCTGCTTCTCCCGTTGGTGGGGGTGCCACGGGGAAGCCTGGGGCAGGGCCTCGTGGCGCAGTAGTGATGGGTGCGGCCGTACCTGCAGCTGAATCTGTCGACTCTCAGCGCCCGGCTCCCAGTCCTCCCGCTGCCGCAGCGGCGTGCATAGCTGCCCCCGTCTCACTTATGATGGGGAGCACGACTGGGGGGGGTGTCGCGGCCTCTTACATCTGCTCAATCGCGGCAAGCGCCGCCACGCGCCCGACCGCAGCGTCTGACCCGCACCTATTGGGTCCTGACCAGGGGCTCAAGAATCTGCCGATTCCCGGCCCACTCCGATATACTCAACATTGGCATTTTTTGAATCAGATAAGACTTTTGACGCAATTTCATGAGTACGGATAGGATATATATCCGTAACTAAAAAATGCAGGATACGAATAAGAATTGGGATTTTATTCAGAATATATCAGATTCTGCAACAGCTACGTCAGATAGGAAGTACTTGCGATGCTGATTGCCAATAAATAACGAAGAGCGTGTTGTGGTGGAGCGTGTGAACGCGACCTATGCGAGACCATGACACGCTCGCGACAGCGATTGCCAGGAAAAATGCGCAAGCATCGTTGCCCATCTCGCTACCTTAGTTGACCTGAATGGATGAGAAGTGTTCTGAGTCGTACTCTCCGCCCGCCAGCTGCCACGCGCGGCAAAAGACGAAAAATGGCCGAGTTTGCCAATCACCTTCGCCGTTGACGATATGCCCTGAGTTGGCTCACTGCTATCCCGTATGTGTCTAGCATATATCTGCGTGTCTCGTGCCGGCTTCGAGCGTTCGGAGCCGCCGGGAGAGTCAAGTTACCTGAGGTAGTGGGATGCCTTCGTTTGACGACTGGTAAGTCGTTATACTTTCGTTTATCCGCTTCAGAGCCATTAAAATCGCGGTGCCATTCAGATAAGAGATCGCATAATCGGGCTTGTTTTTCCAGAATCTGAGTATTTCCGAGTATATCTATTCATTATACCAGAGTGCAATTTATTCACGTAAGCCCCTGGTCCTGACGTCCAATACCCAACCACTGTGGCCGCGCAAGCGGCCGTAAACCCGTTGCTTGCGGCCTTGTAAACGAGCACGCGCGGGGAGCGTCGCCCTCAGATCTTTGAGTGGGCCGTCTGGACCGCACCCAGTTCGGTTCGTATTGACGTCGCGGCCATGGAGAGCGCCGTCACTGTGATGAAGGACACCCTCATGGACCTCAAGACCAAGCTTGACGCGGACATTCAGCTCTCCCAGCAGAGGTTGGGGCGGCTTGCTGCAGTGGAGAAGACCTTTATGCATGGCATCAAGAGTGCAATTGCGAAGGGGCAGCTCGGCTGCTCCGACGAGGATGACGGCGAGACGATCAAAAAGGAGAAGCTGATGAAGCTGGTAGCGGTACGTTTGGGCTTGAATAGTTGGCGAGTACGAGTAAGCGTGTGGACGTGGAGGGGGTGTCGGTGGCCGCATGTCCCCAGTGCGGTGGGCAAGGAGCGGGGTTGATGTGCGATTCGCAATTTTTGGTACTCCATCTGACTCTATCCAGCACCGTCGCTCTCTGTGGTTGGGATCTTTTCTTTGGTACTCGTTTCCGTGAAAGCAGAAAACGTACAGGGACGTGCTCATCGATGAATTCTCCACGGCGGTGAAGACGGTGCTGGTGTTCTCTTGCTGGGACAAAAACTGGGCGACCCTCGTCTTCTCCGTCGACGCGGCACAGAAGCAGAGGCTCAAGGCAGCAAGAGAGTGACTGAAGTCGTTCATCCGCCGCTCCAGCCGACGCAACCCCACCATCTTCGCAAACGTTCGCGTCTCCTTGTTGGCGCTGCGGGTCAAGCCCCACTTGCACCAGGTGTGAACTGACATTATCTTGGCCGCGTACTTTGAGTGCCTCGGGGTGGGGCACAACGACCTGTCGGTGGAGATGGCCATCGAGATGTTGGCCAATGACTCATTCTTCTTGACGCCGCGCGGGCGAAAGGCGTGCTTGGACGCCCTGACCACGCTCTTCTTGACCGTAGGCGCGTCAGACCGTGTCAAGCAGTCGGATGGTCCGACGGGCCAGCGCATTGTGTGTGCGACGCTGGGTCACTTTGCCCTCATCGTCACCAAGGTACGCAATGTGTTGGAGATTTCTGCTGGCACCCGGTTGTCGTCGCGGGGCGGAGCCATCGGCGACGGGCACTTCCCTCAGTGGGTGGCGGAGATCCGCCGCTCGGTTCCGACGCAGCCGGAGGACGCGGAGCCGCACGACGGCTTGGTGCTCGTGGACGGCGGCGACGCGGCGCGCAGCCTGCCGCAGTGTTATTGCTTGGCCGATTCCTGGGTTTCCTCGGTACCGTCGGCGGGAGTGGTTCTTCCTGTATGGGTGATGCATTGTGTGCGCTTTGGGTGTTTTTTCCTTCCTTGGCGTTCAGATTTCCCGCCAACGTTGCCGTGGCGGCGCCACGGTCCTAGCAGAAGGCGCTTGTTCTTGTGCCCCAATTTCGGCGCCCGGTGCTTCGGTGCAAGGCAGCGCCCGGCGGCTCCCCGGATCCCTCCGGCGTCCCGGTACCCTACGGCGCCACGGTACCCGGCGACTCCCCGGTACCCGGCGGCGCCCCGGTACGCGGCGGCGCCCCGGTGCCCTGCGGCGCCCCGGTGCCGGTCGGCGCCCCGGTGCCCGGCGGCGCCCCTGTGCCCGGCGGCGCCCCGGTGCCCACCGGCGCCCGCAGCCCAGAAGAAAAAAAAATCGGCGCGGGGCGCGCGGCGCCCCGCGCCCGCCGCGTGCCGCGCGGCGCCCCGCGCCCTGTGCCCCGCTCCCCGGCAGAAAATGAGCGGCTGTGCTGTCAGCGCCGTCCAGCGTTACCATTGATCCGGATCAGAGACGTCACCAATCACTGACACCTGTGCGGATCCTCAATTGTGAAAAGAGGACCGAATCGACGTTGGAACGACGGATGCATCCCGCCCTCCATCAGAAGTGTGGCGGAAGCGCTCCCCGATGCAGTATATTCCCGAATCGGGCTCCGACCTAAGAGAAGACCTAGCAATGTAAGAGGACTATCCTTAACTTCTCAATTGGGCTGCGACGTGGCGCCCATTCACAGGCCGCCTATCGTAGCGGCCTAAAATGGGCAAACTGTGCAATAGACTTACTCTTAACACGGCCACTTTTTCAACGATAGTGCCCCGTGTTTGTGGGCGGTTCGTGGCCCATTCCTTGAAAGTAAAGCGTCCGCAGAATCTCGCAGCTCCTAGGGCGGCGTGAACCGCGAGATCCGCTGCAGATCTCGGTCGACAGGCCGACAACAGGCAGCGGTCAATTGATACAAAGCAGAAACGAAGCAGATGTACGGCAGAAAGAGGGAGATCGTCGACATATACCTCGATCTAGTGATACATGGCAGCTCCACAGGCTGTCATTGTGCAGACTTGTCACCCAATGACACCAGTACGAATCACAGTCGCGGTTGTGTGCACCCAAACGTGCTGCACGAGTTTCGAGGGTTTGCACATCGCCGGGAACTTCATGGCTGGAATTTGCCGTGGGGGCGGTTTTTTCTTCCAAGCTGGGACGCCTACAGCACTCGCGTGCATCATGCGATCTACCTGAACCTTTGCAAGAAAGAAGCTGAGGGTTGCCCCCTCTGGTCTTGAGAAGCACAGCATCTGTGGTGTAGCAGTTTGACCTACCCAGTTGGTTTTCTAGGGCAATTAGAGCCATCGTGGACGCGGTTGCACCCCCCCCCTCCCCTCAGATGCGACGGAATCCACGAATCTGGATCTCGGGCCTCGCCGGAGAGGGCCGCGATCGTTTGGAGGTCGTTGATTAACGTAATCGAACGTTGTGGGACACGTGTGCAGCCCTTGTCATTTGACGACCAGCCATTGAACGGGCGTCTTGGGTACTCCTTGCGTCCTGAATAAGGGGGGCATGCCCTATATCGCCTTCTAATAGAACATGCGCCTTCTATTATGTCACCCGGACTATCGGACCGAGATGGTCTTACCTAAATTCATTGTGGTAAATCGCGGGTCTTGGGGCACCGGTACTTTGACAAGAGGGTGGTTCGTGGAGCAGTAAGCGAATGTCGACACGTCGCATCAATAAAGCAGACACGTGTCGTGAGTCCATCATTGCTAGGTTTGCTCTAAAAACTCATTTAGATGGACGTGTACCAAATCAGGACGATGATCCAGGATGAGACGTGGGCGGTGACTTGATTCGACGGATCACGTCTTGCCCGCAGATCGTTGCGCAGGCGATTCTAAAAGCGCCCAGGCGGCCGTTGCCGTATTTCAGTGTTGTGACTATCAAGGCGAAGGAAAACGAAGACCGGACGTACGTTTTGTCGTAGGGCAGTTGCACGGGTCAGTGCATGGTCATGGCAGAGGGGGCGGCGGGCGTGGGGGGGAAGGAGAAGGCGTGTACGTCCCGAGCCCACGAAGGGAACGACGCTCATCCTCCCCCCCTGTCCATCGATATGCTCTGTTGGTCACCCCTGTGTTATTCCCGCTTTTATTCTTTGGTTCTATGTTTTCTGCGAAAACAGGGCATCCATAGCAGACAATGTCGCCGCGTTCCGTGGGACAGTGTTTCAATGGTATGCAGAGCCCGAATATCGGGTCGAAATGCGGATCCGACCACATCCCGCGCTCGGGAAGTACCGTGTACTCAGAAGCAGGTTTCATCCAGCTACGTTTTGTGTGGGAATATTGCATGCTTGTGCGGGAACTACGCCTGCAATGTATTACATAGCGAAAGAAAACGAGTGAAAGAACACATCAATCGGACAAGCAGAGCCAGAGTAATGCTCGATTGTCTCCAGACTGACCGACACCCGCATGATCACAAACGGTTGGGGGGGTCTTCCAGCGTTACGGAAGGCTTCGGGCAGGTCCCCCTACGTTTTTCCGCACAAGTCGGATGCGAAGAGTCAGATTCTGAAGTCCGTTCATGAATTGGATCACTTCCTGCGAGATGCCGACCTCGGGTATGCAGATGACACTCCCTCAACTATCTTTTATCTGGCCAACAGGCGTGCTCTGGAGGTGACGATTACTACATGACGGCGCACAGCGTAAGAGAATGAGCCACAAGTGCATAAAGAGCATGACCACTGTCGGAGGTGTGGCTGTCATTGACCTTCTGCAGTGTGCATCTCTTCCGTGTCAGTTGGAGCAGGCTTGACGCCACCTCGTTGCAGGTCAATTTTCTCGAAAGGAGCGTGAAACCAGAGTATCCGCACAGTCCCCTCGAAGACACTGAGAGAGGATGACCTTTTCCACGTTGTAATCCGCTTGAATATGTTGGTGCGGGATCTGACATCTCCGCTTGGGACCAAGGAGCAGTAGTATTTGACGGAGGAGCGAATCCAGGGCCGCCGTACGATTGAAAACCCAGAAGAGCAGGAACACTGGGTCCTAACAAAAAGTGCATCCACGCAATAAGACGGATGGAGGCGACGCGACTTCAGGCTGGCACAAAGCCGCAAAGGGCGCACTATATTCGAACAAAAAGCACATAGAAAGGAAGCGTGACGCAAGAGCTCCATCAGTGCATCGCCAGATGCTATCTTCCACGTGACTCTGGACGACTTGTAGCGCATGCAAAAAAGATCGGCATGAACAAAAGGGGCACGTCCGGAACCCTTGATCCTGCACCGTATGCGCTTCAGAAATAAATCGTGCACGTGACGGTCACAGGAGTCGCAATTGGGCATAGAAAGCCTTACATCCAGTTGGTTGACATGCACTTCTGAGGCGCCAGGGGGTCACAAAAAAAGTGAAGCGCTGCTCTCAATCAGGGGTCCAATTCTTGCAAGTGTTTCCCCCTTCGATCCCAAATCTAGCAGGGAGGCTTCCAGCGGAATCAGAATGCCGGCCAGGCCACTGCACACTCAATGTGTATGCCGATATCTGTCAATCCTGCGTTGCGCCACGAGATCAGAGTGCCGCGATCGGGTCCAACACTTCACGAATGACTCTCACCGACAGCCAGCTCCCACGTACCCGAGATTCATAGCGCTTTTTTTGTGGAGGTAACGTCCACGCACTATCCTATAACATGCGAAAGTTTCGTGGCCGTTAGTGCAATTCTCAGTCCTCAGCAACGGATTTTATACCCGTCTTAAAGGGTGAGATACACCTTTAAGCGTGCGCTCCTGTAGGCTTGTACTTCACGCCCCCGAACCCGGGGCGTGTGAGCGTTTCACGGTTGATCAAGCCCGATCACGCCCAAATCACGCCCTTTTTCGGGGCGTGAACACGCAAAGGTGGCACCCATTGTCCATCGAGTGTACGTTTTCCGTGATTTTATGGCACCCCTTTTGTATGGGCGGCGCTCAATGTGACCTGATCTAGGGCTGCATTGAACGATTCTATGACAGACAGAAGGTTTCCTTGGCATCCTTCAAAGACCACTCTGTGTAAAACAGGTTAAAGAGGAGGACGCATCCCCCATCGTGGGTGGCCAGCATGTAGATGGCCTGGACCGTACGTCACAGGGAGGGCGGCGCCTGCCACTGAAAGTCCAGAAACGGTGGCCGAGGCTGCCGCTGACCTACGAGCAGCGGCCCTGTATACGACCACGGGTACGTCTGCGGAGGCCCTGGCCATAGAGGCCGCCGCCGTGGGCATTGCAGCCGCCACCGTAGCGGCGGCCACCTTCGACACGGCCATCTCAGTACAGCCATTGATGGTCGCCAGCGCGGCCTGGATGGCGCCACGCCACCCTCCCTAGTTGTGGCCGATGCGGTAACAGAGCGAGGCGGTGGAGGCTCCCGCTGCTGAACGCGTGAACTCCCGCGGCTGCGCTGGTGTCGAGACCACGCGTTTGGGAGAGAAGCGCCAGTCGAGCCGCTTGCAAGCCTCCGCGCTGGGATCCGGCGCCACGGTTTCCACGGCGGTCATCGGCGCCGAAACGTACCGCAGCGAGGCAGCATCTGTAGCACCGATTGCGGATGCTTGTACAGAGACCACCAGATGTACAGTCAATGTCCGCTCCGCTGCCGCCGGCGGGGCGGCGGTCTTGACCCGTTCCGTGGGCCCAGCCTTGTTGGCTGGCTGTGCAGCCACAGACTCAGCAGGCCCCGCGGCAGTCGCCGCCGCGACCGCCGCGGCATCGCAAACAACATTGGCAGCCGCCCACGCCGCGTCTAGAGGAACACCTTGGCGGCCTGTAGAACACATGCACAGCCACGTGACAGCCGCAGTCGCGAAAGCTGCCTTGGCAGCCGCAGCCACTAACGAAGATCATATGGGAGGTGTACTGTACCGATCTGGAAGAGAGCGTACCCCAGAAGTTTTGGAACATTGCGAGGACCGGCGAGGCTACCGTCTTGGGGCTCAGCAGGGCGCCCCGGACCTCGTCCCCACTTCATTGGATTGCACAGCGTTAAGTCCGTCATTGGAGTAATTATTGCATGAGATCACGCCTCAGTTCACGCCCATTTCACCCGGGGCGTGATGAGTGATCACGTAGAAAACGTGCATGTGATCACGTAGACGTGCCTTCACGATCACGTGAAGGGCGTGAAGTACTAGCTGTAGAACAACGGGACCCCGGCGACGACGGTGGCGCGGCCGACGGGGCCCCGCGGGTGCGACGGACGGCGGGGGTCGGCGGCGCCGACGACGACGGGCACTGACGGAACGGGGGCGCGGGCACGGGGACGGCGGGCCCGCCTGTGAGCGCGGGTGCGAGCCCGCGAAGGGGCGCGCCTGGCGGTCATGCCCGCCGCGGGGTCCGGGTGGCCGCGGCCGGAGGGCGCGGAAGGTGACAACCGACCGGGCGCCACGCGGCGGTTGTAGTGTGTTGCGCGCGGAACGGTCACTCCCCCTCGTCTGTAATGATCGCTTCCGGGGACTTTGTATGCATGGATGGAATTATCTGCATTGGTGGGTGACGGCCCGGGTCAAGTCCCTATCGGGTAATCGAGCCCGGGCGACGGTTTCCGCCCTTTTGGCACGAAGGGCGACGACTGTGGGGGGCACCGTCGTCGCCGGCAAGTAAACCGTGTCTTCATGTCTTGGCGTTTCGATCGGCCCGACTTCCTGGACCTCGAGTCCCATAGCGGGTGTCGCGCGAGCGGCCCGAACGGCCGGTACTTCCCTCCTCCTAAGATAACCCCCCTGATCGTGGTACTACATTTGGCGCTCCGGGTGAGACCCGCTGTATGCACGCGGTGCGTGTTGCGGTTCGACACCTCTTTTGGTATCAAGGTCGGGGGACTCTTGGTGGTTGTATTGCGGTGCGGTGCCAGAGGACATTTGATCGATACGCGGGCCCCGCATCCATGGCTCGCGGATCTTCCTCATCTTCCCTGCTCGACAGGGGCGCTCTTCCGTTCTAGATGCCTGGAACGAGCCTGATGACGGACGCGCCACCGGCGGGAGACCCGGGGGCTCTGCGGGCGTTGGGCGCCGTGGCCCTCGTTGGGGGTGGAAGGGCGGTCCTGGCTGGCGGCGGCGATACGGTGGCGGATGAGTCGAACTCCCCGCCCGAGGATCCCGACCGCCCGCCGACCACCGGGGCACGTCCTCCTCCCGGAGCGGGACGGACGTCTACGCTATCGGAGTCCCAGCGTGGGGGCACAGGGGCTCACCCCTTGCCCCTGGATGGGCAGCGCCCGGACGTGGCGCCGCCCTTTGGCCCGCCCCGTGTGGACGCAGTGGGCAGCTCGTCGGGGACCGCGGCCGGTGGGATACCCACCGGCCCGGATTCGACCCGATCGGTGGATGCGCTGTCGCGGGAGGAGGAGGAGCAACAGAGCCCGGATATACAGCGCGCATTCGGGGCCACCCCGAAGGACGTGGCCCGGGCGCAGTGGCAGCGTTCCACGCGGGACCAGTGGTCCCTGGACCCGCCGTCTGCGGCGGGAGGGTCGGGACCCAGTCTACACGGGGTCGGTGGCGCTGCCACCCACGTGTAGTACCACGCTCAGGGGGGCTACCTCAGTAGGAGGGAAGTACCGGCCGTCTCGGCCGCTCGCGCGACACCCGCTATGGGCCGCGAGGTCCAGGAAGTCGGGCCGATCGAAACGCCAAGACATGAAGACACGGTTTACTTGCCGGCGACGACGGTGCCTCCCGCCGTCGTCGCCCTTCGTCCTAAAAGGGCGGAAACCGTCGCCCGGGCCCAATTCCCCGATGGGGACTTGACCCGGGCCGTCACCCATCAATGCAGATAATTCCCTCCATGCATACAAAGTCCCCCGAAGCGATCATTACAGACGAGGGGGAGTGACCGTTCCGTGCGCAACGCGCTGCAACCGCCGCGTGGCGCCCGGTCGGTTGTCGCCTGCCGCGCCCTACGGCCACGGCCACTCGGACCCCGCGGGGGGCGTCTGGGCCAGGCGCGCCCCTTCGCGGGCTCGCGCCTGCGCTCACGGGCGGGCTAGCCGTCCCAGCTCCGCCCGAGCCCGACCTCCTCGGCACCGCCGCGCCTCTGGTGCTCCGCCGGCCGCGCCACCGCCACCGGCGGGCTCCCGTAGTACTACATCCCTTTCGGCTGAGATGGAGCCGTCCCCGGCGACGCCCCCCGATAGCCCCGGCGGGGCTCCGTCCGCCGCGCCCCCGATGCGGCCGGGCACCGACCACGCCGAGGTCCCGCCCGTCGCACCCCTGGCGAGCCCGTCTGCGGCTGACGCCGCGTCGGGGGCTATGCCCTTGCCGGAAACACCGGCGACGCCGGGGCCGACGAGGTCCTGGCCGCCCGTCCCCGTGCGCGCAACGTTGCCGCAGGGCTTGCGGCTGCTGTACGACCCCAACGGTCGTGAGTGGCGGAAGCCGCCCCGCAAAGCGGTAGTGGCGGCCGCGAGGAGTGGCGGGGTTGGGTCCACAGCGTGCCCCGCCGCCGCCGGGTGGTCTGGTACCACCCCAGCACAAGGCGGGGTTCCCGCGGTCGCGTCGGCGGATCGGACGCCGTTGTTGGGGCAGGCGGGCCCCGTCCTCCCATCGCGACCGGCGTCGCCCGCCGTCTGATCGTGGCTCGCCCCGCTGGGGCCTGCCGTGGCTGGGGACGATTGGCCGCTCGTCAGTGACATCTTCCGGTCCTGCCATCCTCAGGATGTCAACGGGGCGCAGGCCGTGTGGCCGGCCTTCCGGAAGTTCGCCGTGGCGGCGGGTTACGACGCCCGGCCGGCGGCCGAGTGCGATTTGGGGTCCTTCATCCGCTCCGTCGGTAGTAGCGCCGCGTGGTTGCGTTGCATGTTACGCTGCAACCCGGGTCGGGTGCTCTTGGTCCCGCACCCTGCGGCCGAGATACCGTTTGTCGCCGGCGGCGAAGAGTACGCCTACATCTAGGACTGGCACTCCCGCCTGCGCCACCGCCCCGCGGTCCCGTTCGGCCACTCCTTGGAGCTCGTCAACTTCGGCGGTGTGGGCCCTCTGCTCGCCGTGAGCCCTGTGGGCCCGCCGATCGCGCCGGCGGATTTGGCGTTGGAAGCCGCACGCCGTTCGCGCGGTGAGCTTGTGAGCACCCGCCGGGTGGGGCACGGGGCGATATTCTTGCCCGTGCGGTCCGGCATCAGGTTGGCCCCTGCGCGCGCTCCCTTGCCGCCGGCGATGGCTTCGCGGTGCGCGACGCCCCGGCTGCTGACGTACGAGTATCCGACAGTCATCCACAAACAGCAGTCCCTGCTCCAGGCGTACCCGTGTCACCTCATCCAGGGTACGGCCTACGTCATGATGACGGCGGCTATCGTGTCAGGGTTGCTCCGCACGTACCGCGAGAGGCACCGCGTCTTCGAGCCGTCGCCGTGTTACTACGCCCTGACGGAGGCGTTCTCGGTCGACGACCTGGCGTCGGGCGATCGCTCTGCCGCGGATGCCTTGGCGGAGTACGACGCCATCGCACGGGCGGTGCCCTGGGCAGCCGTCCACGAACGGCTACCCTACCACCACGACCCCACCCGTCAGGCCCCCAGCACCCTGCTACCCCACCAAGTGGGTACCGTCGCGGACCGCCGGCGCCACTACGTCTGCATCGTGGGCGTCCCGCGGTCGCCGCAAGCCCCGCTGGGGGTCATGCTGGCGGAGCCGCGGCTCGCGGACGCCGTCCCGCGGTCACTACCTGTGACGGAGGAGGCCTGGGCGGTGCCCGCCGGCTTCCCCCTGTCCGACCCGAAGGATGTGCCGCCATCGACGGAGGAGGCGGCCGCATCGGCCGCGTATCACGCCCGGAAGCGGCGGCACTCCGACATGGAGCGCGGCGGCCCTGCGCAGCCCGGGTCCGCCAATCCGGGGTTCTCGGTCGGTGCCGCGCCCGATGTCGCGGTTGGGCCCGCCGCCTTCCCCGCGCCGGGCGGTCGATGGGACGAGGAACGGCATGACGACTACCCCGGCATGGCCGGTGCCCAACGCGGTGACGGGTGGCCGGCCGCTGCCGTCGGCGGCGCCGGAGGCGCCCGCCACGACCCCGGGGACCGTATGGACGGAGGAGTGGGCCGCGGTGCCGGCGCGTGGGATGACCGCGCGTGGCCGGCGGCCAGTCAGGGCGACGGTCGCAGCGGTGCTGCTGCCGGCCGCGACCACCCCATGAGGCGCACCGACCGAAGCCAGGGTCGTGGGCGCGACGCCCACGTCGGCCGCCACTGGGACGCGGTGCCCCAGCGTGACGGCGGGGGATACCCCGCCGGCGGCGCCGGGGCGGCCGCCGGGTCTCACCGAGACGCCCACGCTGGCCGCCACAGGGACGCGGAGCTCCAGCGTGACGGCGGGCGATACCCCACCGGCGGCGCCGGGGCGGCAGCCGGGTCGCAACGCGACGCCCCCGCCGGCCGCCACTGGGATGCGCAGCTCCAGCGCGACAGCGGGGGATACCCCACTGGCGGCGCCGGGGCGGCCGCCGGGTCGCAACGCGACGCCCCCGCCGGCAGCCTCTGGGACGCGGAGCCCCGGCGTGACGGCGGAGGTTACCCCACCGCCGGTGCCGGGGCGGCCGCCGGGTCGCAGCGCGACGCCCATTCCGGCCGCCAATGGGGGTCGGAGTCCCGCCGGAACGGCGGGGGATACCCCGCCGACGCCGTCGGGACGTCCACCGGGGGTCCGCGCTCCGCGCGCTGGGACGCCGGTCCCGGCAACGACGGCCAGGCGGCGTGGCTGCTGGAGCTTGGGATAGTAGGTCCCGTCGCAACCCCCGTCCCGGGGCAGCCGGACGTCGCCTACGACTGGTGGCTGTGCTCGCTGTGGGAGCCTCCCGCTCCGATGACAGCCACGGCGTGGCGGGACTCGCTCACGTCCGGGAAGGTCGTAGCCCTCTTTGGGAACGACGGTCCAGTGAACTGGGCCGAGGTGGGCCCTCCGGAACGCACCGCCGCCCTGATAGAGTACGCCCGCATCGGGCTCGCCGGCGTCGTGACGCCCTGTTTAGAGACCCCGCGGACTCGGGCGAAGCGGTTCCATGCCGCCTTGCGCCGTGTCCTCCGTGGGGCGGGTCGCCCAGTCCACGTTTGGGAGTACCGCGGCCGCGACTAAGGGCATCGCCCTAGCCCCGTAGATGCCGCGC
>Ga0209093_1000523_pt1 | contig 21074 bp, 23 predicted proteins | sample SidtaG_4_FD_187450 | JGI IMG/M metagenome (GOLD analysis project Ga0209093, IMG submission 187450) | Marine algal microbial communities from Sidmouth, United Kingdom - Sidmouth_Male1 metaG (SPAdes) (version 2) | ecosystem: Host-associated > Algae > Red algae > Unclassified | place: Sidmouth... | reverse complement strand
GGGGGGGGGGGGGGGGGGGGGGGGGGGGGGCCCCCCCCCCCCCGGGGGGGGGGGGGGGGGGGGGGGGGGCACCAGCCCGAGCAGCCGCTCCAGCGCCCACGCCAAGTTGACCGCCGTCGGCCGGGCGGCGCGGAGGAGGTCGGCCGCGGCAGACAGGTCGGCGCGAAAGGCGGCGCCGTCGGCGGGGTGCGCGGCGGCCGCCGCGGCGGCGGCGACGGCCAACCCAAACGCGGCCGTCGCGCCAATGGCGGGCGCCCCGCGCACGACCATGGTGCGGATGGCGTCGGCCACTTGGCCGGCGGTCGTGTAGGCAAGGTAGGTGACGGTGTGGGGGAGCGCCCGCTGATCCAGAAGCGTCACGGTCGTGCCGTCGTCAGAGAGCGCGACGGTTTGGTACTCGAGGGGGCCGCCATTGGCCACACCCACGGCCGCTGGTGGGGCCATGGTAGAGACAAGGAGAGGCAGACAGTGGGAGGGAGGCACGGGCGGGGGGGTCGTGCGCGTCGACGCGGAACGGTGCGGGGCGGTGCGGGAGGCGGGGGGAGGCGGGACAAGGACGGACGCGCAAGTGCGCAGCGCACGGGCCACGACGATCTGGGAGCGCCTCGGATCAACGGTTTTGTATCACACAAAAACACCATCCGCAAGGATCGGTATCGCAAAGGCGATCGCCGATTGATTGGCTCAGACAGCAATGCTGACGAATGATCCGAGAATTCACACAGCCGTGCACGGCACGCTCGCCGTGCTCCCACGGACCCTTTTCTTCGCCACTGTGCATGCCTTCTATACCAGGACCATGGTCGTCTCTGTGATGTTTCTCCATGGCCACACTGCTGAAAAGTGTGAGGACAAGGCAGTGTTCCATTCGAGCAAGAGAATCCGGATGGACGCGCCCGTCATCGATGCAAGCGCCACGCGCAAGGGTGGGTCTCGCTCCCCAAGCGGCAGCTCCTATTTCCTGAAACCAGTGGCTGATGCAAGCCACTCATTCACGCGCTCCTTGTACACCCGCTACTCTGCCAGCCCAAGCGTGTGCCACAGGGATGTCCCAAACTGGCGACCAACTCTCAAACCGCCGCCTCGCTCGGCGTCGGCGGCGCCAGGAGCACCCCCCACACAGAGACGGCGACGCCACGCCCGCCGTCGGTGGCGCCACCGTCGGTGTTGGCGTCGCCATGGTCGTCGTTTGCACCAGCACCCGCGGCGTCGGCATCGCGGCCGTTGGCACGGGCGTGGCGGACGCCGGCGTCGGCGCGGCCACGCGCAGCACGGCGTCGCTTTCCACCCGTACCCGCGGCTCTATGAGGCACTAGCACCTCCATCACAGGCAGCAGACTCCTGCGCCACCGGCGGCCCCGCCCCTCCATCGCCGGCCCCGCCTCGCCCCCGCCGGCCACCGCCTCTATCCGCATCGGCGGCGGCGGCACCCCCCGCCGGTGGCGGCACCGCCCCCGCCACCGCCCGCCCCAGCGTCACCAACGCCCACAATGCCAGCGTGTGGCCGCCGGCATCCCCCACACGGAGGGTGCCACCCTTTCCCACGGCGGTGCGCCCGCGGCGCCGCTCCCGGCGCACGGGGCACGCGCCCCTCGTCGGGCGGCCTGGTGGCGGGGGGTCGGGCGTCGACGCACCCCCCGCGGCGCCCGCGACGGTCCGACCCCCACCGTGCACGGGCGACGGCGGGTGGCGCCGGCCGTGCCATGGGCGGCGGTGGGTGCGGCCGCGCCCCCCCCCGCGAGCGACGGGCCGCCGACGGGGGTGGGGGGCGCGGTGGCGGGCGGCAGACGCCACCGCCGCCGACGCTACCGTCGCGGCGGCGGTGGCGTCTCCGCCGTTGCAGACGCGCGGCGGCGCCGTGCGACGGCCACGGCACGGGCGGCGGCGGCGGCGGCAGCGGCGATCGGCGGCCTGGGCGGCCCGCGGGGGCGACGCGGACGCCTCGCTCGACGAGCCTGACGGCCGCGCACGCTGCGCGCGCGCGCCCGCGCGAGGCGCCGCGTCTGTGATCACCCGTCAGTGCCCGTGAAGTCCACGTGGCGCTCCGTGAAGTCCACGTTGTGCACGTGAGCACCACGTGGCGGACACAGGCAATGGGGTCCGCCAAGTACATTTAATCTCAAAGGCGTGTCAGCATAGTTGAGCACACATTCTCGTGGTAGTGTGCACTCAATAGAGTTGCGTGCACAATATGAAACCAGTCCGTCAAAAACCTCAAAACCTTTACCCCATGGCTCATACTTTCACAAAACAGTTCTCAGTCGTCTTCCGGGAGCGCTTCGCGCCACGAAGAGGCGTGAATTACTCGCGATGCAACTGTCCTTGTGATACTCGTTCTCAGCTGGCCACTACCGAGCCGCCATGCCGCGTATGTGCGACGTGCCTTCTTTGTGCCATCGTAGTACCGACGAACTCTATCTCCTGTGGTCCTCCCCGCCCCCATCTTGGAGCACGCGGACATCCTCCATCACCCCTTCCCATTATCTACGTAGGCGATGGAGGGGGGAATTCTGTCCTCGCCCGACCCCATTATTGTTCCCACCCCCTCCACCGTCACCGGGCTCGTCACCTTGTGCCAGGGGCGCCACCTACATCTGCCCGCGCATCCCACGATGGCCAACCTGACGAGGCTCATCGCCAATTACAACGCGGAGCTGCTTCGGGGCGGGGACTACAATGTGAAAGCTCTCCTCAAGCACTCCTTGCAGCGTGCTGGCGGGGTCGATCCGCTCCGCTGTCTCCGGCGGGACCTCGCCGCCATGCGCCGTGCGGCGGTGCAGGAGGACGCCGCTCCGCCTGCTGCCCAAGACGCTCCTGGTCTTGACAGAACGCCCCTGCCCAACCCCCGACCCGAAGCTCATCTCCCCTCTCCATCTGCCTCGAGTGGGGCGCCCAACTCCCCCGAGTGCACCACTGCGTCGTTGGTCCTCGCTCGGGACCGGTTTGAGTTTGAGAAGGAGAAGCACCGGGACCACATGGACCTTGCTCGCCGCCGCCTCGAATTCGAGGAGCGCCAGTTGGTCGTGGCTTGCGCGGCGTCACCTGTTCACGCTCAATCCCCTTCCTCTGACCGCACCATCCCACCCCTGTGTTCCGTTTCAACGCTAGTGCCCTGCTTCTCTTCCCCCTCGACTCAAGGGCATCATCCTACTCCCCCATCAATTGGTGCTCCTCCCACACTCTCTTCGTACGCTCCTACATTACCTCCTGGGGGTACTTTGCCTACCACGCCAGAGTACCCGCTGGCGGTACCCACGGCGGCTATACAGCCTGGAATTAGCGGCGCGCTGACGGAGGTGCTGCAGGCCGTCGTGTCGGCGGGGCACCCTGACCCTTCCTCCCCGGGAATATTCTCGGGATTGGCGGCTATCGATGCTGCTGTAGCTGTGACACCGTCGGGGTCGCCGCTGCGTGGGCGGCTCAACTCATTGAAGCAGGCACACAACGTCTACGCGCGCATGCTGGCCTGGACCACCGACGCGCTGGCCACCGAGCACCATGCCCTGACGCTGCCGTCCACGTACGTGCACGGCAAGCACCCGGTTAGCATCACATCCAAGCAATGGGGGGTGCTAGAGTCGTCTTTTGCAAAGGTGGACGTCCGCCCAAGCGCGGCTCGAAAACCGGAGCTTCCCTTTGAAGGAGCTACGTACTACTCCCTGCGTGTGGCGCTACAAGGTAGAAACAAGTCGCGTCGACGAGCGGTCGCGAGTGACAAGCTGCACCTACCCATCTTCAAGCCCCGCGCCGATGCCGCGCGAGCATTTTGGCGCAAAACCTACCACCTTTGACCAATACGTGTGTGCGGTAAATTTTCTTACTCTCCGCCTCTTTCTCTGGTTGCTTCACAACATTTTCCCTTCCAGTCTCCCTCAATGGAATAAAAGCAGCTGCAGTGAAGGCCACCGGTCACTGGCGACAACGCCGCTTGGACCCAGCAGTTGCACTCGCGGCGGACGCAGATGCACCACGGGTCGGATACATTAGGCCAGCCACAGAAAACTACTGGCGACTCTCGTTCGAAGGGTACGAGGGTGGCGGCAGAGGAGACGGTGGAGGGGGAGGTCGAGGAGGGTGCACGGAACCCAGTAACGTGGGAGAGAACATGGGGGGCGAGATGGTGCCCTCTGCGTGGCGGACTCACGAGAAGCGCTACGATTGACATAGGGAGGACGGTAGGCTTGGCGACAGGCGGTCGGATGCGGTGACGTGTGGGGAAAGTTAGAATGCGGTGCGACACCGCCGCGACCCCCAAAAAGCACTCTAGCAATCTATCATCGTCACGCCTTGCGCTCCATCCCCGCCCGCAACTGTTTGAAAGTGTGGCTGACATGAAACCTGACAATGTCACACCCCGCTCACTGACACCGCTAGAGTCGAATCGGCCGAAAAATGGTCTTGAAAGATACATTTGAGATGAATGGTTTCCCGTTTTCTGATGCGCGCCGCTCCGCGACCGCGAGGGGCGCGCAGTGCCCCCCACGGCGCACCCTTGGCCGCTACAAGGGCAAATGAGCGAAGTGACTCATCGCGAGGCTAGACTGGGCACAGTCGCCCGACGCTCAATGCCACCTTTTTGGTGTAGATAGAAGGCCAGCGCCGAGCCACCCGCGCGATTCTCCCACTCAGGAGGAGGCGTTGCGGAATAAAGGTCGCCTTTCTCTGCTCTCGCATCCGGCTACCCTCCTACCGTTCATCCACATACCCCTCAGGTGGCGCCTTCGCTCCCCCAGGCGAATCCCTTTCTCCCATGTGCCGCCCAAGAAATATGTGTTACGTTCGTCTCCCATAAGTGCGTCCCGCACGCTGACACGCGCTCGTTGCCCAGCGGAAGCGTCCGGCCCGCCTGATGTGCCGTTTCGGTCAGCGGCCCTACGTCTGCCTGGCACTTGCGCGAGTCCGCTGCACGCTCAAGCCCGCACGCCGTTCCTGGTGGCTTTGCCGCCTCTTAAGCTCTCAATTCCGCGCACTTTCCCAGCCGGAGAACATCAAAAATGTGGCTACCGCGCGGCTGGGCGCGCCTGCCCGATCACCGTACTCATGCCGCCGGGGGGTGGCCGGGGAAGACGAAAATGCGCCCGTACTTTGTCCCACCCCCCTTCATGACAACACTGGTCACCTATTTGCTGCGTGAAAGCCACCAGGGAGCAGCGTGGCCGCTGCCCAACAGCAGCCAACTGTCATCTCGCCAGCGCCGGTGGTCGCTGAGCGCCCGACACCGACACGCACCGCTCTACTCCTGCTGCCGTCGCTGCACCGACACCAGTGCCAACATCAAAAACTCCCGCCGCACAGCATGTGTTCCGGCTGCCGCGGTGAGACAGTCTATTCTTACTTCCCCGCATCAGCCCAAACCCTCTATCCCTGTGGGCGATAAACGCCTCAGTGGCGTCAGGGCTGCCTCTCGTGGCAACGCATTCGACAACGGTGCTCCACCGCATGGTGACGGGGGTGGAAAATCCCGCGCACGTGTCCCACGCCCGTCGCGAGCCGAACTGGAGTCTGTTTGGCATACCTTACTAGATGGGTTTTTGGCAAGTGAGCACTGTGAACGCGGCTGCTCAACCAGACAGCCCCGCAACAAAAACGGGGCGGCCGTAATGGCAGACGGCTACAGACAGCCCTTCCGCTCGGCGCCCCGCTTGAAGAGCGTGTGTATCTTATGGGAGGATTCGAACCCGACACGCTATGCAAAATATGGTCTATAAATGTGGCAAGATCGAGCGTGCGTGCATCACAGGTCCTCGTGGCCTAGTGGGGAAATTCCTCGCTCAGTAGTCGTGGATTCGAGTGGGTTCGAATCAAGGAGAATGCGATAAATGGTTATCAATCCTCCCGGTTTCAAACGTTGCGTCTGCTTCGGTTGAGAATTAATGTGGCCTGAACAGTTGTGTCAGGAGAAGACCGTTATACTGGTGTGCTATGCTCCGTGTCCCAGATTCGCCCACGACGTAAGACTCGTGCTGCGGCAAGTGGTACAGTGACGCTCGCGTCAAGGGGTAGATGGCCGTTGCCCTGTACACCGTGGTACCACATTTCTAATCACAGCGCCGGAGTTATTCGTAATGCTTACTTCAAGTTTCTTGACAGTGAAATCGGGTCGCATCAAAACGGGACATGAGTCCCTCCTCCTTTTGTCCAATGTAAGGACTTGTGCATCGCGGGCAGGCCGCCGCACTCTTGCGTACTCTCTTTTTCTTTTTTCAGCCCCTCTGCCGCACGAGCACCAGTCCCACCTGGCAGAGCACCGTCTCCGGGGAGAAAAAACATCGTCTATTCACTCTTCTGCTCATGTCTGGCCGTGGCACGGGCGGCGGCGGCCTCGGCAGGAGCACGCGCCACGCCGGGGACAGCAGCCGAATACGGCAGCGACCACGGCTGATGCAGTTGGACACCGTTGCAGGGGTCGGGGCGGACCCTAACGCCGGCAGCACCCCGCCCGTACGAACGTGCTCGACGGCCCAGTACAGAGTCGCAAGCAGCGTAAAGCCATCAAAGGTGCGCACCTGGTGGCTCGCCGACGGCGAAACCTGCGACCTGCTCGCCGAAGTTGCCACGCCCACAACGCGAGCATGCTCCACGTGCGCCCCTGGTGACGCGCAATGACCGAACTCGTAGCTTTGCGGCCACCTCCGTTGGGCATCACCGCCATCACATCGGCACCCGCAGCGAGCGACGTGACTAAGATAAGTCCTACAGTGGTCAGCACTGCGGCAGAAACCGAAACGCACGACGTACCGATACTGACGGCCGGCTTCTGTGAGGTTGTCACCGGCGTATCCGGCGCGAACGACGCCACAGGCGCGCGTGTGGTCAAGGTGGGGGTGGCGACGGTCGTGGGCGTCGACACCAGCACCGCATTGAAAACTTTGGTCGTCGCAGGCGCCTCGCCGTGGCCCTCCCCACCGGCGAGCATCAGCGCCGCGCCGGGGGCGGCCGTTGCGGAGGCGGCGCGGCGAGTGGGGGTGTTGGGAGACCCGCGCTCTGTGGTAGGCAGCCCTTTAACGATCATCACATTCAAATCCTGAAAGTGCTAGAGACGCGGAGGGAGAGCAGGCATGCACGCAGGAAGGAGAGGCCACAGGGAAGAAAAGGGAAGAAGGACGACAGCCGCATCGGAAAACGCAGCATAGAGGGCAGGTAATGAAGGTTACGACCAAGAATCGCGGAGCGTCAGCACACCACTCATTGACGGGATACACCAATCGCCCCCAACAACCCGCCAGCAGCCACGCCTAGCGCTCAAGCTACCCGCGAGCACTATTCCATCAGGTGCCGCCTATACTGTAGAAGACGACGCCATCTTCCCCCCTCTGTCTCACCCTCCCCCCCCAGACATACGTCAATCTCATTGATCATGTTGCTCTGAGACGCAGACGAGTACACTCGCTGGCCGCAAAAAGCTTCCCAAACGCCACCGCCACCTTCTCCCAGAGGCACCCGTCCGCGCCCATCCTGGCTCCAAAATGAATCAGGGGCACCGGCGGCTGGGCGTCGGCCGTCGACGACTTTGCCGCTGGGCTGTACACGCAGACCGAGAAGAGGGTGCGGTCCCTGTAGAGGAAGAACTGGCCGGTGGCCACGGAGCAAACATCATCCGGTGGCGGGGAAGCGTCCCTGTCGTAGGCACCATTTCTCAGGGGAGAGTGAACGATGCGGTGGCTCAGGCGGCGGCGGCAGGGAGCAGCGTGTAGGGGCCGGACTGGTCGGCGGCCGACCCCGCGGCACCAGCGAGGGTGCAGCACATTCGGCTGTGCGGAGCTTTTGCCCGTTTTATAAAGTATCATATGTGAAAATTTCATCTCTTTCCAGGCTGTCCAATCATATTGTATTATGAAAGTCAGGCCCTTGCTTGCATAATGAGGCGGTCCAAGCAGCGGCCTGGGAGCGCTGCGGATACGGTCGGTGCTCCACTGTGCCACGGCAGGGGCGGCGGCAGCGACAGAAGCGGTGTCGGCGGCGGCGGTGAGGCGTTCGACCACCGCCTTCGTCGATTCCCTCTTCGTCGCAGCGGTACCAGCGGCGCGCCCGCGGTGTCGGAGCGCATGTCGAGGTTGGAGCCGAGGTGGCACCAACCTTAGGCGGATCTAGCGTGGTCGTGCCGCCATCGCGCCGTGGGAGACGGGCCGCGGCGAGCGTGCTGCCGGCCGGGGGGGGGCCGCCGCGGCGGCGGCGAAGGTGATGTAGACGGCTGACGACGGGGGGCTGCAGGGTCGTCGATGGGCGGTACTGCAGCTCTCTTTTTCCCCCGGCTGGCCTCCGCCTCGCCAATCTGTGGCTGACCGCCACGGCCGCCACCACCTCTGTCGACCACTTACTGTCTGCGCGAGGGGGGGTGGCCTGGCCGTTCGTTATCACCGCCGGTCGGGGTGAGTGGCAGCTGCGAGTCGGCGGCCGTTGTCGCTGCGTCTCGGCCGTCGCCCTCGGGAGGAGATGCCGAGCCGCTATCGGGGGCTATCGTGGGCGGGGGAGCGGGTGGGAAAGAGGGCGGGCAGGTCCATGCGTCAGACCCTCCGAAATGGTCACGGGACGTTCGTCCTGTCTTAACTGTCAGGGGCGCTCCGGTGATTTTTCCGCAAGAGGGAGGCCGCGACCCGGCGTGCGACGCCTGAATGGGGACGTGGAGGTTACGGGTAGGAGGCGGGCGGAGGTGTGGCCGCCGCGCCGCCGATGCGACGGCAGGCTCCACCCAGGGCGGCGGGGGTGGCCGCCCCCAACCCCACAGGCGCCACGTCACCGCTCGTACTAACTGCTGTCTCGTGCACCCTCTTTCTCACCCTCGCATCTTGGGCGGTCACGGAAGCTCTCTATGCGGCAGTGCTCACCAACGAGGCCCCCGCCCTCGTGCCTCGAAGTCAGACGCCGTTGCACGTTTGCGGCGTGTCTCGAACCGCCAGAGCGTGCTCCTACACTCGTTCGCGCCTCGCGTGCGCATCGGGGTGGTTTTCCTGTTGATTCTGGCGGCATCTATGCCGGCGCACGCGGACCTGGCCGGGGGCTGAGGAAGGGTGGCGGCAATCTCATTAGAGATTGCCGCCGCCACGATAAGAGCGCCGACGACGACCGCGTTCTCGTATCAGGTCAAAGCGGCAGCGCAGGGGTGACGGCGAGACACGAGGCGCCGGTTGCTGGCAGTCATCGAGCGGGGTTGGGCAACGCGTCGGCCTTTGGCACCGCTGCTGCCGAAGGGGGGCAGTGTAGGCCACCCCGTCTTTACACTTTTTCCAGCGCACCGAGGCACCACTGCCATTGGCGATAGCGTCACTACGGATGCCCGCTACCGCCCAGATAGCTGTGAAATCTTCAGTCCTGCCGACGAGCACGGCCACTGTCGCTGCCCACTGTAACTGCGGTTGTGCTTGCAAGAGTCCACACAACAGCGGGGCTATTCTCCACTGCTGCAAGACATCAAGTATCTTCAAGGCCTCTTTTAGGAGCTCCTCGGAGTCACTTGTTATTCGTTGCGGTGGGTTGTCGCCACCGTTGCTGTGGTGTGCGGGCCATTTCTGGGGGGCATGTAAGACGTAGTCGGATGGTGCGGGTGGGGGCTCTGGTGGCTGCTGCGTTCACTGCCCCGGTCGGTTCGGGTGGTGCCTGTGGCAGAGGCGGCGGGTGGAAGGGTCCTGATGCGTTTCACTGGGAGCTGCTCGATGGGCAATGCGGCGACCGTCATGTGGTGCAGAAAGAAAAAAAAGAAAACATGCCCACGTCCATCCCCCGTCCCCCCCGTCCCACTTCAAGGGCCCAAACACGCATCTTGCTCATAGAAAAGGCGCTTTTCCACCTTACCACCGCTGGTGATGTCGGCGACCTGACCACCGCGGTAGGAGGTTCGTGCCGTCCAGGTCCACCGTCTCCTTGACGCCGGCAGCTACGAAATACATGTGTAAGCGGCAGTGGGGAAGACAGGAGGGGTTACGCACCCCACAGTGCACGATATCCCCACGAAAAATAAGGCAATCAAGCGGGCTGACGTCTAGGAGCACCCCTGGTCCGTCTCCGGTCGTCTTACCGGCGAGTACAGCGCGATGGGAGCCGGGCCAAATCCGGAGACGTGTGCCCGGCTGCACAGCCGTAAGGGCTCCGAGAAGGGGGGGGGGGTCCGAAATGATGAAGGGGGGAGTGTCGTCCGTGTGTGGGAGCTGCTGCTTTGCACCAGGAGACGACACCAGCACGACCGGCTTGCGGTGCTCAAAGAGGCACCCAAGTGCGGTGGAGAGGAAGCAGGTCAGCCCGGCAAACGCATCCACCGCGGCTGACAGCCCGGAGGCGCCGCCAATGGTAGCAAGCGACTCGGGAGTAAGTGGCAGCATGCCCCTACCGCGGTCCGCTCGCCGCCCCTGGTTGGCAATAGTCCGCACCGATGTGCTGTTGAAGATAGTAGTTGCCAGCCCCGCGTCCAGGAGAGCTCTCAACTCAGCGCCGACTTTGGCCATCTCCGCCGAATGGAGGCTCAAGCTGCACGTCCAGTAGCCCTGATCCTCCAATCCCAGGGCATGCCGCGCAAGTTCGAATGGGCCGCCGACCGTCCACGCCGAAGCCCGCATTACGGAGGCTCCCCGCTCCGCGCACATAGTTGCATCAGCGGTTCGCACCATGTTGGTCTCTAGGTCCTGTCGACTCTCCCCAAAAACGCTCATGTAGGCGTCAAGTGAACACAATGAGGGTGCGGCAGGAGCGGTGAGAGCATGCGCCGAGCCCCGCGGCCGGCTGCCCGGGAGAACACGAGCGCTGCCTGCCGCGGGGACGGTGTCCACTGCGGCCCGGAGCATCTCGGTGGCGAGACCCTGGACGGCATGAACAAGGGGAAGGACGTCGGCCTCTACCTCAGGACCGTCCGCAGGGCCATCTTGGACTTGAACAGTTGTCGTTGACGAGGTCGTGGGCACCGTCGTGGAGGGGGCTTGGGCGGACGCATCAGGATGACCAGAAAGCAAAACAGGAGATTCAGACGCCCGAGCAACGGCTCGACTTCTCGCCTTGTACTCGCGACCAGCAGCAAGGGCAGTGGCTCGCGAGGGAGAGCTTGTCACGATGCGCGGAGCTCCGCGAGTCGCGGGGCCCAGGCCATGACGCTTCCTCTCCTTGCAACGGCGGTTGCGCTCCGAACCAGAAGCAGCCATGACAATGGGGATAGACGTCAGGGAGGGGGGCACAAAGGGATGTCTACCCATACAATACCCATACAATGACGGCCGGGGGGCGTGCTGGAGGTTGCTGCTGGTGGAAAAGAGGATGTCAGGAAGCTGCGAGATGTCAAGCAAGCCTCTCGGTTTTGCAGTGCGCCATGCTTTCGAAAACTGATAAAGCACACTCACTTTTTCGAAGGCACCCACGTAATGAGCAGGCAGGGGCAAGGGGTGACGATGTCAGCTTTCACGAACGGACTCTGATTTTAAAGGCAGACGGTCTCGCAGTGGCGTGGGAGCGGGCATGACATTGTCAGCTCCTTCTTTCAGCTGGTGTCGAGGCAAACGGCGGGGTACGGCATGCCGACGCCAGTGCATACAGCGTGGCCGGGCTGCCGGATTTCTCCTCGGCCGTAGCACCAAAAAAAGGCTTTTGCTCTGCCCGTGTTCCGGTCATTGGCGTGGATTGTGCGGGCTTTATTGCAGATGGAGCCGTTGGCAAGCGGCGGCCAGTTGGTCCCTGTGGCGTCGGCCGGGACTCCGGCAGCCCTTCAGTCGCTCGTACGGCCGATGCCTAGACAAAACAGAAATATAGCGTGTATAAGTATGAGGTGGATGCAGACCGTCCCGGCGCCGGGGCGGACCGGCCAGTCGGGGATGGAGACGTCCCGGACGCGGGCGGCGACCGTGCTGGCGCCGAAGGTGACAGCCCTACGGTTGACCGGGTCCACCCTGCCGCGGGCTGCGACTGCGACAATACCGTGCGGGACCATGCCAACGGCAGCGGCAACTACCTCGGCACCCGGCGGGTACCTCCACAAGCCGGACTGGCCGTCCCGCCCGTACCGCACGCGCCGCGCGTTTGTCTGGTCCGGCTCGTGTTGCTGCCGCAGTGGCGACCGCCGCCGACAGTGTTGCCACTGCCAGTCGACGCACACGGATTGGCCCACCCATCCCAAGGGGGCCTGCCAATGTCGTTGTCGGCGTGCAGAGGCGCAGCCGAGGCCGCTACGGGCGTAGTGCATACTGTCGGCAGCACCGATGTCAGAGGCGGCGCTTCGCGCGCGGTGAAGCGCGGATTTGTCTCACGCGACGCTTCATCCTGTGCTGCCGCGGGAGGCCACGCGGCCGCCGCAGGCGCCCGTCTCGACGGTGGTTGCATATGGGTGCGCTCTTTGGCCGGCTGCGACGGCGCAGCGGCCGCAGACGTCGGCTCGGGGCCCACTGGTTGCTTCTATGACTGTGGCGGCGCCGCAGCCTGTCCGGGGGGTAGTGGCCTTGCCGCCCGTGACAATTCTAGTCCCCCACCTCCCCCTCCAATCCCCTTGCCGCACTCGCCCGACGCAAGAGCCAGAGCATCTCGGCGCGCGCAGCAGCCGCACGCAAACCGCGTCGGCGGTGTGGCGGCAGCGGGTCTGGTTACTCTCTAGCGCCCCACCGCCGCCGCCGCCTCCGGATCTCGCGGCGAGCACCACACCGTCTGGCGCGTGCAGCAGCAGCGCGGTGCGGACGGTGAGGGGGTGGCCGACGCGGTCCGCCACGCTCCGTGCGGCAGCCGCTTCAGCGGCAGTAATGGCAGAGGCGGCGAGGCCCCCAAAGCCGACCGCCGCCCGCGGGTGGGCTGGCTGGCGGCAGGCGGCAGACGGCTCGGCCTTGAGGCCACCGGCCGACGACGATGGCCGCCCCGCGGGCGGCGGCGCCGCCTCATCGCCGCCCGTGAGCAGGGAGGAGATGGCCATGGCATCCCGCACGCGCTTGCGCGTGTGGTCTGGCGCCGCCCAGCAGTCACCGCCGCTCCCCGCAGACGCTGCCGCCGCCTCCGCTGCCACCGACGCCGCCGCCGATTGCAGCGACGGCGGCGGTGGTGGCGGTGGTCCCGGGCGCCCAACGTCGGCGCCCCCCCCTCCCCCCCCCCCGTGGGCGACGCTCTCGAGCGCCCCACACACGCACTTCGCGTGGAGGAGGGCGGTGATGGTCGCGTCGGCGCGTCGGAGGTCGGCGAGCATCGCCACCGCGCCTCGGTGCTCAGCCGCGAGCGCCGCGCGCGTGACGGTCAGGTCGGCAGAGACGCCGGCGACCGCCGCCTCCTTGGCGGCGCTCCGCTCTTTTTGGACGCGGCGGAAGCGTTTGGCCGATTCGCAGTTTTTTCGCCGCTTCTCCACGAGCGCCTGCTGGCCGGCAGCCGACGTGGCGGCGGCGAGCGGGTCGGCGCTGTCGCTGCCGCCACCGCCGCCGCCGCCGCCGCCGTCGCCGCCGGCACTGCCACCACCAGCGCCACCGCCGGTACTGGTCGTCGCCTTGTTGCCACCCGTGCCGTCGGTGCCCGACGTTAAAGCAGGGGTGCGGCGGCAACTGCCCGTGCCGCCACCGGGCGGGCCTTGGCCAGAAGCGTCCTCTGCCGAAACGGCAGACAATGGGGGCACAGGGCAGCCGCTGCCGACCGTACACGCGCGGTCGCCGCCGCCGCCACCGCCGCCACCGCCACTGCCCCCGCCGCCACCGCCAACGCCACCTCCACCGCCACCGCCACCACCGCCGCCACTCGGTGGTCTAGTCCCGCACCTCCCCCTCCAATCCCCTTACCGCACTCAACTGACGCGAGAGCCCGAGAATCTCGGCGCCGGCAGCAGCTGCATGCAGACCGCGTCGGTGGTGCTGCGGCAACGGGTCTGGCTCATCCTCGACAAAGGCGGACGCGTCGAGGTCGCCGTCTCGCATCATTGGCGCGCAGAGGTCCGCCACGATGCGGCCGCGGCGGGCGGTGACGGGCGCTGGCAGCTGCGTTAGGGGCAGTGGCGGCATCGGGTGGCGAAGGAACCACCCCGGTGGGCCATCGACGTTTCTCGCAGCGACCGGCGGCGGCAGAGACGCGGGCGCATAGACCTCGCACGCTGCCTCGACAGCCATCTGCAAGTCCGCACAATCAGCTGTACCGCGGCGTCGCACGCCCCGCCGCCTGCCTCGCGCGTCGACGGCGCGGGGGCGGGCGCGCCACGCCGCCGCCATGAAGCCGCCGTGTAGCCGGTGGCCGCGGCCAACCTCGGAGGGGGGATGGGGTGACGACGCGACGCCACCTGAGGATGGGAAGGGCAAACCATCGACTGCGTCGTGGCGGAGGAGGCGGGAGAAGAGGCACCGCAGGGGGAGGGAAGGTGCGGCGGAGACGGCCGCCCCGCCGGCACCCCGCCGTCGCGCGCCGTGGCCGTCGTCGGGGTCGTAGCGGTGCCGCCGCTGCTGCCCCTCGTCACCGCTAACACGTACGTGTACGACGTTGCCCATCCCAAGACATGGTCTCCGTAGACCACCCTATCACAAAAGAAAACTAACGCTCAAAGACAAGCCGTATCACACCCCACCGCCGCGTGTGCGCCAGATTATACCTTCCTCAAAACGTCCCTACTGCCGCCGCTCACTCGGTCACGCCGCGTTGCGCTCCGCCGCGGCGTGACCTTGGACGCCGAGGCGGAACATCTAACTTACGGAGAGACCCCACCCTCCTTGTCGCTCGACGCACATGTGCGACCCACTGATAGCGGAAAGCAGGATCAAGCAGCAGACGGAAGAATGGAGACAGAAATGCGCCGCGAAGCGACGAGGAAAGGTCAGCTGTCTGCTACTGGCCGAGCCACCGCGGCAATGCCTCCAGCTGTCAATTCTCTTTCCTGGACCCCGAAACTCTCCCAGGTCCTCCCCTCGACTTGGGTGCGACAGCAGCCAGCTTCCCCAAATTCTAGTTGAGGGACAAGGCACCGACAACCCTCCCCCGCCCCCACCCCTGCGTTTCGAGACAGACAAAAGGAGCGTACCTTGAATAAGAGCTTCCCTGGTCCACACTTCACGTACTGTCTCCGAGATGCAGCTCATGCCACTTCTCCGTCGAGCATCCCCGCATGAGTTCGCAGGAGCGTGTCGACTAACGTCATCAACTTGTCCATGACCTCCAACCCCAGCCCGCCAGCAAAGAAGTTGCCATGGCCTTCGTCGATAAGGGCCACCACACGATCCTCAAACCAAGCCATAAAAGTCTCCACCAAGCTCTCCATGCGCACCATCAGGTCTTGGCGTTCGACGCGGAAGCAGTCCTTCACTCGAGCTCGGATGGTCCCCCTGCACCGAAAGTTCAGCACGTAAAACAAAAAGCGAGTTGAGTTGGCCTTCCAAACGCCCATGCGCATGACCATCTCCACGTCACCTGAGTACGCGAGCCAAAACTGCGTCGCCCCACGACGAAACCCGTAGAGCCCCCCCACCCCTCTGGCGCTGAGCGACGCGTCAAACACCAGCACGAAGGCATCCAGATGTGTCTGCCACCACGCCTTGGTGACCGGCGTGTGGCTCATGGCTCCCCATCCGCCCCCAACACCAGCAACGGGCGTCACAAAGAAAGGCCCTGGCGCGCTCATAGAGAACCCGGGAGCCGCCTCCCGCAGCCGGATGTACAAGTAGGTGAAAAAAGGAAGATTGCACCAGGTCCACGGGCAGCGGACGCAAACGCCGACAGAGTCGAACTCGGCCGATGCCCGCATTTCGGCGTCGGAAGCCATGGAAGACCAAAAGTAGTAGGCCGGGGTTGGCGCCGTGCCCGCCACGTTTGTCTTAAGCTGGGAGTACCGCACCCGCACCCACCGCGGGTGGCCGTGCTGCTGCATAAACGCCCAGTTGCCGCCGTCGTCGTTGGGTGCCAGCGACACATCACGACAGCACAGCCCCAGCAAGTTGTCGGGGCGCAGCATCGTGCACCACGAGAACACCATGATGACAAAAACTACCAGCCGCTCCACCATCAATGTCGTTATCGGGTGGTCCGCTTCCCCGTCATCTAGCCCCTCCGTGGCCAGGAAAAAGGCCGACTTCATCGTGTCGGGAGTCACCGGCGGCGTCTGCGCTGCCGATTCTCCCAGCCGGGTGGCCCGCTTGACCGACCCCGACACCCAGCCGGCGACCGCCTCGTCAGTCAGAGGGTTGCCTTGGTGGGTCTCCCCCGCCGCGACTTGAACGTCCGACCGCGACAGAAGGGGGATGGCCTTGTACATTTCCGTGCGCTGGCGGCAGCCGGACACGTAGGGCATCCGGCCAGCGAAATCGCGGGAACCCTTCGCGTAAAAGTGTCCGAGTGACGAGGCCATGTTTGCAATCGTAGCCATTGACAGAGGGGTGCCCTTGCCGCCGACCAGGAACGGACGCCCCCCCTCCCGCAGTAGAGAAAAAAAGCGGCGAAGGCGGAAGGGCAAAGCCTCCGTCAGCACAGAGGCAAGGCGAGTGGCCTGCTCCTCCGGCGGCTCAGCGCCATTCCCGTGCTGTCCGTACGCGAGTACCAGGAAGCGAAGAAAGCGGGCCGCAGTACGATCATTGGCGGACCACGAATGCTCAGTCATCGCAAAGGACGCAGCGTTGTTTGAAGACGCACGTCGAGCGGCTCTCTGGGAGCACTCTACCTCAAACGCCAGCACTCCTACAACCGGGATGCCGTCGGGGTGCATGCGCGCGGGGTCAATCGCCCCGAGACCAAAGTCCTCTTCCTCACCCCCCTCATCGTCGCTACCCCCACCGCCCCCATTGTTCAATTGGTGTGCAATCTCATAGGCAGCTTGCATAAAGTGGTTCTGCTCGGCCATCTCAGCACGTGTCAGAGGTACCAAGAGAGAGATGTGGGAAGCTCGACGTCCGCCGAAGACGAACCTGCCTCTCTGTGCCACGGATTGTACAGCACGGGGCACTCCGCAGTGTTTTTCTGGCTCAGTGGTGTCGACCGGTGAGGCCACAGAGGTTGGAGTTGCGAGGACTTGACTGCCGGCGAGATAGCAACTGCCGGACTTGCACAACGTCGGGATCATTTACGAAAAGATTCGACAAGCCGACACTTTTTGGATGAAACAGGAACACAGTGACGAAGTGTCTGACAATTCTGCAGGGTTCTGGTTAATGCAACCAATGTCTTTGTGACTGGTTATCAAGTGCTTTGCATTTCATGGCGCGTGCACACGTACTGTCAGCTGTTTGTGCACGGCCAACCAGATTCTAGCATGGCACTTCACGTCGCGAGGGTGTGTGCGACCGGCTGGGGAGCGACGGGCGGCGGGGCCGCCGCGTCTGCCGGCGCGGCGGCCGCCGTCTGTTCTTGCCGCCGTCGGCGACCGTTCCATCACAGGCTGCAAGCAGCAACGGCACACAGATCAAGACAGCGAGAGGTTCGTGCCGAGAGAGCAGACGCTCACGCTTCCCACACCCGCCGCCAATGACGTGGCACGCGGCCCGTGTCGCTGAGCGGCGCGCTGCGCAGCAGTGGTTTTGCGTTTCCTGGTCAACCGAGCCCAGAACTGGCCCACGCCGACCGGACCACAACGGACGGCCGCTAGTCCGCGTGTTCCCCGCAAAGCCCGCCAGCGCAGAAAGAGGCGTCGAGCGGGCCACCACTGAAAAGGAGCCATTGTTGAAAAAGCAGGCACAGAACAAAGCACGGCTGGCATTCCCGCACCACGGACTGTGCCAGGCGAACAGACGGGCAACAAGTACAAGAATGAGCAAGTGCGAGACGTCGCACACAATGAAAACGAACGAAAGCTGCATGCACCATGGCGAAAGCGACGCACCGTCCGCCCCCCGCCTTACACCGACCCGTCCTGCTCTGGCGGCATGTACGGCAGGGAGCCCGGGTGGGAGTCGCAAAACGACGACGACGACACCGACTCGTTGCGCTCGAGCCCCTCCCCGCCGAGGCCATACCCCCGCCGGTCGCGGGCGCGGCGCCCCCCCCCCTCGCCACCCCGCCCGTCGTCGCTGCGCTCCTCGTCAGACGACGACGCGTCGCCATCGTCGCCCTCCTCCAAGCTGTCATAGCCGCCCGCTTCGTCGTCGGCGCCCGCGGCGGCGCCGGCCGCCCGCGCCGGCCGCTCGAGGCCGTCGGGCGGGGACAGGGAGAAGCTCGGCGCCCCCCGCCCCTCGTACGCGCCGCCCTCGTCGGCCGAGCGGTAGCTGTCGCGGTCTTGGAAGGAGGACGCGGCCGACGACCGCCGCCGCCGCTCGGCCATCCACGTAAACGGGGAGTAGCGGGCGGCGCTCTCCGCCTGCATCCGAAAGTAGACTGTGAGGCCGATCGCCAAGGAGGCAACGGTGCCGACGACCGCGCTGACAATGATGATGACGACCGTTTTGCTCGACAGGCCCTTTTTCTCCTTGGTCACGGGGATGAGCTCGCCGGTGACGGCGTTGAACTCGCCCCCGTTTTGCAGCCGCGGCTCGTGCTCCATGACCTTGACCATGGTGATGCGCACGGATGTGCCGACGTTCGGCTCTTTGTGGAGGTCCGCCGCGAGCTGCGACGGCTTGGTCCGGTCCTTGCGGTCAAAGCCGCAGTACCTGCTAAACCCAACGAGCGTGTGGGGGTCGGCGCTCTTCATGGCCAGGTAGTAGGTGACCGTGCGCTCCGCCGTCACCGCCCCGTGCCGCGCAATGTGCTCCAGGTACATGTGCGTCACGTCAATGTCGATCTTGGCAAACCAGCGGTTGGACAAGGAGCGGATTTGCTGGTCAAACTCCTTGGAGATGATCCCCGTCGGCGGCTCGGTGATGCCGAGCTTGAGCTCATAGTAGATGACCGGCCGCTGCACGGCGGGAACGATGCGGGTGAGGACCGCCGGCGTTACCCGCGTCGTGTGGGGGAGAGCGTCGGGGAGGGGGGCGCCCACCGGCGGCACTGTCGGCGCGTTGACGGTGGCCAAAGCAGCCGCGCGTGCCGGCCTCTGGCGCTCCACGAGCGCGCCCGCCGGCGCCGCGTCGGTGGCGGCGGGCACGGCGGCGCCAACGCACAGCGCGGCCGCGACGCCGGCGACCGCAAACCACCGGGAGCGCTTCATGGTCGACGCGGTGCAGCCGCTACCAGCGCTTGTCGATGGAGATGGGCGGCCGGGAGTAAGGAGGACCTTTGTGCCGAGACAAAAGGTGGGCACACGTACGCGGGGGGGTGATGGCGGCCACACGCCCACCAAAAAAAAGACCAGACGGCCGCGGGTCACCGACACCTACGAGCGTGCCAGTGTAGCCAGGGCGGCCTCTTTCACTAAGCGTGGCTGTCGCAGGATGACGCAGCCGGCGCAAGTGTGAAAGAAACGCGCACGGCGCGCGGCGTGCAGCGCGGCGTGCGTCACACAGATGGGAACAAGCGGCGACGGGGCTGCTGCGCGTGCGCCCGTGCGGTGAACCCAGCCCAGCACCGGCGGGGGCCAGGCAATGGCCCCGAAAACGTGATCGCCCGCCCGTGCCGCAACGTCGCACGCGCAGACGCGCCGCGGGCGCGCCGCCGACACCCTCCGGGCGGGGGCTGAGGGAGCTCGGGGGGCGGCCCTCGCGCCAGAAAAAACACCACGAGCCACTCGAGTTAGCCACCCTGTCGGGCCTGCCGCTTCTGTCGGACGGCGGCACTCCCGCTCCCACCCGCGCGCCCCGCGCGGCCGCCGGCGTCGTCGGCCGGCCGGGCCACGGCGGGGGCCGTGGGGGCACGCGGGGTCGTCAGCTTTGACTAAGATTCCCAACGATTCCCCAACGAAGCAACCGTTGCGCCAACGAGCCAACGATTCTCGTCTTCGTTGGGCTTCGTTGGGCCCCCAACGAAGCCCAACGAAGCCCCTAACGGAGGCCGATTTCGTTGGGCTCTGGCACCCCGGTCTCTCGTGATCGGGTCGTGATGAGCCGCGGCAGGACTCTTCTAAGGACCAAATAACTTGTTCAAAGTCGATAACAGCGGCGTTAAGGACCAAACACAATGTAATGGTCGATCAAACTGCGTGCAGGGCCCTGGACAATTTCGCGCGGGACACAACGCATGAAGCGTCGCTGTCTGGACAGATTTTCGATGGCTACATCGTCGCACGAGTCACCATATGCAGAGACCCTTTGAATACAGCGGACATGTCGGCGAGTGCCGACAACGCATAGGTTGGTGGCGAGCCGGTTGGAGACGGTGGCGACGGCCGTCCGCGCCGCCGCGCGCGCCGCGCCCAACATCACTGGACAAGTCACTCTGAGTGGCGGCACGGTGCCGAGGGCCCACGTGGATATCGGCACGCTTACAGCCAACAACCTTGCGCACGTTGCGGCCCCATACGGAGTGGTGGCAACAGCGGACGCGTCTGCGGGCGCCAACCGTGCAAAGGTTGGCGGCGGGCCTGTCTGCACAGGATGCGGCGGGCGTACGTGCAGCTATGTATGCTGAGCTGATAATCGTCCAGCGTGTCACGGTGCGTGGCGGCGTGATGGTAACGGCAGCGGTGCGCGCAGGGGCAATGGGGAACGCTGGTGCAGCGATGCGCGCCGCCGTGCGCGCGACGCTCAACCTGTTCGCGCGCGTCGCGCTGCGCGGTGGCGCGTTCGAAATGGCAGCGCTGTGTGTTGGGGCTTTGGTGCAGGCCGCTTCGGCCATGTACGCCGCCGCGCACACATCGTCGCGCGCGTCAAGATGCCAGTTCCGGAAGTCGCGCGCGGGCCGGCGGCCCCCCGCACAAAAGAATAGGCGGTCATCGCTAGTGCTGGTGCATAGGGTACAATATGGATTGGCTAGAAGTGGCAATACTGGGGCGTAGCTGTTGTACACCGAGCGCTACACCCGCCAACCCAGATCTATAACTTTTTCAACTACAGCGATGTTGTGCACCACTGCCTATTTTCTTCAGCATTGACATCCAGGATTTGTTGAGCTGCCCACAGCCCACAGAACGCGGAAGGCCGACTACGGACGTGTCCGCCAATGGGTCACCTTCCAGGCGAACTGAAGAAAAACTGTCCAAGGTGTGTCGCTCTGGCAACGACGTCCCGCGCTGTCGGTGAATGCCACGCCTCCGTCCCCCGTGTGAGATTTTGGGTGTACGCTGTACCGGCCGACAGTGTCCACCGTCACGCGGGCTGGAGGGCGGGCGCGAGTACGGGCGTGAGGAACGGCGCCGGGACTGGCGC
>Ga0209093_1000522_pt1 | contig 21095 bp, 25 predicted proteins | sample SidtaG_4_FD_187450 | JGI IMG/M metagenome (GOLD analysis project Ga0209093, IMG submission 187450) | Marine algal microbial communities from Sidmouth, United Kingdom - Sidmouth_Male1 metaG (SPAdes) (version 2) | ecosystem: Host-associated > Algae > Red algae > Unclassified | place: Sidmouth... | reverse complement strand
CCGCCCCCCCCCCCGTTTGCCGGCGATGACAGCCTCTGCGGTGGTCGAATCGCATGTGCGGATTCATCTTCGGTGCCCAAGGTGTCTAAAGACGACCCCAATAGGGTCGGCCCCATCTCATTTGCGTAACACGTTGCGCCACGTTGTAGAAACGTGTCTCTGTATTAAGGAAATGGGGCCTCAAGGCTTTTCTGTCAGCGCGATCGACCCCGTTCTGGTCTTCAATGGTCATGATGGAATCCTGAAAAGAGGAATCATCTCCGCAGCTCTGAAATGGTGCCGGCGTCGGTGTTGCATATCTCCTTAATACTGGATATTGGGCCCGGTAGCCCCCCTGACTGGTCAGAATTCAAGTGGAGGATTGAACTGATTTGTGGCTTGCTTCTTGGGAGGTTACTTCCGTCTTGTATATCTGTCCTTCCTTTTATCGTCTCTTTATTGGTGGTCGTTTGATCTGTATGATCGCTCGGTCGATCGACCCCGCCTCTTTACAGTCTGAAAATAAAAGCACCATGGGACCGAGGCTCGCCGTCGTTGGCACCCCAGGCTCCCCATCGGATTTCGCACGAACAAAAGTTCTTCTTCCTTGCTTCTTGGGCGATAGCGTTCGCTTTATCGTGCGTCTACGGTCGGTCGCGACTTACTGGTTAGTGAACCAACGTCGTTAATACCACATTTAGTGGAGCAGCATGGGATAATCTTGCCCGACGCGTGCATCTGCACGCGGTGCCTGAGAGCTGTCTTTTGTTTCCAAGTGGCACGGTGACGGGTATTGCACCAATTGGCATGACTCGCAGGGCGCGTCTCCCACTTGTGTACGGATGGTGCGCACGTCCCAGGCGTGCTCACGCCCCGGCACGGGGCGTGCTTTAATTCGTGATTTAGGGCGTGTCACGCCCTCACGCCCAGCATTCAAAGGGCGTGCGTAGGGAGTGCTTCATTACTATCGAACTGAAAATCCAATAATTCGTAGAGGATCCCGCATCAGACAGGTGTAGGTAGTTGGATTTCGTTTAGGACACCCATCTTGAGAGATGGACGAATATGTGCATGACATCGGCACGATGTCCACATTGTGCGCATCATGCCGACGCCCAGACGGCATGGTCACCTCTGATGGTGTACATTCTATGCTAAGAGCCACGCTCAATTCAGCAAAGAGAGATCCACATGCGCCTTCAGTGATGCAGAAGCCCCGCGTCATAGACACATGGGGCGGTCCCAAGGTCATGCTCATTTGGAATAGAGGCCAGTAGAAACCAGGTGCAGCCGCCGTGTCCGTGTGGCATGACGGCCGAAACATGGAACCGATGTGGTGACTGGATTTCATAAATCCATGGAAAAGAGGGGCTATGAATCGATCCGTGGAGGAACTAATTCGGGCGTGATGGGCGTGCTGATAAAAAAAAGGGCGTGTTTGGGCGTTATTTAACGTTATTTAGCGTGTCAGGCCCTCACGCCGGCCAAACTTGCTCGTGCTCGCCAACCCTACACTTGTGTGTGCCACGACGCTGGGCGTCGTGGATTGTGACCTCGAATTGGACTGCCGGGCGCTTCGTTTGGCACTGTGCCGGTTGAGCAATGACCCCTGGTTGTGCCGATGGGCAACGTGGCAATGGGATGGGTAAGGTAAACGCCCTTCCTTCCGACTACGTCCCGCCGGGAGGCGCTCGTACGAACATGCGCGACGCCAACACCCTAAGCGGTTCCCTCTAGGGATCACCTGCTTTGAATGCGGCGGCCTCTGGCCAACCGCTCTATGCGAAGAGCCTTAAGGAGAAGGTGGAGACACATCGTCTCGGTCTGACGGCCTATCAAGTGACTAACCGCTCGTAAGCGCAAGAAAACGACAACCTGATCGCAATCTTGGAGGCTATGCGCCAGGAGGACATCGAGTGCGATACCCGGGTGGCAAAGTCGCGTCGCAAGACGAAGAGCAAGACTAAAGTCAAGATCAACCCCAAGTGGGGCGAGTCGTTTTCCTCTCGTCCAGAGCCAGTTGGCCAAGCGACCGAGCGTCGGGATCGAAAGCGTAAGTCTCGCAAAAAGGTTCTTAAGATCCGCGAGAAGACCAAGCTGTCCCGCTCACTATCCTCAGTTGAGAACGCCAACGTGTCGGCCGTGAATGAGGCAAGCTCGTCCAGTGGGACGACTTCATCTTCGTCTTCCGACTCCGGAGAATCCCCGGGTTTCCCGTCTTCTCCGTCGTTGAGCTCAAGCTCCAAGTCCCCGGACACGTCATCGGATGCCGCGTCTCGAAGATCGCGCCCGTGTCCGTACAAGAGTCGACCCGACTCTGAGAAGCGGTCGGAGAAAGCCGATCGGCAAAAGGTCATGCGACCCTCCAACAGTCGCTTCAAGTCCCTATTGGACTATCGCACCTACTTCCTGATCCGACGTGATCTGTCTGTGCCCCCCTCCCTAGTGGAGAAAACCCATAAGATGAACCGCCGCCTTGAAGGCGCATTCCAAGGGCAAGAGCCGTTTACGGGCACTAGCCCCCTCGGTGTATTTACCTTCTTGGCGACCTTTCAGCGTGCATATGACGAAGCCGGCTTGACGCATGGGCAAGCTCTCCCTCTCTTGGCCTTTTGCCTGTCAGGCGCTGCTAAAAGAGCCTTCTCGAGCGCTCTGAACTCGAACTCCGGACACCGCACTCATGCAATTCGCACCTATGGTGCCGCTATTAACTGGATTCTACCGAAGTATGACACCCACGCCGTAATGGCCTCCGCATACCACGGCACTATCACAATGCGTCAACCCTATAGTGAGTGGCCCACAGCCTTTGGGATTCGCGTTGAGACGCAGTGTGACAGCCAAGATGGCCTCTTCCACGCCCAAGATGTGAAGGATGTAATCATCAGTGGCCTGTCCGAGATTATCCAATCTCATGTCCGGGTCTTGGACGGGCAGCTCCCCAAGCGCACACTGGTGGATGCTATATCCGCCGCGCAGATGTATTGGGAAGGGACAAACAAGCTTCGGCTGTCTCTTAGGCTGCCTCGTCTTCAGACGACTCGGGTGGCATATGCCTCGCCCATGCCAACCCGGCACCCCAATGTCGACCGTCACTTTCCGGTTACCCAACCGCGGGCCCGGTCCCGTTCCCCTCCTCCGAAGGAGTCGCCTCAGGCGAGGACCGATATCTGTTTCAACTGTAGCAAGCCCGGTCACTTCGCTGCTCAATGCGCTGAGCCGTATTTGCCACGTGAACGCCGCAATCCCGTAATTTCCGTGAAACTTTGTGAGGGAGGATACCAAACCAGCCGCTGGAAGCGATAGCAGCGAGTCCACCGACCCGAAAAGCGAGTGAGCCGGGCGCCCGTTGGCGGGTTGCCCGGCACAGCATCACCAACTGGTGAAAGACGCAAGGTCACATGGACTATGAGCCCTGCACATCGGCACTATGAGATCGCGGCCACCATTGGCCCTTTCCAACGGTCAAGGCACAGCTGGCGCCCTGTCTTGGACACTGGGGCCGGCATTAACTTGGTCTGACCTAATGTCTTACCAGCCAACTGGAAGAGTTATGCTGCACAGCTCGAGCGAACACCCCGCATCAAAGATGTACACAACAACCGCCTCATAGCACACTACGCTATACATCTGTATGTTGCTGTCCTCCAAGAAATGGCGGTTGCAGAGTGGTTGCAATCATTCAACAGCGTACGTGGACCAATGGAGAGGCTAGGAATCATCTGAGTTCCTTACAGCGTCTCCCCATGCAGCTCTGCGCACTGGAAACGCACATCAGGATCTCAAGAAATCTGAAGAAATGTGTTGATCTCATGAGAAATCACAGGTCTGGCCCAGAACCCTCTCCACGCCATCTTCAGGCCCAAGCAAGCGGCCCAAAAATCGCAGGAAATCTCCTTGTGGGTTGCAATGGCACTGCGTGACTACTGCAGGACACGGTGATTGGCTTGCAAGATTACTGGCGGCAACTCTCAGCCAATAGTTCGGTCGTGGCTTGTCGAAAAGCCAATCCGACTTCATTTCTACGCCCTGTCGTCGGCTCTGCCTCCCTTCTCTCTGCAACCGCCATTTTTTGGAGGTTAGCAAGATAAAAGTCGGATACGCCAAGGTCTTCGACCGATTCCTGGTCGCCCAGCACCTATCGGTGCCATGTATTCTCGGTACCGAGTTCATGGATAACCATGTCAAAGCCATCTTCACCCGCCTAAAGAAGGAACTGTGAAAAGACCACGTCAGTGATGTCACGAGGAACCTATGGCGATTTCTTTTCCTCGCCACCCTACTTTCCAATAAGTGGGGACGGTCATGGGAAGACCAACCTGCTAAGGCACGAGCATGGCGCCAAGTTTGCGTCAAAGGACAAATGGAAGAATTGGTCGTGGCAACCTGTGCCACCTCCTGCCTAGTCACCATCTCTCCCAACATCTGCCTATGCCGGCACAAGTCAGTGACAGTCGCCCGTGGCGTTGCGCTCGTAAAGCCTGATAAACTATCGTTGGTCAAGGTCTGAAACTTCGGGCTCGACCAGGCCATAGTTCGTAAGAGCTGCATCCTCGGGTTCGCCGAACCATTCCAAGGGCCCATGTTGGCACCCATAGCCGAGGAAAAGGTAACCCAGGACACACCAACTGATGATGACACATCGTTGTCCGACGACCCTGTCGAGGATGTGGACCTCAGTGAAGCACCGGAGCATTTGCACAAGCAGATCCGGGAAATGCTACGCACGCATTCTGCGATGTGGGATGGTACCCTTCGTACTATACACGCCACTAAGCATGCCATCGTCACCCCAACGGATGCCGTACCCATCCGGGCACAACTGTATCGCACGGGTCCATTCAAACGACAGATCATTGCTGATCAATTCAACAAGATGTTGAAGCTCAATGTTATGAAACCTAGCCATAGTGCATGGGAAAGCCCCGTCGTCATCGTACCAAAGAAGAATGGCAAAGCCCGCTTCTGTGTCGATCACAGACGACTCCACGACATCACCATCAAGGACGCCTATCCCCTTCCCCGAATGAAGGATTTTCTGGACTCCCTAGGAGATGCCAAGGTCTTCACCTCCCTAGACTGTACGGCCGGCTACTGGAAAGGGCCCTACGCACGGCCGACAGAGAGAAGACTGCGTTTACAACGCATGCTGGTTTTTACCATTGGCGGTCCATGCCATTCGGACTTACCAGCGCCCCTGCTAATTTTCAGCGTGCCCTCGACATCATATTGCCTGGCCTCAAGTGGCATCTTTGCCTCGTCTACCTAGACGATGTCATCATCTTCTCTGCATCCGCAGAACAGCATGTCAAGGACATCGACGTGGTCTTAACTGAGCTGCGTGAAGCCGGTGTCACTCTCAATATTGAGAAGTGCACCTGGTTCTCCGACGAAGTCGAGTATCTTGGACATATTGTCCGACCGGGTCAGCTCCATGTTTATAATAAGAATGTGGACGCGTTGAAACACGCTTCGTTCCCCACCACCAAGACCCAGCTGAAAAGCTTCTTGGAGATGTGTTGGGCGAGGAGCGGGGGTGACAGGGTCACTTCTGACGCGCTTTTCCTCGCTGTCGATGTCAATGACAAACGCGGATGCGTCCGCGTCACGTATCGAGAAGAGGCCTATGGGTTTGCTTTGCCGATCATTTCTACAATCGTGCTTTGTCGTCTAGACGTAGTCACGAACTTTGACGTCCGCGTTGCGGTTCGCCACCATGTGGGCGAAATTGCGTTTGTAATGTTGCTGCGTCTTACGCAAGGCCTCGACTACCGCGAGCATTCTCCGGCGTAGGAGAGCCACTCATTCGCGTTTGCGAGCCAGGGGGGACCCGTCGTTGAGGGTACCCTTGTTGTTCAGGGGTGTGCCCGGCGGCAAGCTGCGAACCGTGAGGTTGGGAATCTGTTTTGGGATAACGAGTTCAAAGGGGGATATGCCCGTCTAGTGGTGGGGTTGGCCTTTATATGCCATGGTTAGTACCGGGAGTAAGTCATTCCATCGTAGTGGGTCGTCGGCAACGTAATTCCGCAACTGGGTTTCCATGCCACGGTTGTACCGTTCGACTTGCCGCTCATTTGGGGATGATACGCCGTCGTATGGACTGTTTCGAAGCCAAGCATCTTCATCATGGCAGTGAAGAAGTTCTACATGTACTGAGGCCCTCGTTCGGACAGGATACGGTCCAGAGGCCGGCATGGGGATACTCACGCTTCGATCATTGCAGAAGCCACGGACCTGGCCGTGATCCGCCGTAAGACGACGCACGTCGTACGCTTGGTGAAGCGGTCGGTGATATTTAAGATGAGGCGATTGCCGCCTTGGAGGCCGGTATTGGCCCAAAGATGTCGACGGACACTTCCGCGAGTGGCTCCGTGGCGAAGAACAAAGTAAAAGGAGTCGAGTGTCGCCGCAAGGAAAGGCGGTTTTGCGCACACGTCGTGCATTTGGTGATGGTAGTATGGATGTCCGTTACAATTGATGGCCAATAATATGCCTTACGCATGGTGTCATACATTCGGTATATACCAGGGTTGGCTGCCTCGGTTGCCTGATGCTCGAGGGTCAAGACGCATTCGCGTGAAAACTTGAGAATAACGAGTTGGTTGCCGTAAGGCGCTAGTCGGTTCAGAGCGTGATGATGATTTCGGAAGAAGGCCTTGACGTTGCTAGTTCGACTGGCTTGGTCATTTTGACATAGTAGTCGTCTGCTTTTTGGGCTTCGACGACTTCTTAAAATTGCAGAGGTTTGGGTGTGTCGGTACCCGTGTACCTCCTCGTCATCAAGCCGTTGGCCGGTTCGTACAATGCACGACAATGGATATAGTCGTGGATATCGTCTGTCGGCGCCACTGTGGTCGCGGGCGACAGGAAGTCAGGCAGGTGGTGCGATGCACCCGGCTTGTAATACCATGGCGAATGCGTAATTCGAGAGGCGAATTTCCCATCTCATGAAGCGTCCGTTTGAGTCGGTGGCGCTGTAGATCCATCTTATAATTTGGTAATCCGTTTGGAAAAAAAGCCGTTCACCATCGAGGAAGTGCCTCAGTTTCACGACAGTGCATACAACCCCGAGGCATTCACGTGCGGTTCGAGAGTAGTTCTGTGCGGCAGCAGGGAGTCCTCGGCTCCAATACCTGACAGTGAAGTATGTCACCCGGTTCCTCCTGTAGGGTGGTGCATCAAATGTTGTCGGCGCACACTTCCCCGTCGAAGACGAGTCTCCTACTTTCCTTGGCCAATGCCAACATGGGGGGGCATAACTGGGCGTTGCGCAGGTCCTCAAACGAGGCAGCCGCGGCGTCTGTAGGCATCGGTGAATCCGGTGGGACTTCGGCTGTTGTCAGGGCGTTTAACAGCTTTTCCCATTCGGAGACGTCCTCGAAAAATCGTGTATGGACGTTGCACATACCCATGAAGCGTTTCAGCTGTGTCTTGGTGGATGAGAACTTTGCGTGCTTCAAAGAATCTTGCAAAGAGCACTTACGTGCACGACACGTGCACGAGTCGTGCACACGCAATTGCCCAGGGCGGACGATGTGTCCAGATTATTCGACCTCGTCGGAGAACCATGTGTACGTGTTAATTTTAAGGGTGACCCCGGCATCGCGTAGGTTTTGTAGGTATGTATTGATATCTTTGAAGTGTCGCTACGCGTTTGCGAAAAACATGATGACAATGTCCAAGTAGACAATGCATATCTGCCGCTGCAAGCCAGATAGGATGATATCGAATGCTCGCTGGAGGGTCGCTGGTGCGTTTGTCAAGCCGAATGGCATAGACAACCAGTGTGACATACCACAATGCGTAGTGAACGCCGTCTTCTCTTGGTCCTCCTTTCGGATTTGCACCTGCCAATATCACGCGCAGCATTCGAAAGATGTAAACAATTGGGCATCTCCCAAAGAATCAAGGCAATCTTCCATTCGAGGCAAAAGATACGCAATCTTCTGAGTAATGTTTTTCATTTCACGATAGTCGACTCAGAATCGGGCCTTGCCAATCTTCTTGGGTCGGATGACAACGGGGCTTGCCCAAGAGCTATGGATAGGTGCAGTGACCTTGAGCTTCAACATTTTGTTGATCTGATCAGCGATGATCCTCCGTGTAAACGGCCCGGATCTGTATGGTCGGGCCCGTACAGGCTATGCGTCTGGCGGAGTAACAACGGCATGATCTGTTGCACGGATGACTCCGAGAGTTCCGTCCCACATAGACGAATGGGTCTTGAGCATGTCCCGAATCTGCATGTGCATGTGCTCCGGCGCCTCACTGAGGTCGAGGTCGTCGAGGGGGTCACGACTGGGGTCGGTGGACCGGGGCTCGCCCCCGTCTTCTGGGACTTTGTCCTCCAGGACTGCCGATACCATGGGTCCTTGGTAGTGTTCCGCCAACCTGAGCGTAGAGCTCTTACGAGCGATGACGTGATCGATACTGAAGTTGCGTAACTTAACCAAGAACGGTTCGTCGGGCTTGAAGATGGCGGCGCTACGGGAGACTGCCATAGACTTGTGTCGGAAACACCGAACATTCGGTGTGATAGTGACCATACACGGGGTGTCACACGTCTCTTTGATCCATTCCTCTTGGTGACCTTGGACACGCAGTTTTTCACGGGCCAGAACTCGTGCCGGTTTGTCCTGCCAGTTGTGCTCCCAGGCGCTCTCGTTTAGACAGGCCAAGATCGGCGTTGGCCGAATCAGTTCTGCTGTGCAGCGCAAGTGGTCCTGCCAGACGCGCCTGAGAAGTCGTGGCAGTATCGCTTCAATACTTTGTTTGATGAACTCCGTGCCAAGGATGCACGGGACTGACAAGCTGTCAGCAAGAAGGAAATGATCGAAGATGCGCACTCCTCATCTGTAAACATACGCCTGAATGACGTACTTGGTGACGATTGGAGTATTGCTCGCGTCTCGGACACGCGGAAGCGGGATCAATTTCTCGCCGTAAGCAGTCCAGTTCTTGGAGAGTGGATCTGTCCGCACTATATTTCTTCCGGCGCCCGCGTCTAGCACAGGGCGGCAACCAGGCATGACTCGAAGGCACGGGCCTAGAATTTCGGCGATCTCTTCCCTTTATATAAAGCTCGCGGTGGGCCACATGTGTATCTGTCTGTCTGTGCAGCCCACCAATGGGACGCCCGCGATCGGGTCGCACACACGGGCTACAATGGCAAGCTAATGGATTGCGCGAGCGCACAGATTTTCAGCGCATTCCGACCACAAACATTCTAAGGACCTGCCTGCACGCCCGGGTCAAATCCTTCCAGATCGGCGAGCGGCGCAGCGCGAGGCCGTCGAATTGTTCACCTGACTTACAGTAAATCGAATTGGTTCAATCAGAGGATTATCGGGAACGCCCACAGTTTCGGCGAGCAGCGCAGCGTGATGGCGTCGAATTTAGCGCCCTGGCTCGGCCCCGCGGGTACATTTCGACGAGCGGCGCTGCGCGAGGGCGTCGAGCCGAGCGCCTGGCACGCGTGCCGCCGGTACACTTGAGCGTCTGATAAGTGCGCACGGCCCTATGGTGGGCTCTCGCTGGCGCCACCGCTCGGCTGCGCGGGTTCTTTTGGGCGAGCGGTGCAGCGCGACGGTGTCGAGCCGATCGCCGGCCACGCGTGCCGCAGGGACATTTTAACATATGGTTTGTGTGCATCGCCCCGATGTGGGCTCTTAGAGCCCGCGCTGGTCCTACCTTGTCTACTCTCTTTAAGACGGTTGTAGGCTACTTTTTGTCTGTAGACGACCACCCGGGATTGCTGATCCTTTGACAGTGTCAGTGTTCACCCCCGATACCAGCCAGTGGGCCAGTGTTGTTACGTATTGACGGATTTCATGACACGGCGTGCACATGAAGTGCAGATGGGTGGGCATTCCAGCGCCCACGACAGAATTATGTACCCAACAACTGATGCTTTTTCAGACGAATGACCGCAGAAAACAAAGTACAACAAGCTGCTCAGGCTGTGTCTTATCGGCGCGTGCACGTCAACGTGATTGGGCACGAATATGGATATAAGCCCGCCATACATGCGTGATTCGACAGCGGCTGTCTGGACGGGCCATCGAAACTGTCGTGATTAGAGTCCTTGAAACGAGGCATCTGGAGTGGGCAGATCGCATCTCACATCGATCGCAATGAAACGTTGCGGACACCGCAGGCCTGCAACTGTGAAGCGGGAGGTAAGTGGGTGGATGCGTTGCTTTTCCTAAGACTTGTCTGAGGCGCGAGGCCAGCAGCCTCTTACACCCCTCGTGTGCCCCTCTCTCCAAGTTCTGGAGGCACACCCCCGCCAACGCAGTGACTGGGCCCACGTCACACCTCCCGAGGCAGAGCTCCCTCCCTTGGAGGGTACATGCTCTCACCACCCCACAACTCGCGAAACACCTGAAAGAGTCCACGAGAATCTCCTCGAGCTCAGCTCCAAAATGAGCTCCCCTCCAGATACAAGTACAAGTAATTACATCACCCTCGTACAGCAGTGCGCGTCAAATGCACAGACAATCAAGCCGATCACCGCATGAGTACTCCTGGAATTATCCACGCAGTCCGCGGTAACTCCGACTTACCAGTGCGGACTTGGGGGGCTGCCTCAACACTCCCCCCAGCGCCCCAGTCCGCGCAATGGATGCTCCATCGCGGCCACAGCCGGTCCCGACCAGTTCGACATCTCCCGCCAAAATCCGCAGTCGAGAAACCGCCGAAGTCGCGAGTAGTACTACTGGAAAAATCGACCTCCAACGAAAGCGCCAAAATCACGATCGACGTCAAGCAGACTTCAAGGTGAGTACAGCGCGCCCGGTCGCGTCTCGAACGGAGACGATCCGGCGCATCGGCGGCCCGTCAAAGTGTAGTCGGAACGCGGCTCATCGACTTAGCCGAAATCGGCTCGACCCGTCAAACAAGTAGGCCTACAGGTAGGGCCAACACAGACTTAGCATCGCAAAAACATCAAATCATCAAAAGTTACCTTCGACGTGAAGCAGACGTCGAGGGGAGTACAGCGCACTCGGTGCCGCCTCGACCGGAGACGATCCGACTCGTCGGCGGCCCGTCAAAGTGTGGTCGGAAACCCGGTTCATCGACTCGGCCGAAATCGGCTCGACCCGAAAAACCAGTAGGCCTACTGGTACGGCCAAAATCGACTGGCACCAAAATCGACAAAACCGACCACCGCAAACCCGTGGTTGCACCACTGGACGTCCCCAGTGGCGCCGGAGCGGCCCAGGACGGTCCCAACCGGCCGTTCCCCGAGTCGGCGCCCCGCGCAACTGCGCCCCATTGCCGTCATTACGCAAGTGGATGGTACCGCAACCGTCCACGGCAGACTCCGGCCCGCAGCAACGTCGACGGAGGTCGCTGCCGCGAAATCCGGGCTGCGCCACTGGCCGCCTTCAGTGGCGCCATGGCGTCGCAGCACTCCCCAAATTCGGGGTCGCCAACCTCGTCGCCCCGTGCAACCGCGCCCAGGTCTTCACCAACCCCGACGGCAGCCCGGAAAGCCGTGAACGCCGGCGACGGCAGCAGCTTGGTGAGCCCGCCCGCCGGCATTTCGGCTCTCGGGAGGAAGTAGAAGGCCACATCCACGCGCGCCTGGTTGTCGCGAACCATGTGGTAGGCGATGTCGACATGCTTGGTCCGCCCCGTCGCCTCGGGATTCAGCGCCAGGCACTGTTGGTTGTCCTCTCCTATCGGCACGGCCCCGCCATCAACGCCCAGCGCCAACAGCAGTTTCCGTTGCCACAGTGCCTTCTTGGTCGCCATCGCGGCGGCCACGTACTCAGCCTCTGCCGTTGACGTCGCCACCGTCGACTGGCGCTTGCTCGTCCACGAAATGGGCCCGCCGTTGAGCGTGGAGATAAAGCCTGTTGACGAGCGTCGGGCGTCTGTGTCGCCCGCCCAATCGGCGTCGACATACCTTTGCAGCGCCTCGTTACCACCGTACATCACAGCAAGGCGAGAAGTCCCGCGAGAGTAGCGCAGCACAATCTTGGCCGCGCGCATATGGTCTTGCTCAGGGCATGACATGAAGCATGAGAGCACTCCCACGGCAGAGGCAATGTCTGGCCTCGTCGTTGTCGACAAGTAGAGTAGAGAGCCGATCAGCTCCGCGTACCGGTTGCCGTCGGGAAGAAGGTTCTCCCCCGTCTTGCTCATCCTGAGGCCCGAAGCCATCGCTGTCTTGTTGGGAGTGCACGTGTCCATCCCAAACTCCTGGAGCAGCGCCATGATGTGGCCGAGGTTACTCAGCGTGCGTTTCTTGGCCTTCTTATGACGCACGACCTTCATGCCAATGAAGTCTTTGACCTCCCCCATGTCGCGCACCTCGAACTTGGCTGCGACGCCACTCTTGATGGCCTCCACGCCAGAAAAGCGCATGCTCGCCACAATCAAGTCTTCGACGTACACGAGGATGAAGACGCGCCCGTGCACAGGGTGGTTCCACTCGTAAACGCACGGGTCCACCGTAGACCGCGTAGCTCCCATCTGCTCGAGCTCTTCGTTGATCTTGATGCCCCACAGCCGCCCCGCTTGCTTCGTCCCATACAGGGCCAGGTTGAGCCGGCGCACATCCGCGGGCTCCCCCGACTCGACACCTTCAGGGAGCTTGATGTACATCTCTTCGTCCATCTTAGCGTTGAGGACGGCTGTCTTGACGTCACTGTGGCGGACCTCCCACCCGTTTGCTGCTGCTACGGCGAACAGGGCACGTGACGTCGCCGTGTTGGGTACAGGCGCCCACGTCTCGCGCCAAGGAACTTGATTGAAGCCTTGGGCCACCAGCCGCGCCTTGTAGCGCGTCTTTTGTCCTTCCTCGTCGTGCTTAATTTCTAACACGAAACGTGTCTTGACAGCCGTGTGCTGCTTGTTGCTGCCCTTGGTCGTGGACCACGTGCCGAGCTTCTTGTGCGCCGCCACTTCTTTTGTGATGGCCTGCTTCCACTGCGGCCAGTCCGGACGAGCGCGAGCCTCTTTCTCATTTGCAGGGGGATTGGTCACATCGAAGCCATCTTTGGCCGCCGACTCGGACCCGGTGGCCAGGTACGCCTTGGGGTCCTTCTCCCACCAGGTTACCCTGGGGACTGGCCTACGTGTAGAGCGACGAAGCCCCGGAGCAGCATAGTAAACTTCCGAGGGAGAGATGCCGACCGGAAACATCGAGTCATTCGGACCCTGACGTTCCTCGTGGTCTTTGTTGTCAGCGAGGCTGTCAGGATCGCCGTCATCTTCACTCTCCGAGTCTTCGACAGGAAGATTCTTCTCCACGCCATCTCCTTCGGCATCCAGCCTGTCCATTGCCTCTTCCATGCGGCCGTTGTTGTCGCTGTCCTCGATCATCGTCAGCTGAAGATCGGAGCTTGAACCATCGCCCGAACAGTAGGCCTTGGCCGGATTCTCTTCCATCAGGACGTTGCGACGCTCGAAGACTGTGTTTGTCCCGTCCTCAGGGATGCGGTAGGCCTTTCCAACAACGGTGTAGCCGACAAAGCTGCCAACTTCGGTCCTCGGCTCCAGCTTGCGCTGCTGCTTCTTGGGCTTGAGTGTTCAAGCGCGGCTCCCCCAGACGCGGAAGCCCGACACGTTAGGGCGTCGCCCCGTCAGCGCTTCCAGCCGAGTCACTTCCAGCCCCGCCTTGGGCAACCGGTTGAGTACATGGACGACGGAAGCCAGGGCCTCAGCCCACAGCTCCTCGTCCTCCCAGGCATCAAGCAGTGCAGCACGTACGCGCTCCATCAGCGTGCGGTTGACTCTCTCGGCCTTTCTGTTCTTCTGCGCCTTTTACGGCGCCGTCATCTCAGACGTGATGCCTTTGTCCTCGTACCATGCCTTCAGGTCATTGGTGAGGTACTCCTTGGCACCGTCGTGACGGACGCGCTTGATGTGGACACCAGTCAGCGTCTTGAGATGCTTGATGCGCGTCTTGAGCATTTGCGACGCCATCCGTTTTGTCTTGATGGGCATCGCCATGATGAAACCCGTGCTGTCCTCGAGCGCCGTGATGAAGTAGATGGAGCCACCAAGTGACTCCGAAAGAGGTCCACCCACGTCGGTGTGGACCAACTCGCACTTGGTGGTCTTGGTGGAAGACCGCGGATGAGGCGCCTGCACCATCTTCCCATAAACGCAGGGCACACACACAGTGCCGACCACACGTTCAGCGTCGGCCACCGACGACGGCATCCCATCGACCATCTTGGCCGCCCGCTCGAGGATCTCAAGCCCCAAGTGGTTGAACCGGCGATGCCCACGCTCTGCTTCCCCTGCGATGCGCGTGGACGCCGCGTTCGCCGACGCCTTAACCGGCGTCACAATGAGCACATACTGCTCCTGGTGGTTGACCTTTCCCACGACCGACGCGCTGTCGAGCGCTTCGCTCGAACGGGCGTCATCCCCGTCGATGGGGATGTGGCAGGCGTCCCCGACAAACAGCACGGCGACGCTGTTGCGGTCAACCGCTCGAACTGATAGCAGGTTGCTAGTCAGGTCGGGCACGAGCATGGCCTCTGATAGGACCATGCGCGTCTTGGTGTTGCGCTTGCCAACGTCCATAGAGAGGTGGCCGTGCCCCTTGATGGGAACTTTGTCGCCATTGGCCAAGGTGACCTTGGCCCCGCTCCCCTCCGCCTGGATGGTGAATCCCTTGTCCCTGTCGGCTGTGTGGTTGGTCGCACCGGAGTCGAGCACCCACGTGGACGACCCGCTTGTGCTCCCGTGAGCCTTTCTGGAGCCGGGTTGACCGGCCGAAGCAGTGTATGCCAGAGCGGCACCCGCCTGGGGCCCGCCCCCATGGCCGCCGTCACGGCGCCCGCCACCGGGCCTGTTCTTGCCCCTGGACTCGTCAGCCGTTCGCTTGTAGCAGTCACGCTTCATGTGCCCCTTCTTGTCGCAGTAGTAGCTCACGACCGACTTCTTTTCAAACGGCGTCTTTGGCGCCGCCGCCGTGAAGGCTTCCGACTTGACACCACCAGCTTGCTTCGATGAGCCCCCAACAATGTTCTGCTGCTCCACCTGCAGCAGCTTAGCTGTCACGTCCGACACGATCAGCTTGACGTCCTTGTTCACCTGGACCGTCCTGAGCATCCCGTACTCAGACGGGAGCCCCGATAAGACACGCAGGGCGAGCGTGCTGTCGTCCACCGGGTTTCCGATCATGGCCAGCTCGTCCCGGATCATCTTGGCGCGCGACGCGAGCTTGATGATGTTCTCGTGTGCGGGGTGCGTGAGAGTGGGGCACGGTAGGTTGGGGTGGGGTGGTTGTGGGTAAGGTGGGGTGGGTGGGGTGGGTGGGGTGCGCAGGCGCCGTAGATATGATGGGGGGAGATGCGCTGGGACCGATAGGAGGGCTGGGCTGAGGTGAAGCCGGGAGAGTATGAAGCGGGTGGGTTGGGGTGGGGTGGGTGTGGGTAAGGTGGGGTACGTGTGTTCTGTGGGTTGGTGCCGGCGCCGTAGATATGGTAGGGTGAGATGCGCTGGGACCGATAGGTGGGCTGGGCTGGGGTGAAGCGGGGAGAGTACGAGGCGGGTGGGTTGGGGTGGGGTGGGCGTGGGTAGGGTGGGGTACGTGGGTTGTGTGGGGTGGTGCAAGCACCGTAGTAATGGTGGGGTGAGAGGCACTGGGACCGATGTTGTCGTTGCGCCAAGAAGTGGAGAGTCCAGGCCTAACAAAGAGGCACTATTACGCGTTTGATTGGCTCAGACAGCGAGTGGCTTGACTGGGGTCTCTCCAGCTTTTGAAGGAACGACCATAGGTGGGCTTGGTTGAGGTGAAGCGGGGAGAGTTCCCGCAGGGTAATGTTTTGGAATTGGCATATTGGTGGCTGGAGTGGATCCTGCCCTCACAGCCGACGGGGTATATCCTCGTCGGAAAACCCAGCACAGGATGCGGAACGCTACGCCAGAGTCACATCGCGAACGCCGGGATCACTGGGCGCAAAGCGCACCAAAACTACGGAAGTAACGCAAACGCAACGATGATTTATTGCTGATCCCCCAATTTTGTCCTCATCGGCCAAGACTGGGACTGCTTTGTAAAGCAGGCCAACCATTGGTCTAGAACAGCAGCAAACAGCTGCTGAGTGCAATTCTACGACGCGCCATTGGCTCTCCAACCGCCAGGTCCGTGCAGAATCGAGATTCTCCGTTTTCTTCAGATATTCTTCCTTTCTCAGTGGTCTCATGGGGTAAAGTAGCCCAGAGCAGTTTGTTATCGAGATTTCCTTCGACATTCTCAGATAATCTCAGAAAAACGAGTGCGCCGATTGTGCGTTTGCGGGCCGTACGGGCACATTCTGTAAAGATGGGACCCGACATGCACTGCTTTCGATCCTCTTGGCCAATCAAAAACGTCCCTGCATCGCTGTTGCACTCCCGTTCTCTGACAAGGAGGACAAAATTGGGGGATCAGCAATATTCGAACTCGCACGATGACCCCAAAGCATACACTCATATACTCTCAGAAACAAGACGCAGGACGTGCGCAATCACGACCCCCTGGCGCTACCATGGGGGGACCGGTACCCAACGGGCCACGGTCTCAGGCCCGGGCCTCTAGTGGCCCCTACCCAGTATCCCTGACAGCCCTTCCACTGGAAGGGGACCCCCGCCCGTCTCGGGCGGAGGCAGGAAAGTCACTAAGACTTCCTAGATTTCAGGATTTACCCAAAACAATTACCTCGGGACTTATCCCAAGATTTTTCAATTCTCCCGGATAGAATTCCGGTGGGATTTTATCCCTGGTCGAGATCATGTCTCGGTCCGGCTTACGCTCGGATTGCGGAAGCTTCCACAAGCTTCCCGGTCCCCCCAGATGGCCCGGATTCGGGATAACGTGTGCCTCCCTTGTGTGTGCCAGACCCCTCCAGGGGGGCCCGATCGGGTGTTCCCCGCCTCACGCCCCTCTAGAGGGGTCGTTTCTTGTGTGGTCCTGGGGCTCCCTGGACACCCGCCCAAGGGGGCTGTCCCACGCTATCCCTCTAGGGGGGAGTTACGTGACTGGTCACGACCCGTCCCCGGCTCATGCCGGGGGGTCGTGTCACACCTGACAGGGGGTTTGCCCCAAATGTCCCCCACCTCAGGGCCGGCGTCTCGCGGGACCGGGGGCGGTGTCTCGCCACCCCCTCCCTAGGCCAAGGGGAAACCCTGCCCTGTGCCTCCCTGGCAGCGTGCCCCTGGGGGCTCGCCCCGGGGCGCCATACGGCGGGGGACCGACTGGTTCACCGAGCCGGGGAACCCTCCAGTCCGTCCCATAAGGCTGTCACCGCTAGCGGTGACCTGGGGTCTCGACTCTCCTGGTCTGTACCCTTGTCATCACCGGGAGGACGACCCCATCGGGCGCGACCGGGTTCTCCCCGCGTCCTTCATTGTCCGTGGGCCCCACCCTAGGGTGGGGCATCCTTATCTTCCCGGTTCCCTGCCTCTCGAGGCGGGATGGCGTCTTCTGTGGCTCCCGACGCGCCGGCCGCCATGGCGGTCGACCGTGAGGCCGAGGGCGCGTGAGCCCTTTTGAGCACCGAGGAGGACAGCGACGACAATGTCCTCGCCAACCTCCTGTCGGCCTCGTGGCCGACCCCCGCAGTCGCCGACGACACGTACGGGCGTTACCCTCGGACCCCCCTAGGGAGCTCGATTGTCGAACAGCGCTTTGACGCTGTCGACAGCCGTCGTATGTCGGCTATCTGGACGCCCATCCGGGGTTTGTACGATACGCTTTACGCCGTCCTCGAGGGGACGGTGACGGAATCTCCCTTCCTCCGTAGTCGGGAGGATTGGCGCGTGTGCCAAGTGCTTCGGCACTTGGCCGTCCGCGAGATCCCTCCCGAGGTGGGGGACAAGCCCCTCTTCTCCTGTGAGTAATACCCGGGGTCTCCCCCTAAGTTGGGGGAGATGGACCGCGGCTTTTATGTGCCGGGTGCGCTGGGGGAGTGGACGGTTCGTACCTCCCTCCGCCTTCTCACGCTGTATGAACAGCGTGAGGTGCGCGACGTACCTGTGGTACGTCGCAAGGCCCTGTATCCCACCACACCAGTGTGGTGGGAGCACGTTGAAGTGCCCCGGGGTATGGCCGCGCGGGTGCCCCAGATGGTGGCACTCCAGGGGAGCCAGCTCATGGGGGAACCCCTTGGGGGTCCCTATCTACCGATGTGGGCGGCCCTGTGGGCCGTCGAGGTGGCGGACGTCTTTCTAGGAAGCATTCGCCACCATGGGCACCTCTGGCGTTTGCCAATGGCTATTCGGTCGGCTTTTGCCGACCTGACGCCCGAGCGCTTCGGGTCTACCCCCTTGGGGGTAGCAGTGGGACGACTCCTTCTCTTGGGGGACCCCCAGGTCCCCCTCTGGCGTCCGGTCCTCTCTTCTCTTGCGATGGGTCTGTCCAGTTGGGCACCCCTCGCCCCGTCAACCCGGCCATATGGTCTAGTTGGGGGCGTTCCCTTGGGGAACTCCCGTCCATACTCAATAATGGGGTGGACCATGTGTGACAACACGCCCAGCCAAACCCACCCAGTCGGGAGGAGGGCGAGCCAGGCTGTGTCGCAGGGTAGTCCTGTCGGGGAATACCCGCCCCGGAAGGAAACCCCGAAGAGCACACACGCACGGCGTCGACCGGGGCAAGACGCCCCGAGCAACAAACACGAGTTGTGTGACCGGACGTTTACTTTCCCGCGTCGAAGGCCTCGAGGCAGCACTCACGCCTCGCCCTCTTATCCTGTCCGTTCCCCTCAGACCCTCCAAAAACCCCCCTCAGACACCCTCAAAGGACCCTCAGAGAACCCTCCCCTCAGGGCCTATGGGGCCAGTCTCAGAGGAGGACGGCCGAAGCTTCGGACACCGCCTTGAGTAGGGGAGGGGGAAGGGTGCTACGTGACACCCTTGCGGCGCCTCGGAGTCAGGGGCGCGGTGTAATGCTGGTCAATGGTCCAAGTCGGGTTTACACAATATTAGGCCGTTAACTGGCGGCCCGCCCTGGGATTTACTAGTCCCAGAGAAGTCTCGAGATCGCGGTTGTGGTTGGTGAGCCACGGGGTAATCACAAGTGGATCGCCACCCGAACGACTCGAAATATGCGGAACTTGGGCATATTCGCCCTGAACGCGTGCGACGTTGGTCGGGATTGTATTAGATCCTGACCAACCGGTTTCCCGGATCGGCTGACCCCCTCGTGACTGGAAGAGGGCCCCGTGCCGAGGCCTGACAAGCAGGAATGCTGTCAAATTTCCCTCTTCTCAAGGGGACACCGTCCACGCGGCCCAACGGTGAAACGGGGGCGGCCCGCCCCGAGAGCAGCGGGGGGACCGCCGGGGGTACTAACCCGGGGCCTGGCTGGTGCCAGGTGAGGCAGGGCGGTGCCTCGACCTACTTCACTGTGGGTCGGGGGTGCTGCCCCGCCTCGCCACGCGGCGCGTGATCCGCTACCGTGGCACGGAGGTGCGTGGCCCCGCGCCGCAAGGCAGTGCGTCGCGGTCTGCGCCAGTGGAGGGCGGGGGTGCGTGGCCCCAGGCCATAAGGCAGTGCGTCGCGATCTGCGCCAGTGTGGGGCGGGGGTGCGGCCCCGCCGCGCCACGCGGCGCGCGATCTGCGACCGTGGCGTGGTGGTGAGTGGCCCCGCGCCGCAGGACAGTGCGTAGCGCCCCGCACCAGAGTGGGGCGGGGGTGCTGCCCCGCCGCACTACGCGGTCGGCACTCCGCGGCCGTGGCGCGGGGGTGCGTGGCCCCGAGGCGTAGGGCAGCGCGTAGCACCCGGCGTCCGTGTGGGGCGGGGGTGCTGCCCTGCCGCGCCACGCGGCCTGTGGTCCGCAACCGTGGCGCCGGGGGGTGTGTGGCCCCGCGCTGCGGGGTGGCGCGCCGGTCGTGAATCCCCCCCGTTCACGGCTTCACGACCTGGCCCGGGTCCGGGCGTAGCTCTGGGGGTAGGGCTTGCTGCGCGTGCACAGGGGCCCGTAAGATCCAGATCAGGGACGGGTGGGTGTAGTATGGGGGTCGCTGTGGGACGGCCAGCGCGTCCGGCCGCACCACCGGACATACCCCCACCCCACCGGTTCCCAACACGCTCGCTCCAGCGTGTCACACTCGGACCGGGGCGATCCTCTTCGCCCTCCACTACTGGGGTGGGGAGGAGCGGCGCGGCCTACTATGTCGACGTCGGGGTCAGTGGGGGCCGGCGTCGTCAACTCCGGCCGAGAGCCGGGTCGATGGCCGATGGGGGGGTGGGCGCCCTCGCCCCGAGGGTGGGGCGGGCGGCTGTGTCGTCGCCGCATTAGTGGGGGGAAGGCGGCTCGTGCCTCCGGTCCGCAGCGGCTGGGGCCCACGCAAGTGGCGGCGCCCGCTCCTTGGGCACCGCCGAGTCTAGCGGTGCCGCGCCGTCGTCATGGCGGCCGCCAGGCGCAATCGGCCTGCGGCGTCGTGTTGTCGATTATGGCGGCAGGGCGGCGGCCAAGGCCGCCGACAATTCAAGCAAGGATTCCGCGTCGGCGCCATCGCCAAGTCACGCGAGGGTGCCGCGTCGGCGCCGTTGCCAAGTCAAGCGAGTGCGCCGCGTCGGCGGGCCCCTCCAAGTCAAGCGAGGGTGCCGTGTCGGTTGGCCCCGCGACGTCAAGTGAGGGTGCCGTGTCGGCGGGCGCCCGGGGTCGTGGCGCGCCGCCGCCGTCGGACAGGAGGGGGTCGGCCCGACGACCGCGCCCGGTGTCGCGGTCCGCCATGGGTCGGGGGATTCCGCTAGCAGGCTACTATGTGGGGGACCTGTCCGGCCAGCGGGGCGAGGCGGGGTGGGGTCAACGTGGGGGGGGGGCGCCGCGAGCGGAGTTAGCTGCGGCGGCTTCCCCTATCCCCACCCCGTACCAGGGGTGGGGCGGTTGAGGCCCTCCTGCACACCTGGAGTTGGTGGCGCTGGCAATACTGGCGGACCTTTTCACTTGGAAGGTCCTCCACGTTGTGCCAGGTGTCCTCGCGTGGTCCATACCCGAACCACCGCACCTTGAGCATGAGGCGTTCATGCACATTGTAGCGGTTCTCGGCACCACCACTTTGGTTCGTCGTCCAGCCGAAGTGACCTCTTGATCAGCTCGGTCCGTCGAAGGAACTGCCCCGGAAATCGACCCACAGCCCAGCCTTCCCCCAACGGGAGG
>Ga0209093_1000521_pt1 | contig 21101 bp, 27 predicted proteins | sample SidtaG_4_FD_187450 | JGI IMG/M metagenome (GOLD analysis project Ga0209093, IMG submission 187450) | Marine algal microbial communities from Sidmouth, United Kingdom - Sidmouth_Male1 metaG (SPAdes) (version 2) | ecosystem: Host-associated > Algae > Red algae > Unclassified | place: Sidmouth... | reverse complement strand
GTGATTTGGACTACGATTCCCCCCTGGGCTTTGCCGTGATCCTATCCTCCCGTTGGGGGAAGGCTGGGCTGTGGGTCGATTTCCGGGGCAGTTCCTTTGACGGACCGAGCTGATCAAGAGGTCCCTTCGGCTGGACGACGAACCAAAGTGGTGGTGCCAAGAACCGCTACAGGGTGCCCGGTCGGGAAGGCCGCCCGAGTGGGGTCGGCCTGACTGTGGTGCCACATTTGGTGGAGCAGCAGGGGAAGGAGCACACTTTGCTACCTTCGTGCTCCCGACGCGAGGTGGTCGAGTTGACCATTTTCCCCTAGCGATCTTTGTTCCTCCGTTGCAACCCCGCAACGTTTGATTGGTGAGCCTACTCGGTTACCGGATGTCAGGAGGGGAGGGGGGAAACCCCTCCGCACACTCTGATGGGGCTAGTGAGAGGAAGATCACGGCTTTGCTCCCCCCTGGACCCACACCACCAGCAGGTGGACGTGTCGTCCCACGTAGCCAGGGTGGCGGAGATGTGGGAGGAGCCGGACGTGGCTCCTCGTTTCTTCCTCCGGCCTCCTCCGTCGGACCGGGTGGAGTTCGCCCTCCGGCTGGGGCGACCACGGTTCGTAGTGACAACGTGGAACCCCCGTCGGATGCCAACACTCCCTTCGGCACGAGACTGCCGTACGTAGCTGGGAGGACGGATGATACGTCCCGAGTTGCGTTCGGTGAGTCGGTGCCCCGGATTGGAGACGAGCCCGCGGGTGGGAGCTCTAGTCTTGCTCCCCGCGGTTCGTTGGGTGGATTATTCAGCGTGGGTCCTGAGTTGCAGGACGCCATCGCTGAGGCGGTACGGTCCGAGATTGCCCGTTCACTACCGGTTACGCCCGGTTCGGTCCGGAGCCCTATGGCGCGTCCCGACCCTCGACGAAGTGGACACACTCAGTCCCGCCGACGACTGCATTACGCGTCGCAATCGTCTGATGGCGAATATTCCGGCGGCGATTCTCCGCGCGGTGGCAGCCAATGGCGGACGCCACGGGTTACTCCCCGGCACCGCTCGGTGAATGCATCTGGTTCCGCTCGGCGAGACCCAGTGCCGTGGCGTGATCGCTCAGAGGAGCGCCCAACAGGGCTGGTACGAGTTGTACCAGACAAGAGCACGGTCAACAATTCCCACTATCAGGATTTGTTTGATTGCGAGACGTACGCGCTGGAGAATAAATCGGTCTCCTACACGCGGGCGCACGCCCATACTATGGGGCGGCTCAAGAAGGATGTCATACACTCCTTTGGTCACCGCTCCGAAAGAAACGGTGACCCGCCGCATAGAGTCTTCCGGTTCTTTCGCAAGTTTTGCAAGGCGTGCGACGACAATGACGTCTCGGAAGGAGAGGCCTTCTATATGTCACAAGATTTAACCTTGGAGCCACTTCGCTCCGAGGTAATGGCCGTCATGCCAACTCGACGTGGCGGCAACCCAGGAGAGGTCAGCTCCTATTTGGAGCTGGTCAACTGGATCATCCGTATGCATGCGAATGAACCAACCGTAGCCGGCCTCGTAGAACAGTTCCACCAGGCGCGGCAGGAAGAGAAAGAATATGAGATGTCATACGCTGAACGTCTCAGAGTATTGAACGCCTCATGCGGGTTCCTCCACTCGACAGGAGCCCTCAAGGGACGCTATGTCGGAAGCGTTCACCCTGTGGTTCGTGCTACCTTACGCGAACGTAATAAACCAGGGATGACCTTGGCGGAGCTGTCCCGCATCGCCCAAACTCGAGGCGATGAGTACCGCTGGATGAAAGCGGCACAACAGAAAGAGCGAGCCGAGGAGGCCGCTAAGCTCGCGGAGGCAACTCGCCTCCGTCGACAAGCACGGGCTCTAGTAACACCCCGGTACCCGGTCCGTCTGAGAACAACTCGCTCGGAATCAGTCGGACAAAGCGTGGCCACAACGACCCCGCCCCACGTAAGCGGGAGTGGGAAGGCTGCAAGCTTCCCGTGCTGGCAGTGTAACCAGACGGGCCACTGGGCGGAAGAGTGTCCCAAGCTGGACCCGTGTCTCCGTGCGCGACTAGCACAGAACAGTCGATGGGCCAAGGAAAAGTCTCGTCCTGCCCGCCAAATGAGTACGCGGCCGACTGGGCCTCCCGTTGTCGCAACAGCCGGCGGCAACGACTCCTCAAGTGGGAGTGAGTCACCCCCTGAGAAAGGGGAATCGAATCCCCAGGCAGCCAAGCCCGCGGCATCCTCCTCGGAGTCGGACGAGGGAAACGCGTAGCCGCTGGGATGGATGAATCCCCGATGTCCCCAGTGGGTAATCAAGGGACGCGACGCAAGAGCAAAGTCAAGCTCTTGCGACGTCCGAAGGGGATACTTCCTCGGTACATGCCAATCCCGAAGGGCGTGGATCGCAGTAAAGTTCTGGCGATCCTGACAGGAAGCAACTATCAAGTTGCAACCAGAGTATGGATGAAAGACCGGCACTGTTGGCAACCCGGGCCATAATCGACACCGGGTCTGGAGTGTCCTTGATTCGGGAAGACTTACTCCCGAAGGAGGTGACGGTTTGTCCACTTGACAGGTCCACACCCAACATGTTCGATGTGAATGGGAATATCCTTTCCATCACGGGTCTTGTCACTCTACATGTGCGCATCGGTACGTATGAGACGACGCACTCGTGGGGCGTCGTTCAGGGCATGTCGGTGCCCTTACACTTGGGTACCCCATACTCGGATGCCCATGTCCCAATCATTTCGGGACCCCGGAACTTCATCCAATTGAAGGATGGGTGCCGTGTTCCCATCCTCCGCCGGGGTAAGAGTGTTGCCCCGGTGGCGACATCAACTGCGACGCCATGCGACTGTTCCTCTAAAGGGAAAGCAAAGGTGCAAATGGCACAGCAAACGGTCATAGAGCCCAAGTCAAAAGGCTATGTGAAAGTGCAAACTGCCTTCCAAGGAAACGGCCTGTTTACTCAGAGGCAGCGGGTGTTTGACCGACATAGACTACATGTCGCTCCGGGCACCATGACTTGTAAGACAGGTGAGCCTTGGTGGCTAGAGATAATCCACACCAACCCGAACAAACTCCATCTTCCCAAGGGTATGTCTCTCGGCACAATCGAGGCGTACGAAGGTAACATCACCGTCGTGACGCCGGGGCAGTGGGGAAAGTTCCTCCACGAAGACGCCCCGACAGTACCGGTGGCGTCGTCAAAACCAGTGGGGAACCGGGAGAATGATCCCCCAATTGCCGAAGAGAACGTCCCGGCATCTCTCCGCGGACGTCTCAAGGCTCTGATTGACCGACACCACGGGTTGTGGGATGGGTCCCTTGGCACCATCAAGGCGACCGAACACCGGATGAGACTAAAGCCTGGTGCCAAACCCGTGCGGCTACATCCATACAGCATGGGTCCCCGAACCCGACAACTCGTCGGCGAGCAAGTGGACAAGATGCTTAAGCTGGACGTGATTGAACCCAGCACCAGCGCGTGGGCCAGTCCGGTTGTTCTTGTGCCGAAGCCGGATGGGTCCACACGCTTCTGCATCGACTATTGTCAACTCAACGATAGAACGGTGCGTGGTAGGTATCCGCTCCCAAGGATGGATGACTGTATGGAATCCTTGGGGGACGCCAGGTTTTTCTAGACGTTGGACTGCAACGCGGGATACTGGCAGATACCCGTCGCCGAGGAGGATAATCACTTGACCTCCTTCACGACTCATGTGGGGACGTACCATTGTACCCGTCTCCCCTTTGGACTTTGCAATGCGCCGGCCACTTTCCAGCGCGCTATTGACATGATACTGGCCGGAGTAAAATGGCAGTATGTCCTCGTCTACTTAGACGACATCATCGTTTACTCCGCTGACGCGGAGTCACACCTCTCCCACTTGGAGAAGGTGTTTATTTTGTTGGGTGAGAACGGTGTCACCCTCAAGGCAAAGAAGTGTCATCTCTTCAGTAATGAGGTGGAGTACCTCGGTCATGTCATACGACCGGGGCGCATCAGTGTGAATGAGAAAAACCTGAAGGCTATCAGGAAGGCCATATTCCCGAAGACACAAACGCAACTGCGCAGCTTCCTGGGTATGTGTAACGTATATCGACGTTTCACGGCTGACTTCGCCAAGGTCGCGAAGCCCTTGAATAAGTTGGTGAGCTCCTCGCTACCCAAGAAACTCTGCCCTCCGACAATGGAGGAGCAGGCAGCGTTCGACCGACTCCGCCAACAACTGTGTAACCCTCCCATCTTGGCACTACCAAGAAGGGAGGGGAAGTATATCATCGACGTTGATGCGAGCTACGACCAACTCGGTTGTGCTCTGCTGCAGGAGCAACCCGCGGGGGAGTACCATCCCGTCGGCTACTTCAGCCGGGGACTAGAACCCGCGGAGCAGAACTACACCGTGACCGAAATAGAAGGTCTTGGCGTTGTGTGGGCGATAACGTCACTGCGCCCCTACATCGAGGGTACCCGGTTCTGAGTCCGGTGTGACCATAAGGCGCTGAAGTGGATACTCACCGCCACAGCATGTACTAACAACCGCCTGAATCGATGGCGGATACGACAATCCGAGTTCGACTATGACGTTGAGTACAAGCCTGGGAGACAACATGCCAAAGCGGATGCACTCTCCCGCATGCCGACGGAGGGGTTGGATACTACACGAATCCCCGAAGACATCCCCGTGGTCGGGGTGACTACGCGGTCGGGAGCCGTGTTGGACCCCCGACGACCAGAGAATAAGGGACAAGTACCCATCTCGATGGCTGAGTTAGCCAAAGAGCAACTGGCCGATAGTTTCGGCCAAGAGATCCGTACGGATATGAACACCACGGACCGAACTCGGTTGTATGAGAATGGCGACGGCATACTCTGCCGTCATGGTCAACAAAAGGGAACACAACAAGTGGTTGTGCCCCGCTCCCTCGTGGCTGACGTACTTGGGAGGGAACACTTTTCCCCCTTAGGCGGTCACCAGGGGGAGACCAAGATGTAGCGGACCCTACGACGAAGGTACTACTGGCCTTCGCTCGCCGCCGATGTGTTCGGTTGGGTCGCGGCTTGCGCCACTTGCGCAAAGAACCGGTTGATGGAGGTCCGAAGCTCCTCCGCTATGAGGTTGTTCCCGGCTACGGAACCCTTCGAGGCAGTAGCCATCGACCTCCTTGGTCCTCTCCCCCGAACTCCAGAGGGATATGAGTACCTCTTGGTCATGTGTGACCGCTTCTCGAAGTTGACTAAGGTAGTACCCCTTCGAGATGTGACGGCACTAGATGTTCTCAGTGCCTTCATTGATGTTTGGATTGCCAGTTATGGCATCCCTGACTCGACTTTGTCAGATAACAGACCGCACTTTGCATCCGTACTTTACCAAGGAGTCCTGGAAATGTTTGGAGTAAGTACTAATTACGCCACGCCTTACCATCCACAGACAAATGGGCAAGTGGAACGCTTCAACAAGACGCTAGTACAGCAACTCAGGCATTATGTAAGTGAACATGTCGTAACCTGGGCCTGGTATGTGAGCCTACTGGTCACCGCCTACAACTCCCAAGTGCATAGTAGCACAGGGGAAGCGCCCTTCTCCTTTGTGTGCCCCCGGAAACTCAGCCCGGTGGCTATCGAGCGCCTTACCCAAGGCACGGGTGACGAGGCCCCTCCCTCGACACCCCGACAAGCGCGCGAGAATTTCCGCAAGCGCTTGGATGAGATGATCCCTTTTGTCCAGAAGTCAATGGACAAAGCCCAGGCCCGCTATAAACGGCACTTTGACAAACGAGTCAAGAGCCGGCGAGAAGCTCTCCGTGTCGGAGACTGGGTCTTCGTGAAGTCACACGAGAACCAGGGAGGGAAACTCATCTTCAAGACGAAGGGGCCGTATCAGATACTCAAAACTGATGGCCGTCGTCTCACCATCGAAAGTACCGATGGGATCCGTACCATAAACGGTAACCACACCACACTGGTGCCGGAACCGCCGGAGGGTGATCCGGCGTAGGAACGCGCCCTTAAGGTATGGCGTGTACCTTCCCTCCCGTCTTCGAGTGAGAACACGATGGCGGCTGTCTTCGACCAGTTTTTCGGACAGGGGTATGACAACAACGGTCGCCTTATGCTCAAGGTCCGCTGGTTCGGGTATGGACCAAGGGAAGACACCTGGGAGTATGTCGAGGACCTTCCGACTGAGAAGGTCCGACAGTACTGCCAACGGCATGAACTAGCCGTGAGGCCAAGACGTGCCGTCGACGAACTCTCGTCGACTCCACAGTGAAACGATCCCCACTATAAGGTCTCAACACCAGGTAGGAGTGGGACCCAAGCAAGACACAAGTTGGTCTGGATGTAGCATGATGGTATACTATGACTATCAAAAAGCAAGAAACCCCACCCAATCATGTACGAATAGAAACATGAGACCCCAAGGCCCTCCCTTACCTGGCCTTAGGCCACCCACCTCCCCTCACGACTGCATGTCGGGGCGGTTATCGTTGTTGTGGCCGCCCCCCTGATGCGAGTCGTTATCAGCGGGACCTCCCCGAGTACGAGGGCTCTCGGGGCGGTACAGCGGCCCGTTGGGGTAGCACGGCACAGGCGGGGCGTAACTCCCACCCGCAGGGGGGCCGGCATAGTGGCCGTACCCCCCGGCCGGCCCATAGTTCTGCGGCGGAGGCGCCGGCGCCCGCCCTCAGTTGGGAGCGTTGTGCCACTGCTGCCCGGACGCCGGGGCGACCCCACCACTTGGGTCGTGGCCGCCTGACGAGGGGGGGGTCGACACCGAGTGAGGTGTAGACCCACACCTCGACCCATACGTCGGCAGCTGCGACAGAGTAGTCGACAGCTGGACCCGCAGTTGGTCCCCGAGAGCCCGCCCCGACAAGTCGTTAATGAGGCTTTGGGCGAAAGCCGGCTGCCCCGCTTGGTGGATGTCAACCGCCAAGGTAGATACCCGACGACTGACCCTCGCCAAGACCTTGGCGAGGGCGATCACAGCCACGACGGGCGAGGCATCTCAGATGTCCGCCCCGACCGGGGGGAACATAGTAAGCAACCCCCGGGTGCACTGCTCCGGCAAGCTCCGGCCACGAAAGAAATCCGCCCGCAAGTTAGCGGCGGGGAAGGGCTCGGCAAAAGCCGGCGGCTCCAGCGGCGTGACCACCGCAGCGGCCGCCGTAGGCGGCGAGCCCCGGTGGACGACCTGGGGCGGCGGCAGAGTAGCCGCCGCCGGCGCGTCAAGGTCGACGTAGGCCGCCGCCCGTACTTGGGATGGCCCGGCGCGGGAAGGGCCCGCTTGGCTGCTTGACCCGTGGCCACGGAAGTTCCGCTTGGAAGGCGGTGGGTAAGTCACCCGTCGCTCTGTGTTCTTGGGGGGCGCATGGCCATTCCCCGACACGACCCAGCCACTCGCCAGCGGCGGCGACTGTGCGCCAATGCCGGGGCCGTAGGGGTAAGAGTCTAACCCCAGGCCTTCTCGGAGGAGCAACGTGCCCTTCGAGAGCCCACAAAAGCAATGGAGGAAGCCGCGTGTCGTCGCTTCCGCCCCCCCCTCGGTCGGAGTCCCACGGAGGAAGGGTTGGATGGACACCCAATCCAACGAGTTATGGAGGATGATCATCTCCTCGAGGAGCTCGACATAGTCGCCGTCCCGCCCATCCCCCAGGCGCGCAGGGGTGAGAGTGCACATCCCCCCGACCAAGGCATTAGACAGATGCCACAGGTAGACCTTTGACTTAAGGGACGCCACCCACACGGACGCCACCTCGACGACCCACTGCGTCGCGAGGACGGCATAAAGGCTGTGCCCCTCCTCATTCGGCCGCATCCGCGACGAGTAGTACGCGAGGAAGCGAGGGAGCATCGCCGGGAAGCCCATCGGGACCTCCACGTCCTTCCACCACTTGGACAGGACGACATAGTTGCCGCGACGGTGGTCCCGCGCGCGGGGGGACTCGAGTTCAAGAACCGAGACGAGGTGGCGCTCGTCACGCCGCCAGATGTACTCATGTCGGGCCGCTGGGTGGTTGACGTGCGGGTCCCCCGTCGCCAAGTAGGGCGGGGCCTGGCAACACCAACGCCACTCGACCACTGGCTGGTCCGCCGCCACCTCGTCTGCTCCCGTACTCTGGGAGAGGCACCGGCGTACGCGGTCGACTTGACCCCAAACCTCCCGTTCGAGTAAGGCGGGAAGATCCACCAGCCACCCGGCATGTAGAGCCTCTTGACGGGGGAAGCGCGCGAGTCGGCGGTCCCACGCCGTCACCGGCTCCGAGTCGGGGAAGGTGCGGTAGATCGAGAGGAGGTCACCCCCCTCACCCATAGCGGTTGGGTGGGTGGGAGGTACCCACCAGTCGAGGTCCTCCGGTCGCCCAGACTCAAAGACCATCGGCGTCGCCGCTTGACTGGGCGATGCCGACGCCGCGCCACCTTGAGTAGCACCCGACTCGGGTGTCGTCAGAGGTGGGGGCGCCGGAGGAGAAGAACCGACTTCCCAACCCGTGACGGGGGGCAACGCCGATTGCGGCCCCATCGGCGGCGTCCCGGCCGCCGCCCCGTCAATCTCCATCTCGGTGAGTGGCCCCTCGACGAGTAGGTCGGGCGCAAGCGGGGTCGCCGCCGACATCACCCGTCTCGCCCGAGTAAGCGGGGGACAAAGGGGAAGCGCACCCGAGTAAGGGGGAAGCGCACCCGAGTGAGGAGGAAAAGGAGAGGGGGAAGCGCACCCGAGTAAGGGGGCCAAGGAAGGTGGGGGAAAGAAGAACGCCGCGCGCGCGCACGCACACTACGCGTGGTAGTCGATGTGCGGCAGCCCGATTGAGGCCGACGCCGCGAAGCGACCACTAAATAGGGTCGCTGGGCGGGTGCGTGGACGGTACGCACACCCGCCCCCCCCCTTCTCACGTCCCAGGAGACGGCACAGGGGAAGAGTGTCCCCTGCGCCAAACGCCGGCAAGGCCACCACCACGCAGCAGGCACACGGGAAGAGCGCTCCCTGCGCCGCCAGCGTCCACTCGGCGGGCAACGACCCCGCCATCTCGACCCCCTCAACGTAGGCGGGGCATGACACTGCTTTCATATCCCGGCGCCACGCGACTTGCGTGCGCCTGAGGCGACCCCATGAAGTCAAAGGGGGTCGCGTCACGACCACTTCGAGCGGACCACTCGTCCGTTCTTGGTCAGCCGAGACGGCTGACCCATGAGGAGGGGGTAATGTGGCAGCATGGCCACACGGAGGCCATCTGGACTTGACAGCTGATGGGGCCATTAAGTGGAAGGCCCACAGGCGGACACGCCGTTGGGGCGGGTCTTGCCCGGAGCTCGCCTAAGTAAGGCAGAGATTCCTGTTTACCGGGATTGGCTGTACTAAGCAAATTCCTACCGATCACGAGACCCACTCCGTGCGATAGGATCGTGGTTGGGAGGATCCACTTGTGATTCCCGGAAATACCACTCTACGGTCCTCTGAGTTATGACCGTATCCTTGATTTGTTCTTTTTGTTGTGAGGAGTCATATCTGATGTTCTCAGTGCATCTCACTCTCGCCTCGAGGATTTTGTTGGCATGTATTGATTGGGTCTTGGGCACACCCCCGGCGGCGGGTGTGGCCCGCGTTTGACCCCTGCTTGTGGACCACTTGCGAGGGTCCCCCTGAGGGTTGAGGGAAGGGGACCGGTGGGTATATCTGAGCGGGACAGCAGAGCAGTCCCGGACCCCCCCGAGGGAGGCAAGTAAACGTTGAGCCTCACAACGCTTTGTCGTGTTTGCGGCTTTTCTTTGCCGCCCACACCAGTTGTGTGTGTGCGTCTTGGCGCTTGCATCCGGTGTCTTTGACGAGACTACCGGGTGCCCGGTCGGGACGGCCGCCCGAGTGGGGTCGGCCTGACTGTGGTGCCACACTGAGAGCCCCCATGAGCCAGTCAGAAAGGGGTAAGCAGCAGCCGGACACGTGGCGCCACTGTCGGTGGGCGCTCAACCCGAACATCGCCCGGGCGCGGGGGGTAGGGGCGTAGAAGCCAATAGAGATGCTCAAAGGTAGCCAAACACATGTGGATGCGGCGCTTAAACCCTTCCCCCGTTCGAACCGGGCGCGCCGCCTAGGACTGCCCGTCGTCGCGGGTGTCAGCATTCTATTCGGCAGCTCTTTTGGATGTGAGTAGCTGCACGCACATCTCCAGCAGCTCGTCGAGCTCCGGGGCGTTGTCCGAGTTGTCGCTGGACGTCGAGGAGCGAGAGGAGGAGGAGCTGTGGGCGCTTTGCTCGACGCTATCCGTCAAACAGCCGCTCAGGCTGCTGTCTGTGATGTCGGTCAAGCTGACGCAGGTGCTGACATTGTGCGGATGGACAACCATCTCGGTCGACTTGTCCATGCTCGGGTAGTGGGGAGGCAGATTCGGATGGGGGGAGTCCGGAGTGGTGAAGGCCGTGAGAACGGCGGAGGAAGAGCCGCTCAAGCTGCCGTTTTTCCTGGAGGACACCGTCCCCGGGTTAACGCCACAGTCTTTTGGTTCATGCTGTCCCGCAGGTACTCCGCCTGACAGGCGAGATGTCGAGATCATTGAATCATGCACTGACTTACTGGCGTTCCTGGGTTTTTCCGACATAAATGGCGATCAATCCGATCATGTGAAGGCCCTGCATCGTGTGTTGAGCGCACACTTCGCGGCTCTCGAAGGTTGCGTTGCGCGCGTGTGTGTGTCCCTCATCCAGGGGCCAAAATCGTATGCCAAATCGCTACTCGACTCGTTGTGTCGTGACAAACCAGCATTACCGAATTTGTCCCTGGCCCAGAAACGACACTACCGCGCGCAGAACTCCCACCACGACTGCTGGCTGCACCATGGCCGCCGCGCCCGCCTCCGAGGCCACTGGAGACACCCACGCCATGCCGTACGCCGTCAGCATCTGGCATGAGCTCCTAGACTCCCCCGACGCGTTGGCGCCCTCCTCGGTGGCCCTTCCTGCGGCGCCCCCCCCCTTCCCGGTGCGAGCGTCGCCGTCTGCCCCCACCCCCACGCCGATGAGCCGAGCGCCATCCGCTGTGACACCCTCGCCGTCACCCACGTCTCCAGAGTCTTCCACTGCTGCAGCGGCTCCTGCTTGATCGCCTCCACCTTGAATGGACCGGTTGAGCTCCAGCGCCGCCAGCGTCGCGCGCCTACTCGGTGGCTCTACCATACAAGCAGACAACGTGTCTTTGACCACAAGTTTCTCCGCCGGCTCATTCTTGCACTAAACTGTGAGAAAAGTCACGAGGTTGGCTATCGCCTTGCGGCGACAGTCCGACGTATCAGAGGTGATGATCAAGTCTTCCACCGGGCCCTCCGGATTTATTACTGGACTCTTCTTGACAGCTTCCGCCAGAGAAACCTTGCAGGAGAAACGCTCCACCCGCTGGCAGCACATGGAGCGCTTCATGGCCACATGCGGTTTACTCTGGGGCGTGGCAGCGACACTGTCAGGGGCGGCGGCTCGACAACCGCCGCTCTTCCAGGTCGGCCACCACCGGGTCCGCACAAGACCCAGTACAGATCTTGGAGTCGCTTGGGCTTGGGAAATGGCGCTGGCCCCCCTCTCTCCCGCATACGTGCCCGGCGCTCCCACGCATGCGACACCTGCCACCGTTGTCGCCGCTGCAGCCACGGAATTTGATGTGGCATCTTGCGCCGCGTCGTAGACATTTCGACGCCTTCCAAGAGCTACATATCCATGGCATCTGCGTTTTCTCCCGACTCTGCGGGTGAAGATAGACCTGCGGGGGAAGGAGCCGCAGCCAGTGGCACCGTCTCCCCGGGGGATTCCGTTCCAGATACCGTTGGGGGTGCTGTGCCGTCTGCCGCCGTGGGAGGTGTTGTACTAGGCGTCACTGTCGGGGGTCCCCAGCCGGATGTCGACGCGGGGGCAAAAGAGGGTATCGTGCCGGCCGTCGCCGCGTGGACCACTTCCACCGCGGCCAATCCGGTCTCATCTCTGCGCCAACCCCTGCCCCCGCCCTCGCCCCCCACTCGCGGAGACAACACTCGTAGCCGCTCCTCTCCCAAAATGACTTGATGCTGAGAGGAGCAAACGCGACGGGCGAAAAAACGACACAGAGAAGAAGAACTACGACACAAAACGAGCATATAAATCACCTCCCCAATGCATGTAGACTTCTCCGAGCTCGGCTTATAGACCGGCTGTCTCACAAGCGACTCGACTTAGCCCCCAGACACACTGACCACATCAACCTCTTCATTGTCAACGCACTCACCCATATCTCTATCGCCACCCCCGGCCCTACCTGCAGCACGCCCCTGTTAGCGAGAAGCGACAAGGTGATGCATGGCGACACCAGTGGCAGCGAGCAGGCAGTGTACCTCCTCTTTTTGCCACCAATTGCGCAATGCCGCGTCGAAAAGCCGGCACACGTTGTCGTCGTCGATATCAAAGGTCCCGATCCGGCCGTAGACGGAGATCCACGATATGGTCGTCATCGCTTCTTCGTCCGGCGAAGGGGATATACGGCTCACAGCCACGTGCACGCTCGCGTTTTGGTAGCCGAGGGAGCACTGCAGGTCTCGGGCACTGTCCAAAAACCTACGTAGCACCGGCGCAGTGATCACAATGGCATCATCATCCTCGAGCCATAGCCAGCGCAGCGACGCCTCGAACCGTTGCATCTTGGCCGCATACGGCAGTTGAACCTCACGCAGAGGGGGGGGAGAGGGCAAGGTGTATCAGGAACTCTGGGGTTGTCGCGCAGAGAGAGGCGGGAGGACGCAGGTAAGATGTAAGACGGGCACGCCAGATTGAGGGGTGCAGGGGGGGGTGGAGGGGGAGGGCAGCGGGAAAAGTCGAGGCCAGATGTTGCGCCGCATCGGCACGACGACAGTAGCTCTGCGACGACAAATTCAAAGGCGCGCAATCCGTGACTACCGGTTCGGGCAACGCGCGGACATCCTCTCATTGACAAGTACCACGAGTACCGACGAGTGTAAAACAGCGAAGCGTGGCACATCTGAACCTACCCCAAAATGGTCGAACCAATCAGTTGAGACCCCGGCACCCCGACCCCCGTCCTAACCCTCGCCCAGACCCCCCCCTGCACCCCAAGTGGCGCACGGAGCGCGCAGCATCCCCTCCCCGCCCCCCATGTGCTTGAGATTCAAATCGACTGACTCGCAGTTGACATTCTCAGGTACTACCTTACGTCCCACCATGCCCCCCCCTCGTCCTTCCCGATCGTATGATGTACAGTATCTCTCTTTGACGCGGCGGTGATTCGCGAGACAGACGCTGGAGACCGCCCCTCTCCGCGCGGGGGCCCACCGTTATGCCTCTGGGAGCGACACTGGTAGCTCCGCGGCCGCCGCCGCTGCGCCAAGACGCAACCAGGCGGCGACCGCGGTTGGTCACTCCGCGCCAGCAGAGAGCGTCGGTATCACGGATCAGGATCATGGTGTCAGCGCCGCCGGGTCGTGGGGTGCGGACGTTGCCAGTGACCAAGTGCACACCGCTGCGTGTGCGGCGGCCGCCGCGGTTCGGCGCCGAGCGCCGACCAATCCACCCCTGCCGAGTTTGCAACAGGGAGCGCCCCCGCAGCGTCCCCCGAATCGGACGCGTCGGCTCACCAGAGACTTCTGGAAGCTGGTTTGTGGGGAGCTTTGTGGGCACCGGGAGCGCCACGTAGGACACGTCGACTGTCAGAGGCGCACCATCTCACTACTGCGATCCCACTTCTCGGGTGGAGGGGGTCCCTGCCGCCGACCTCGCCTCTCTTGTGGAAAGGAATGCGTAGACTTTCTCTACGCAACGTGCCGTGTCCAGTAGAGTTTTTGTGCAACTGACAGATGCCTCTGCTCAGGTCCCGCGCATCAGCAGCACCCATCCGCCGCAGACTCTCGACGCATCCCCCCCCCCCTATCCCCGTCTTGCCCCGCGTCCGACGCATGTTGTCGTGCCCCCCCTGTACGAGCACGTGGCCCGCGCCCCCCTCCACATTCAGCACATTGGAAACTCGAACGATGTCTGCGGGATTGAAGCGAAACAGAGAGAGGGACTGCTGGGTCAAAAAAATGTTTTGGTTGAACGTAGAACACAACACCGCCCTCGAGAGCAAAAAGCTATGGGATAGGTCTCACTGCAAGCGCAAAAAACGACGTACAACCGGGCCCAGCTTAGCAAGGTCCTCACCACCGTGGAAACGAATAAGCAACTCGCAACGGAGGCGACGACGCGCACGGTGGAGACGACCAACGGAGCAGTCGGCGATGGTGACCATCGCGGACGTGCTCGGAGGCATCGTGAAGTCTATGAGAGTCGATCGTGCCGGCCGGTAGCGCGCGGCGATGACGCAAGAGGGACTGTCGTGCACGTCCCGCAGTGCATTTGCAGACACCTGCGGGGGGCTTCCCACCATCTGAAGACCGTTGACGGGCCAAAAGGCGTAATGAACTTGTGGAAATGTCTATTTTATGGTCACAGCGTCCCCATAAAGTCCCCACAACGGTGCCGATCAATCATCGACCGAAATTCTCTAAGTCCCAGTCGACGCGGCGAGCGACGTGAACGTGATTCGGCGCCAATGTGAACATAATTCCGCCAAAAAACACGTGATGTGGCGCCGTCTTTCTTCGCGGCACGCACGAACACACTGTGGCAGAAGATTATGGTCAGATCTGGAAGATCGTATTGTGGGTGAATTGCGACTCAAATCGTGGCAAGCGGTGGCGCATCGCTGCACGGGGGGTGGCGCAGCTGCCTACGAAGATGGCACGAGCAAGTTCGACGTCCGCTTGACACGATCCGGCATTGCGCTGTCAAGAGCCCCGTGTGCAGGGGGGCCCTCGCAACCATTCCCAGTCTGCGGTCTCTGAGGACAGGGCCCCACCGGATTCAATGCGCCAGGAGCTCAATAGCTCCCAGTGTGGTGGTCCTCGTCCTGCCCTGACAGGAGACCATCCGCTGTGATGTCACTACTCTACTGGTTCTTACAATTGACGCGAGTCGATTGATTGTGGAAAGCCTGTCTGGCACCGAATGGGTGGTGCCCTTCGTGCCTCCACCCCCTCGCAGCGTGCAATCAGGAGTGACCGCACGCGAGCGTTCTGCCGGCACACCGTCTCGCGCCATCGCGGCATGGGTGGGGCCCTCGCTGTCCCCACCCCTCCCCTGCATGCATTCAGGAGGACAATCACATGCCAGCGACACAGGGGGCTCGCACACACAGGCGCCAGCGTGCTGGACCTGCCTACACCGGCGTTGCGGCCAATTTGAACGCCCCGCTCCACACTGCTATCGCTCCGACGCCCCACCTCCACATCGTTTCACCTATACGCCGCCACATGCTGTCCGTCTGGCGCAGCGGTTTATGCCGTTCGACGGACGCACGAGTCGCTCCATCCCACACACCTTTTCAATGGGCTCTCCGACCCCCTCTGCCGTGAACCCGCGCTACCCCACCCCATGCTCCGCCTTGTCTGCTGCCGGACCGCCACGTCGTTCCGCTCCCCTCTCTCCGATAGCGGCGGCTTCGCGCCTGCCCGCCCCCTCCCAAGCTCGGCTTGCGGTTGCCCTTCCCGTGCTGCCGCCTCACGCGTGAGCCGGAGCGGCCTCTCCCCGCCTTGGCGCCCCACCACTCGGTCTTCGCGGAGAAGCGGGCTGTCGCTGATGGTCGCTTCGTGCGGCAGTCGGAGGAGGTGCACCGACCTGAGCGCGCTGCGGCCGCGCGGCGTGCTGCTCTGTTCGCTGTCGCCGTTGTGGCCGTCGTGGTGCCCCGCTCGGCAGCGGCCGCTTTCGTGACGCTCCCTCGTGTGCATTCTGCGGGAACTCGCGCACGCTTGAGCATGAGCTCGGGCCTGTACCACGTGCAGGAGAGTGAATTCCGGTTGCTTTTCCGTATGACTGGGGAGGATTTTTGGGGATTGCACTCGTCCGTCGAGCACCGCTTGGTGGTGTACGAGAGGATGGCAATGCTGTCGAGCGGCGCCCCCATCCCAACGGACTGCCGACTTGCACTTGGGTTGCGCATGCTCGCCGGGGCTTCCTACCTCGATTGCATGCTTGCGTTTGGGGTGAGCCGGTGCACGGTGTACTCGATTCGTCATCAGGTATGACCGACATTCTCTACGTCTGTGGGTGGTCCGCAGGTCGGCGGGGCAGTGAGCGACATCAGCACGTTGGGTCCTTCACGGTTATCTGTCGTCAACTAGGGACTACCCGGGCTCCCTCTAGCTGCACGGCATCATGCTAACCTCGCAATCGCGTCGCCCATTTCTGTTCGCTCCATGGCTGTCATTGTGTCGTTACTCATTTCGGCCGCGTGGTCCATCGGCTGCTTCTTTTCTGTCTGGGCTTTCTGTGCCTGTCTTCTTTTGCCGCAGGTGCTGGTACCATTGGACGTTGACCCGCTTTTGAACAACATTCACTTTCCTTCCACACCTGCAGAGTTTACCTCCCAGAGCGCGCTCTTCTCGCGGGGCGGCCGCAACCCGCTGCGCTGGTGCGTGTCGGCCATCGACGGCATCGCGCTCCGCATCCGCCGGCCACGTGTCTCCGAGGTACCCAACCCCTCATCATATTGGACACGTAAGGGCTTTTTTGCTATCAAAGTGCAGGCCGCGGTTGGCGGGAATTACAGAGTCCACTTTCTGTCGACGGTGACCGCGGGCTCATGCCACGAAAGCACCGCCTTTTCCGCGAGCGGGCTGGCAGAGCTGCTGGCCCGCGACGATGGGCTGCCTCGTGGGCACTGGGTCGCGGGCGACGATGCGTACATTGCTGGAGAGCGTTTTCTTACGCCCTGGCCGGGGACCAACCTCCCGTGGGACAAGGACGCGTACAACTACTATCACAGCTCCTCGCGCACATTCGTTGAGCAGGTGTTTGGGCAGGTTGTTGGTCAGTGGGGTATCTTGTGGCGCTCCGTGCGCTTCTCTGTGTCTCGGGCTTCTCTTATTTTACGTGTATGCGTGCGCTTGCACAACTTTTTGATCGGGAGGAGCAGTCCCCCGCCGAATGCCCTACTGCCTGAGGATGGTGCCGGTGGGACTGGGGCGGTCATTATTCAGGACCAATGAGACCTGGACGACCGGCTACGTCAGCGTAGGCGAGACAGAGAGCCTTGCCATCTGCGAGTCACACTCACTCGCCGACTGAGGGATCAGCAGTGCCGCTGCCCGGCCTGACCGGGTGCTTCTCTAGCTCATGTAAACGGCCATCTGATTTTGTGCACTGGCCCATCTTCACGCTTGCAACTGTGCCAGCGAAAGATTTCGCGCGGTAGGATGACAGCAGCATCTCTAGTACTGTGACAGATGCGCTGCACTGGTGGCTGTGGGCGCTGGTGCGCGGAAGCCGGGTGGTAGGTGGTGTGTAGCCTTTGTGGCGTGCCGCTGCGGCTTGTGAGCGCCTTCGGCGCACGTGCCCGGGTGAGCTCGTCGGCTAGTCATGTGCTGACAGCGGGGCGAGTCAATCCATATTGGGGAGTGTCATGCATTGGAGGGTGTTATCTGCATCGTAGGTATTTGGCAGCACGAGACCGGGCCAACTAGTGGCCCCGGTCCCCGCGCAGCGGTTTCCGCCCTTTTAGGACGAAGGGCGACGACGGTGGGAGGCACCGTCGTCGCCGGCAAGTAAACCGTGCCTGTTTGTCTTGGCGTTTCGGTCGGCCTGACTTCCTGGACCTCGAGTCCCACAGCGGGTGACGCACGAGCGGCTAGGACGGCCGGTACTTCCCTCCTCTCCGTGGTGATCGCGATCCATTGTACTACAGCATCCACACCGGTGGTTACCCGCGGCCTTCGACACAGTCGGGACCACTGCCCACGGAGCATTGCTCACCAACGCCGGCCCCCCCGGGACCATGCTCGCTCCGTGGCCAGTGTTAGGCTGTCGTTCGCTGCTGTGGTCCCAATCCGCGTCGCCACAGATACCAAATCCTAGAGAATCTGTGGGTTAGAAGGCGAGGGGATCATCAAGGCAATACTGACGGATGGGGTGGCCCCAGTAGACCTGAAGTGCCGTTTTCATGCACACTTTACGAGCTTTGCGGCGCTCCCGACCGGCACCGGTGAGGCAGCAGCTGTGTGGCGGGCTGGATTTGGTGCCGCCGTCGGAAGGAAGTGTACCACCACACATACGGCCGTACCAGGTTGATAGTTTTTATTATTGCGCTGCCGGCGCCCCGGAAGGACAACGAGAACGCCAGGCAAGACCAGGAAGTTCTATGCGCACAAGATTGATTGTTCCACTGGATTTTACATCAGCACTAAAGCCACCATCCCATCCTAACTCTCATCCTCCCTCATTGACACGTACCACAAGGCGAAGCGCTACTCCGTATCCATCAGCTTCTGAAGCTGCTGCTCAAAGTGGACGCGCATGGAAATGGCGAGCACGTCGCTGGGGTCCTCCGCGACCGCGTCGCGAGCGGCCTTTAGCTGCTTCCACATGGCACCAATCGCCTCGGCGTTGTTCAACGCAGCCGCTGCGCGGTGACCCGCAGCGTCGCCGCCAGCCGGGCCAGACGAGTTTCCCATGGCGACAAGCGCCGCCGTCAAGTTTTCCATGCCCCGAATGACGACCTCGGACTGACGGGGCCGCTTGCGCAAGGGGCGGGGCGCTGAGCCCGGGTGCCCCGGCCCGCGGCCGACCGCGGCGCTTCCAGGCAGACCGACCTCTGCCTGGGTTGCTTGCGGCGACGATCGGAGAACGAAATCAACAGATGGGTTGTCAAATAGGAGGCAGTGCAAGTACAGGAGTTCATGGTCGCTGTTCGTGTAGTCCTTGAAAATGCCCCCTTCCATCTGGCCGCTACGCGTGTAGTTGGAGTACGCCTTTGTGTAGTTAGACCGCAAGGCTCGGTAGATGGTCTCCAGCTTGGATGCTTCCCGGCTGCACGTGAAGCGGGTCGGGTCCATTCCCCTCAAGTCCGACGCGAGTACACCGTCGACCGGCGTTGCGCGAGCAGGTTTGTACTCAGGATTGTTGAAGGCCGGAGCAAGGACGGCGTCCCATAGGCTTTGACGCGGCTTGTAGAGCTCCGCGCGCGACAGGGGCTGGTTGTCCGCCTGGATGGCCTCGAAGTGAAAGGGGTTGGTCGCGACGTGCGCCAAGTGGGCCATGTCATTGGCACTAAAGGGCGGGCTGCGGCTAGTTGCCATTGGGGCAGGGGCCGCCGATGCGGAAGAGCCGCCAGCACCTGAGCGGCCTCTGGCCGGAGCGAGCACGAGCGCCGAGGCCGAGGCACCTGTGGGAGGCCGTGCGCCAAAAATGGGTGTCGCGGGACCCGCCAAGTCGGAATCGTCCATCAGAGCCTCCAGCTGCTCATCGCCGATGTTCTGATCCTCCATGCGAGCCGCCGCGATGGCGCGCTTGTCCACCATGTTGGCCTGCATCCGGCCCTTGATGCGTAGCACGCGCAGCACCGTGTGTAGCTCGGTCGCTGACAGCTTCTAGAGGAACGCCGACGCCTTATCGTGGACGAAGGGGCGCCGAGAAGGAGCGGAGCTGACAGGAGCGGTCGCCACGGACGCAATCGTCGCGGTCACCGGCGTGGCAGGCGTCGCAGCTGGCGTGTCCTCGTGCTGGGACGCCACGCTGAATCGGAATTGACGCCCTCATCGGCTGCCATGAGGATGGCGGCAGAGGAAGGCTCGGACGATTGGGTGACAGGAGAGATGTCTAGGGCCATAGCTCGATGGCTCGCCCACAACAGAACGTCGGGGGGAAGGGACAGCACGACGGTGACAGTTAGGATGGGTGGGATCGGGGAGCTGGCGGGTGGGTGTGTCGCTGACGACCGGTGTTCAAGCCACGTCCGAGGCGCGGCGGATCCTTTTATCTTCTCTGATCCATCCCTGGCGTCCCCTGTGGCCCGCTCTTGTTGCCTCGGGCGGGGACCGCAGCGGCTCTCACGAGCGCGCTCGCCTGCGTGCCGGTGGTGCTCCCTGTGGAGCGTGGTGCTCTCTCGCGGGGCCCCCAGGAGAGCTCAAAGGGCCCGAACGAGTGCTCCGAAGGCGCTCCCCCCCTTTCCCCTGCTGCCTGCGCCAAAGCGATGGGTGACTCCGATTTCACGCATGACATGTCCACGGCTGCGAGCCCCTAGTGCTGCCTGGAAGGCGCCGCTGCCACGGCTGTGGGCGTGCCGTGGCTCCAGCGTTCCCCCTCCGAGTGACAGCTACAGAGCCGTGGCAACGCTTTTGTCCCCGAGGAGCGCCGAGTGGCGCGTGCCCCCCTTTCCCAGTACGCAATGGAGCGGTGGCTTTCGCGCACGTGGTGCCCTCCGTGACGCGTGTCCCGCCGCCCCTGATGCCCCCTCTGGCTGACGCGTGGGCCACCGACGCAGCGAGAGCTATGCGGCTGCACCGAGTAGGCGTCTCTCGAGAACTGACGGGTCTCCCATCTCTTGTTCCGAGTGGTGCAGTCGTGAGGAGCCTTCTCGTCCAATCATTCCTGCGAAAGCCAAAAGACGCAAATGGCATATTCCTTTCCAAACACGTTCACGTGCGCGGGATGTAAAAGAAAATCTCGCGCACGTGAACGTGTTCGGCTTGAATGCGCCGAATGAGCCTGTTTCGGCTCGTAAGTCCTTTGTGTGCGGGATCGTACGGTCGGCCGGATTGGGTCTACACGTAAAAGTATTAGTTTGATTGGGGTGTGATTGGAACGAAGCGCTCCCATTGGCTAGCACGTGTCTGAGCACGCCGTGCCCGCGCCGTGCAGACTGGGCCTAATCTCCGACACCGTTTCTGTGTGTTTCCGCGCCGTCTGTCACGGCGGCCGCGGCTCGGGTGGCAACGGATGCGGCCCACCGCCGCGCACGAGGTGGTTCCGCCTCGCCGCCGAGGAGGCGCCCCGCGGGTGCGCGCGACCGCCCGTGCGGCGGCCGGGGAGCCGCGGACTCTGTCCACGTCAGCGCCGTGCGCCGTCGCGGCAGCGCCCCCCCCGCCGCGCGCCGCCACCGGCGAGCCGCCGCGTCTTGGCCCACCGCGCTCGTGTTCCCGCCCTGCAGACGACGGCACACCGAGGGGGTGGGGCCCCACACCCGTACGCACGCGCGTCGACGACGTGCCGCGGGACGGGGGGTGCTTCCCTGCCCACGTCGCGCCCCGGGCGGCGCCTCTCGAGAGGG
>Ga0209093_1000520_pt1 | contig 21116 bp, 29 predicted proteins | sample SidtaG_4_FD_187450 | JGI IMG/M metagenome (GOLD analysis project Ga0209093, IMG submission 187450) | Marine algal microbial communities from Sidmouth, United Kingdom - Sidmouth_Male1 metaG (SPAdes) (version 2) | ecosystem: Host-associated > Algae > Red algae > Unclassified | place: Sidmouth... | reverse complement strand
TTCCTTCTTCCGCCCGAGACGGGCGGGGGTCCCCTTCCAGTGGAAGGGCTGTCAGGGATGCTGGGCAGGGGCCACTAGAGGCCCGGGCCTGAGACCGTGGCCCGTTGGGTACCGGTCCCCCCATGGTAGCGCCAGGGGGTCGGGATTGTGCACGTCCTGCGTCTTGTTTCTGAGGGTATATGAGAGTATGCTTTGGGGTCATCGTGCGTGTTCGAATAAATAATCGTTGCGTTTGCGTTGCTTCCGTCGTTTTTGTGCGCTTCGCGCCCAGTGATCCCGGCGTTCGCCTTGTGACTCTGGCGTAGCGATCCGCACCCTGTGCTGGGTTTTTCTGACGGGGTTATACCCCGTTGGCTTTGGGGGCAGGATCCACTACAGATCCGTAGCCTGTGGCATGACGGTCCGCCCGAACGGGTGGCCAGAGATCCATGTGCGTGGCGAGCGGGACGCGGACCCGTGATCATTTGCTGCTTACTCGTCGCCATCTGCTGATCCAGAAAGATTTCACAGCACTTTCGCTCGTCATGTCACGCCCTGGGCGGCCCGGGGGGGCACTGGACGGGCCAGAGTAGAAGACGGGATCGCCGGGGCGGATACATCGGCAATCGTGCTTTCTCTCTTGACTGCCGGTGGGATGTCCCCCCAGCATTGGGGATACGAGCCAGGGATCTTGGGGCGGGTACTTCATATCCTCCAAAACAGTCTTGCACGGGAACCGCCCGGTCACTCGTGAGGGTGTCATGGCTGACGGTGCGGCGCGACATGTGTGGGGCCTAGATCGCGAGGTCCGGTGCGTATCTGCCAAGGGACCCACCGTCAGCCACCCCGTCGGCCCTTGGGTCGCGTCGTGCTGTGCACGGCTGCTGGCGAAACCAGCGTTATGGTCTCTCTGGGACAGATGGTTGCATGGCACACCGGGGTCGGTCGACGGAGCGTTCGTGTGAGCGGCTCGGCACAGCGGCTCAGGCAGTCCACGAAGGCCCACTGTCGGGTCCGGCACGATTATGTGGCCCGGTCCCACTGTCATGAGTGTGCGTGCGGGGACCACATCTCGGGACGCCGCAGTCCTCAATGGCGGGTGGTACGGGGGCAACCAACAATGCCGGAAGACTTCACCGCTTGCGTTCTCCTGCTCTTGTGCAGGACGGAACGGGCGGAGGCATTCGTTGAGCGTCCGTGCTCCCTGCCACCCTTTCCGAGACGGCGGTGCATCCACCCTCTCTGTCCGTCGACGGACGGCGTGGCCACTGCCGCCAAGGTGCCGTACGTCCTGTGAAACGGGCAGCCGCCATGCCCGAGCAACCCCCTTCAAAGTCTGCGGATGCAGACCAGTCGCCACTTCCCCCACTCCCCCACTGACGTCCTGGCTTTCGATACCAGCGGTTGCGCATCTTGTGGCACGAGTTGTACCCCCCCCCGGCGCTCGAACATGCCGCCACAGGGGCCGCCAGCGGCACGGCTCCCCGCAGGGTTGGAGTAGCATCTCGGCGGCCATCTGGGACGACCGACGACGACAATTCACCGGCGACGGCGGGGGCGAGGGGCACGGCGGATACTGGCGCGTACCTGCCTCGGTCAGGCGCCCCGACCTCTGTGGATGCGGCAGCGCCGGCCACGTCCGGCGCCACCCTGCGGCGCGGCGACGCCATTTACGAGGACGACGTACTTCCCCCCCCCCCGAAAACGGCACGAGTTGAGCGGTGGCTCCCCCTGGCGGGCATGTGGCGCGACAGCGAGCTCGGTATCGACGAGTGTTTGAGGCGCTGGCGCGCGTGTCGCGTGAAGTACTAGATTTCTTCCAAAAAGAGTCCTCCGTTCAGTCCTCTCCGCTAGTTTGAACGCTGTGTGCCGTAGAAGCCGCTAGGATTGGCTGCTCGTGCAGGCCGTCGTCCTACCTATCGCTAGCACTCTGAGGATGGGGCGGGCTCGGTGGCGCCTTTATTGGTGGCTGGTGCGGTCGTTTGTCGCGAAAGCTCAAGCTGCACGGATGCTGACGCTGGTGCGGGACAGGCGCACGCCAAGAGCGCGCCGTGGGCGCCGCGCCGCCGAGGGACGCAGAGTCGTACAAGTCGGGGCGTACCCGTGATCCTGAGAAGCGAGCCGCCAACAACAGTCGGGGACCCATGCCACGACCACCTGTGTCGGACGCTGGTCGGCGTGGCGTCGGTGAAGGCACAGAGTGGAGCCGGTCCTCAAGTGGGAGCGTACCATAATGCAGCAGCGGCGAAGCGCCGACACCGCGGCGCCAGGGGCGACGCACCAGCGGGGCTCCTCGACGCGGGGGCGGGGGCGGGCAGGGCGGCAAGCAGAAGGGACCCGGAAACGGAAAGGAAAAGGTGTGGACAGCGGACGAGCAGGTGGTGCTGTGTTTGGCTTTCACGTTGTTGGCACAGTGGGCGAACACGGGCGCGGACTGGTCCAAGAAAGATCTGTGGGACAACATCAAGGCGGATTCTGATGGTCGCACCACCAGGAGCCTTCAAGAAACCAGCTGAAGAAGATGGTGTCGGTGGCTGCCAAGCGCACGCGTCTTCAGGATTAGCGCCCTGCGTCCGCGTTCTTTAACATCACCAAAAACAATGACGCAGACGAGGAGAAAACGTTCACTTGCGCGATGCGCTGAGCCCTTTTTAGCGTTGCCATGTCGACCATCAATGTGACGGCACCGGCGGCCGTGGCCAGCAGTGCGGGCGCAGTAAGGGGCGCGTCGGCTTGCGCCATCTTCGGCACTGCGGCGGCTGAGAGCGCAGCGGCGGCCGCGTCGGACATGGTTTCCGCGGGGGATGCCAAGGACGCTGTCATCGCGTCGAGCGACGATAGCGACTCGACCACCAATGTGGTCGACGGTTTGGGGAGGGACAAAAAGGGCTCTGTCCACCGTTTGCGGCTGGCGCGTGGCCGCAACGCGATGGCGGCAAAGGCCAGGGAAGAAGCGGCGCGAATCAACATTACTAGGGCAGTCATTGACCTGACTGGGTCGGACATGGCGGCTGAGAGTAGTGTGACGGCTCCAGCAGCGCGTGACGGCTCGCACAGTCGCGGCGTGGGAGATATCGTCCGCACGTTCGGTGCTGTTTCCGCGGGGACAGGCTGCACGGTGGACAAGGTCTTCGGCGATGTTGAAGAGGAGGAGTGAGAAACTGTGGGGGTTCCGAGGGTCTACTGGGTAAAGTGATGGTGAAATGCCAGTGATGTAGCCAGCTCGTCGCACGCGTCGTTCCATGCGTTTGCTTTGTACATTGTTCTGTCGCGTCGCCAGCCATCAGTCGGGACGCACTGATTTGCTTCTCATCCTGGCCTTGCCCGCGCTTGAGTCATGTACTTGTAAAGGCGATTTTTTCAATGTCCCATGAGCCGGATTCAGCTGCCATGGCAGCTTGCACGCGCAGCACACCTTTATTGTCACGCTGGATGCTCTATCGTCTTCTGCTATTCAGCACGTGGGCCTCGTGTCGCGCCTTCACCTTGGGCGCTACGATAGAGCCTGTAAAATTGGCGTGCGGCTCTGACGACAGAGCAAAAGAACAATTCATTGACCAACGCACGTACACAAATGCTGACACGCACGCATGCACAAACACGGGCCTTTACTAGTCTCCGGCGCGCGACTGACGCTTGTTTCGGAAAACCCACGAATGTGCGATGAGATCCTCTCCAAGGTTGACACCAACTACTGGGGCCGTCTCCTGGACCCATGAAAGGAGGCCGAAAGGAGAACCGGGGGGCGGACTCATGCCCTGGTTGCCTGAAAGCATGGTGTCGACTGGAAGGTCGTCAACCGCCCGTCCGCCGCTATCCGTTGCTGGCCCGGAAGAACATCGTCAGCCACCAATGCCATCGGCGCAACCGTCGCCAGCGCCCTCGTCGCGGCCGCCACCGTCCGCGCCCGCATCGACGCCACGGCGTCCATCACCACCACCGCCGACACCGGCGTCCCCGTCCCCGGCTCCCCAGCACCGCCGTCGCCTCCGTCACAGCCACCGCCGCCTCCACCACTGCCACCGCCGCCCCCGCCGTCACCGCCGCCACCGCGGCCACCACCGGCGTCGCCGTCACCGCCGGCGCAATCATTGCCACCATCTACACTGCTTCCGTATGCAGTACCGTCCCCGAAGTCTGCGGCAGCCGCGCCCGCAGCGTCCCTGTAGTCCGCGCCGGCCCCACTTTGACCTCCAACGTCCATAACGTCTTCAGCCCGCCGAGGGTTGTGCATGAAAGATGGCCGCCGCGCCCAGACGACCATGTTTTTCGTGATGCACATGGCGTTGGCCGTGATGATAAAGAGCGCGATGTCGAGGTGGCGCGCGGGGTGGAGCGCGACCTTGACTGCTGGTACAACGTGCCGTAGAAGGACTCAAACTCATTGCGAGCATCTTCCTGCGCCGCGTTGAACTCCAGGTCCTCTGGAATCTCTGCGTCCTTGCGCGTGCCACATAGGAGACGGTTCTTGTGAAGGATGCCATCGCCAGGAAAATACAGGCACGAACCTGTCCGTATGTAGACTTGAGAAGAATAGTGAAGCGGTGGCCGCCCATCACACACCACAAGAAGAAAAGAAGGGCTCTGCTGAAGCACGGTAACGTCGTTGTTGCTCCCCGTTGCGCTCGCAAAGATATGCCGAGCCCACAAGTCATGGGCGCACACGGTCTCAAGAACTACAGTCCGTTCGCCGGACCTGCCCTTGTGCTGGCCGGCCGCCGCCTTATAGCAGCCAGGCCACTCCCAGTGGCTGCAGTCCAGGCTTACAAACGGCATGGAAATTCTCGGTCTTTGTTGGAGGCCAGGATGCGAGTGATGTCCTCGTCGGTCGACTCGCGCAGGTAGGTCGACTCGTACTTGTGGACGATAATCTCGATGAAGCTTTTGACGGAGGCATTGGTAGTAGACTTCTTCATCCGGAAATTATTGTCGGGACCGTCGGCCGCCTCGCCGTCGCCGAGCACGCGCAGTGCGGCGACAACCGTCGGGAGTGCATGCACCTGGGGAGGTTCAGTGACTCTGACGCCTGACGCGTTGGCCGAAAAGCGGCTCGTCCTTTATTTTGTTGTAGATGCGCATGAAGACAGCGCGTGGCATTCGAAACCGGCTCTCAAAATCCGCCTTGGAGATCGCGGGCGACTCGCCGTGGGCGTTCCAGTAGTCGCGCAGATCGTCGCTGAACCTAAGGATGATGCTCCGATTCATTTTTGACGCGCGCATTCGAACCGACAAGCGGTCCCGTTGCCGTCGACGGTAACAACCGTGGAGCCACCGCACCAACTGCACCAGCCGATGATGATGGGTCACTGCCATCGAAAGGCAAGAGACGAGGTCGTCCTACCCCACAGAACCTCCCATATCGGGTAGCTCCTTGGGTTGCTCCTCGTGGTTGTCGCCTGTGGTCTGCATCAACAGAGAACTCAGGAACACAGGGAAAGGCTCCAACAGACATTGTCATAGAAAGCAAAGCAACTCTTTTGCAAGGCATTGCATGTCCGATACTCCGGCGCACCACGCTACCACATGCGCTGGAGTGCTCCTCAGCACAGCACTCGGTAGGCCCCATAGAACAACGACACTGACTGTCGCAAATTATCGAACAGGAAACATACGATGCACATCTCAATACGATCATCGGAGCTCCTGTCCTTCGAGGCTCCTGTTCTCGTCGGCAGCGGAAGCGAAGAGTGCGTACGGCGTCGCCGGCGGCGGCGATCCGGGCGCTCGTCGGCATCGAAGCCGGCGAGCGACGCGCATCCGCTCGGCTTCGGCGCTGAAGGGCGACCCGCTCCAGCTCGACGGAGCCCAACACGCGCACGTCGGCCGCGCCTGGCGGCGGTGGCGGTACCGGTCTCCAGCGGTGGAGGCAGCTGCGGCTGTGGTCGATGCGTGTGTTGCACGAGGGCGCCGTGGCGCCGACGCACTCGCCGTCGGCGCAGGGCGTCTTCATTTGCGCTGGCATCCGACTGGAGGCTTCGCGGTTGCCGCGGGGCGACGATTGGTCGTTGGTCAGGCGGGGCTTGGCGTTGGTGGCGGGGGACTGGCTGAGAGGTGGCCGAGCGGGTAGCTCGGAATGAGCGGCGGCGGTGGGGCTTTGCGGTGGCAGCCGGGCGGTGCTTGGGGGTGGGACGGTCGCGGATTGGCGGTCGTGGCGTGAGAGCGCCTTGGCGGCGATGGCGGCGGCGGGGGCGGGGTTTGTCGATGGCGACAGAGGCGGAGCTCGGCGGCGGCGGCCAAGGCGTACGCGGGGCTCCGCAGTGGTGTCCGGGGGGGGGCGTGGCGGTAGCGGCGGGGGCGGGCCTCGGCGGAAGTGGCGGGCGCGTTGGCGGGCCGCGGAAGTGGCGGCGTAGCAGAGCCTGGTCGGGAGCGTCGGCGGCGGGGGCGGGGTTCCGATGTGGTCGCGGGTGTGACACTTGGTCTTGGTAGCGGGGGCGGATCTTGGCGGTGGCTGCGTGGGCGGGTCCTGGCGGTGGCGCCGGAGGCGGGGCCCGGCGGTTGCGGCGCGGACGTTGGCGGGTCATGGCGGTGGTGTCAGGGGATGCGCTTGGCGTTGGCGGCGGGGGCGGGTCTCTGCTGTGGCGGCGAGGGCGTTGAAGGGGCTCTGCAGGGGTGGCAAACCTGGGCGGTTGCGTCGGGGGAGGGGCTGGACGGCCGCATTAGCTGCGGGGGCGGAGCTCGGCTGTGGCGGCGGCGTCGGGGCTTGGCGGCGGTCTACGGGGGCGGAGATTTGTGTTGGCGGCAGAACAGGGTCTCAGGCGTGGCGGCTCGCGCCAAAGAGGGGCTTGCCGAAGGCGACGAAGTGGGGTCTGGGTGGTGGCGGCAGGAGCAGCGCTCGGTGGTGGCGGCTGGGGCCAGGCTTTGTCTTGGCGACGGTAGCAGCGCTTGGCGCTGGCGGTGGATGAGGGACTGGCCGGTGGCGGCGGGGGCCTTGGCGGGGCTCGGCTTTTGCTACGGGGGCGGAGCGTGCCGGTTGTGGAGGGACGCGACGAGGCGATGGGTCGGGCGCGGCGTGGCAGACGCAGCTGGAGAGGTGGTTGACGGTGGCGTCAGCGGCGCGGGAAGGGCTCGGCGGTGGCGATGGGGGCGGGGATTTGTGGTCGCGGCGGGGGCGGGGCTGGGATGTGTCGTCGGGGACGGCATAGGAGGCGCTCGGTGGCGTCGGCGGGGACGGAAGGGTCGGCGCTTCGCGGCGGCGGCGGCGACTGTGGTCGCGACACGTGTCGGGGCGTGGCTGTCGATCGGTGGTTGCGGCCGCCGGGCGGAAAGCGAGGGCGGCGCTTGACAGTGGGCGCGGGGACGGCCAGAGCGGCGCTCGGCGCCGCTCAGCGGCGCCGGCGGCGACGCGGGTCGCCACGTTTGTGGAGGGGGGGACGGCGGTCTGCCGGGAGAGGCATGGGGATGATGGAGAGGACGGAGCTTTGCAGCGGGAACGGGGAAGGCGGGGGTCGCGCTCTATGGCGGCCGCGGATACGGCAGGGGCGTCTCTCAGTGGCGGCGACAGCAGAGGCGGAAATGGCAGCGCTCGGCGGTGGCAGCACGGACGGCGATGCTAGCGCTCAGCGGCGCCGGCTGCGACATGTGCGGCCTCATGGGTTGGAGCGGGGCCGTCGGTCAGCGGGGCCAGCCGCAAGGGGGAAAGCACGCGCGGCGAGCGGCGGCGGTGGCGGTGGTGGCGGCGACGGCGGTCGCAACGTGGGTGGGGGCCGGCCCGGCGGTCGGCTAGGAGCGCGGCGGGTACGACGGCGCGCGGAGCGATCGGGTGCGGCGGCAGGGAGGCCTTTAGATCCGGAGTGCGTGGGGGGGGGTTGCGGGTGGGCGAGGGGGGGTGACCAGTCAGCCAGGCGTCTGGGAGGTGTATGCCTGACGCTGTCTGCGACGCGTTGGCCGTGGGGGTGCGGGGCTCGTCAGGGGGCACGGTGCGTGCGCCGACCGAAATCAATACGTGGCGGCAGGTGAGCCCGCTTGGCGACCGGGCCGTGGGTCTGCCCCGCCGCGTGTGCACCACAACAGCTCAGATACACTGATTTTGGGGGTTTCTGTAGGATCGCGCAGCATGTCCGAGGGGCTCGAAGGCGAGTTCGATCACGAGGCACCATGAGAGAGATACAGTCATTGCTCGGTTCTGTGGCAGGGGTGAACATATTGTAGCCTACCCGCTCAATATGTAGCCTGCCTCTCAAACACCAAAATGGAGGGCCATCCTGGCAAGATCGGCAGCCGATGACCGAGTCTGTGGACCGACAGGCCGGGTCGATCGCGTAATTGTGACGTTTGACCGCCCCTCGATCGCGTCGAATTGCCGCTGACCGGCAGCGATCGGCGTGCCTCCGCGCATGACCCTCACGCCACACACTGGCCGATTCAACTCGCAGACATGAACGCACGGCGCGCAGCCGTGGCCACGCACGCCACACACTGGCTGATTCAACTCTCAGACATGAACGCACGGCGCGCAGCCGTGGCCACGCGCGCCACACACTGGCTGATTCAACTGTCAGACATGAACGAGCGGCGCGCAGCCGTGGCCACGCGCCGCCCGTGCCGTCCCGCCCACTCACCGCAGACTTGCCCACACACCGCAGCTTCGCACATGCACTGCAGCCACGCCCACACGCCCCCCCGGACGCGGCCTGGCCTACACAGTGCATGCAGCCGCAACCGCACACCAACCGACCGCGGCTTCGGCCACACACGACGACCGCGGCCGCACACCCAACGACCCCGGTCACACCATCCAATCGAGACCCCACCCACCGACCCCGGCCACGCCATCCGACCGAGGCCGCGCCAACCGACCGAGGCACCAAACCCAACCACGCTTACCAACCTCGACCACGCCCACCGACCCCCGCCGCGACCATCCACGGCCACCGACCTTGACCACGGCCACCGACCTGGACCACGGCCACCAATCCCGGCCACGGCCGCCGACCTCGGCCACGCTCACCAACGCCGGCCACGCCTGCCGACCTCGGCGACGCCCGCCGACCTCCGTCACGTCCACCGACGCCGACCACGCCTACCTGCTGTTGCGTCCACCGACTGCGACCACGCTCACTCGTAGTGGCTACGGCCGATGCCGGAGGCCCCGCGACTCCTCCGCGCTCGCTCGGTCTTCACCACAAAGCGGTGCCAGTTTGGCTCTGGTACGTACACTTGTTTGTTCTTTTATTCGAGAGGTGCAGGCATCCCGTTCGACGACACTTGCTGTACTGGCCAATGTCTTCTCCCTACAACACGCGACGGAGTGCGTGAGTGGAGTGATCATCGTTTTTCCTGTATCGTCGGCATTACCAGGAGCCGTTTCGTCGGCTTGCTCCATGCTCACGCAACACTTGCTTTCTGGATGTCTGTCCGAGTCGTGTCACTGTTTTTTTCATTCCAGCACTGGAAAACGGGTCCCTCGCCCCCATCCGCCCCTCCTCTTTCATTCTCCAATAGGACAAGTGATGCCAAGCCGGCACCCACGCCTCGCTGGTCGCCCAGACCAAGATCTGCCAAGTTTGTTTGAGTCGGCTCTTTTTTATAGATTACGAAGTCCCCTGGGCAATCTCTGCCCATTTTTTCAACACGACGCGCCTTTCCATTACTTGACCATCGGCCGCTTGTCCCGCAAGTTTTTTTGATGCGCATGCACTCTCTTGTTTCAGGACGAGGTTACATCATCAGCCGTTGCCGCGTCTTTAGTTTCTGGTTTCCTCAATGTGTTTGTGGTACAGTCTGTGTCAAACGGCCTGATGGTCATTTCGTGCTCGTCTCCCTCTCTGTCAGACCCAGTGTCCATCGCATCTGATGAGCTGCTCTGTCCCTCACAAAAACCAGCATCGGCCGTGTCCAGTATAGCTTCCGGGTCACTCTCCAGGTCCAACCATGTCTCGACGGCCACCTGCCGCTCGACGGGGGGTGCGTCCCCAAAGCACGTGCCACCCAGAGCGCACGACTGCAGACGGACAACCATTTCCGCAGCCTCATCCGATACAGCTCGCAAGGAGTTGCGATAGTCACCGTGGTGAGCGGTCAGGCGTGCCTCCATCTCTAGAGGAAGAATGCGCGCCTTCACCCAGCAGTGCGCGATGGTGGCTGGCTCCATGTCCTGCCAATCCTCCTTCACCCGCTCGGCCACGTCCTGCAAGTGAGCCTCCCCACCATCACGCACGCCCCGCACCGGGCGTGGCTCGGCAGCGCGCCGTCGACGGGCGCGCCGTCGCGGACCAGCACTTGCGAGAGCCTCGATAAGGGGGTCTCAACCCACACGTTGGGCAACCGAAGGGGAAGATGCGCTGGCACGCTGGGTACAACGGGGGCCACGTACGCACGTGGCTCGCCCGTTGGACCTGGGGCGGCCGGCGCCACAGCACAAGAGCCAAAGAGCCCGGCTGAAGCGGACGCCTGCCTGGCCGCAGCAACGAGTGGGATGGGCGCCGCCGCACCAACAGCGCGTGCAGGCAACCGGGTCGGATCGCCCGTGGCCCAATCATCCCTCGCCGGCGCCCTCGCGCCGGACTCCACCACAGTGGTGCCCGCCGCCGGCGCCACTGAAGAAGATTGCACAGGTCTGGCGCCCCCCAATACCGAGGCAATGTTGGCCTCACCGCCTTCCTCACAATGTGGCTGAAATCTCACAGTCACACCGCGACCGGCGCTCTCCTCCTTCGCTGTCCTGTATTTCGGCGGTCCCGTTAGGCCCCACCCATCGACCCGACCGTCAGTCGCGCTCTCAGTGGGTCGCGACGCCTCCATCACAACCCCTTCTGGAGCGCTGTTGGTCACGCCAGTACCAGTCGCGGGTGCCCCCGCCGCCGAAGGGCCACCACTGGATGCGCTCTGCCGTCCTCGAGCGTCAGCCAATTGTGTGACCCGAGTGCGCTCGAACGCCTCAACCACCAAAGCCAGCAGCCGCCGTTTGTACCTGCGCTTTAGCGCCGCGATGATGCCGGCGTCTAGGGGCTGGTGGACGGAGGTAACGTTAGGTGGTAGAGAGATGGTAGCGATCTGAGGGTGCTCCAGCTTCGAGTGTGCGCCGCAGTTGTCCACGACCAGCGCCACAGGTAGGGACGTCCGCGCCCGCACGGCAGGCACGAAAACCGTGGTGAACCATTTTTCGTAGACGTCGGCGTCCATCCACGCCGACTTTTGGTTGAAGTAAGGTAGAGGGCACGCCGCCCGCGGGGGTTTGAAGCAAACTGGAACTTGAGCAGTGCCAATAATAGCCACAGGGATCTTGTGGGTGCCTGTTGCATTGCATGCCAAAACCAGCGTCACGCGGTCCTTGGCTTTCATAGCCTTGGTCCCACGAACGCGCCGCCGCCGCCCAGCGGTCACGTACGCGCGGTTTGGGAGACACCGGAAAAAGAGACCAGTTTCATCCATATTGTAGATTTGGTCGGGCTCATAGGCAGACAGGTCCGCCCGTATCTGCGCCATCCGCTCTTGTGCCGCCGCCACATCAGTGGCCGCCGACCCGCCCGTGCCCCAAAGTGACGTGTTGACCAGGTTGTGCCTTGCCGCCCACCGCCGCACAAATCCCGTCGACGCCGCAAAGCCGGATACGCCCAGCCGCTCCCCAATCTCGCGAGCCCGCTGCTGCAAAACCGCCATCGTCAACGGCAGAGTGTCTGGCCCCAGGCCGTCCACTATCTCGTACCAACGACGCAACTCGCGGTCCACGTCCGCCATCGTTGACCGCCGCACCCGTAGGGAGTCCAGCGGCTCCCCGCTTGCGGCACGGCCCTGTAGCGACATCCTCGACTCGACCGAGCACACCGCCCGCACAGCGGCCACCGATGTAGGTTTGGGGAAAACGTTTACCAAATCTTGCGTCCTGCCAAACATCCCCGTGTCCTTGAGACGAATAATCTCCAGCTTGTCCCCGAGTGTTTGTGGCTGGCGCTTCTTCCTGACGCCCGTGTGGCCCGCCGCCGCGCGTGTCGTGCCGTGTGCGGTAGATCTAGTCGGTGTGCTGGTAGCAGGAGCGGCGCCCTCCAAGTGAGCAACAGCGGCGGCAGATGCCGCCGCTGCCGCCACATCAACGGCATGCCGAGTCTCCGGCGACGCCAGCGGGTACACGTGCTGTACAGCAGCATCTGCTGCGGCAGCAGCCACGCGTCGCACGGTTGACGTTGACGAGGTGGCAGGTCCGGCGAGAGGGGAGGATGAGGGGGGGCACCGGCGGCGGGGCGCCATCGTCGCTAGGCAGCGATTGCGTCGACGGGCGCGACCGTGACGATTACCGGGACAATGGTGGTCACCGGGATGGGGACCTAGGTTTCAGAAAATGCGGGCAGCGTCGGGAGATCTCGGCTCTGGAAGCGTTCCAGCTACGGCGGTGCCGGCGTGATCTGGAGGTTGACATTGACACCAGCGTTTAGTTGTCAATGAAATTGACGTTGTTTGAAAAATCATTGATAGTCGATCGAACGGAATACCGACGTCGATCATAGCATGTGATCGGGGCCGATTCCGGCCGAGCACCATGTGATCGAAGCCGATTCCGGTCGACCGCCGCTCACTTATATAGCAGGTGCTATACAACCGGGTGCTTTATGATCGATCGATGACTGTACGTGACACGCTCCAACGATCAGGACACTGAGGCTGAGATGGCACGCTGCCGTAGACGTCTGAGAGGTTTCATCGTCACCGCTTCCCGCACACCCCATCCAAACGCGTTTTGGATGGGGTTGGATGGGCTTTTGGATGGGGACGGATAGGCGCCCAAAGCCCATCCAAGCCCATCCAAATCCATTTTGGATGGGGTCTGGATGGGCCATCGGGACGTTTTTCGATGGGCGTTTCTGGCGGATGGCGTAGTCCCGAGTTCCGCTCTTGAGAAACTTGACTGGCGGGGCCCGCCTGAGGGACAGCGTGTCAACCTCGGCAGGAGCGGCTGTTTCAGATCGCTCACGCTCGATGATTTAAGAAACCCTTTACCATTGGACACAGATCTGTTGGCATTCAACCAATGCCACGCCTGCATGAGGGACAAGACTGTGCTGACACGACAAAGAAAAACACGAAGCGACGAGCACTAGTTCCTTTGTACACGCTACTACTCGGTCTCTAATCACACACTTCGAGCCGCACCACCAGGAGTTTCAAGCACCTCTTTTTCTCTGTCGATCTCATGTACGCAATGGCATAAACAAGCTGCACGACCAGCATGAGTGCGCGCAAAACAAAACCCCTCCAAGAACGCAAGGCAGACCTAGCGGCTGCTATCAACGGATAGGCACCATGTAGCACCGTCAGTGTACCCCGTCCGCCGCCTCCTAGTCGCCGCCCTCGGCCGCAGAACCGTCCTCATTGTCGCTCTCACCATCGGAGCTGCTCAGGCTCGCATTCGAATCACCAGAGTCGCTGGATGACGAGCAGCTGCCCTCCCCCGTTGCCGCTCCATCGCTGCTTTCGCCATCACTCCCCTCCCCATCGGTCATCCCTTCGGTGGCCCCCACCTTGGCGCTCCGTCCGCCCTCGTGTTCCTCATCCATGCCGATAAGCGCCGCCCCCGCGCTGTAGTCGGCGTTGTCGTCGATGTCGATGACGACACTGCCTGTACGCGGCGCCACCGAGATGCCGTCGGTCGCTGTGCCGTCGTCGTCGGCGGCGACGCCACCTTCTTCGACGCTGTCATGCATCGCCCCCTCCGTGACGTCGTTGGCGTGCGGGCGATGGTCGGCGCCTGCGCCGAGGCTGGGCGCCCCACCGCGATGGGCGGGGGCGGGGGCGCGGGGGTTGATTGACACATAGGTGGTGGTCTTGGTCGACTTACGAGGGCGGGCCGTCGTTGACGTCACGTTGGGCGCCTTACCCACCGACGCGTGCAATTCCCCATCGGCAGGCGCCGTAAAGACCCACCGGCCAGTATTGGTACGCATGACAATGTCCGGGTCGATCTCGTCGGTGATGCGGTACCCACCGTGCACCTTGTTGTCCTTGTGGTTCTTGGACAGGTGGTTAATGGACGCGGCGAATTCGTCCACCCAACGCATGTACGCGCCCTTGTCGATGCCGCCGCGGCGCCGAGAGCGCCTGCCGAGCGCAATCTCGAACTCGTTGCGTGCAAAGCTGGCGATGAGCGCGTGATGACCGACGACCATTTCGACGTAGCAGCGACTCCCAGCAGTCTTGCGCTTGACAATGCGGTCGTCGCCGCCGACCTTCAAGAACAAGCTCTTAGCGGCTGCCACCACCGATTTCTCGCCCTTCTCGGAGGTGATAAAGCAATCGTTGGCGGACCATTTCTTGGCCTTGGAGACGGGCATCGGGTTGTACGGGAAGCCGAGCACCTTGAAGAACGGCTTGACGATGAATTCACGGACTTGCGCCACGCAGTGGGGGACGGTGGTGTTGATGACCGACATGGGGCGCTTCTTATTCGGGTCGGCGCACACGGTCGAGGACGAAAATTAGATGTGATTCATGAGGTAGCTCTTGGCGGCCTCTGCGTCCATGTTGAACGTGTTCATGACCTGCTCGTGAATGGCTGTTGTCGCCATTTCCGAGTCCATAAGGACGTGACGGGAGTTGGTGGCCGTGGCGACCATGTGCTTGACTGCAGCGCGGATGGGGCGCCGCAACGAGGCGGCATCCATGTCGTTTTTGGGTGCGCGGGCCTTGGCCAAGGCGTTGGAATCGTCCGCAGTGACGACGGGCTTGACGTCTTGGCCACTGCTGCCGTCGCCCTCGCTGCCGCCTCGCCCGTCACCGTCCTGACCGCCGTGCTTCCGACCGTCCTTAGTGCTGCTGCCATGATGCCCCTCCTTTCCCGACCCCGACATGCCGCCTTCCTTCTGCCTTACCAACCGCAAGGACGCGACGGCCATGGCCGTGCGCTCATTACACTGGCCCTGGCCGTCGACGCGGGCCTCCAGGCGGTTGGTGTTGTCGCGTAAAGGCTCGACTTGGGTCATAGACTTGCGCAACGCCGCCCACAGCTCCTTATTGCCCTTTCGCACGGCCTTGGCCACCTGGCCACTCACGAGCTTCCACGCCGCCTCATCCTTCGGCTTCTCGGCGACAGACTCAGTTCCGGAAAACCCGGTGCTGACGCGGCCTCCCGCCGTCTTTGCGGCCGCCGTCTTTTGCTTCTTCGCCGGTGTACCGCCACGGCGGATGAAGCCGCCTTAGCGGGGCTGCGTTTGCTTCCGCCACGAGCGCGCCCACCCGTGGTGCGCCTACGCGAGGCGGGCGGGGTCGGGAACGGGGCGGCGAGGGACGTCTGCTGCGACGTTGGAACCGAATCAATGACAGCCGCCGCGGCCGCCGTTGCCGCCACCTGCGGGTCCATGTCCAATGACGACGGGCCGAAAAACACCGCGCGAGACGGCGCGGCGCCAGCAGAACGACCTGGCGCTGAAGACGCAGCCTCCGGCTGCTTTGGCGTCCAAGAAGTCCCCACCGGCGGCGGTGGCGATGCCGTCCACGGAGCGACTGGTCGGCCTCTGGTAGCCGCCCTGACAGCGTGCGGCGGCTCCGACAACGGCGGTAGGAGCCACGGATGATCGCCTGCAAACGTCGTGCCGTGGGTGGCGATGGATTGGGACCCCGGCAAGTAGCTGTGAAGCTGCGGCAGCTCCGGGGCGGTGGCGGTGGTGGTAGCGGCGCCAGCAGCGTCGGGGGCGGCGGCGGACGGGGCGGCTCCGTCGGGGTAGGCGGCGGACGCGGCGGCTCCGTCGGGGTAGGCGGCGGACGCGGCGGCTCCGTGGGGGTAGGCGGCGGACGCGGCGGCTCCGTCGGGGTAGGCGGCGGACGAGGCGGCTCCGTCGGGGTAGGCGGCGGACGCGGCGGCTCCGTCGTTTGCGCGCGGCACCGTGGGAGGGCACTGGTCGCCTCGCGTTGAGTTCCGGCGGCTGTAGGAATTCCGACCGAGAAACTCGTCCATGCGCCTCACGTGCTCCTCAATAGCCGCGGTCGACTCTGGCGTCCCGGGCAACGTAGACATCCGCGGGGGTAAGGGTTTGGGAAACGGGACCATGATAAAAAAAGACGTCGTAGATTGGGGGATTACACAACGGATGGGACTGGGTCACAACGGCAAGGCAAAGAGGACAGAAATTGGGGTTGGAGCATGGAGGACGAGGGGCCAACGCGGTGTCTTCGAGTCAGCGGTGGTGATGGGGCTGGGTGAAAACAAGGCAACACGCCGGTCACGCTCCCGCACTCGCTCTTACGTACCATTCCGGAGCCTCAAACGGGCCAGCCAGGCGCGTTTGGCCGACCCACGAGAGCTCAGCCCACGCAGCCGTCTGTAGAGGTGCGGCCGAAGCCCTCGGGCGTGATGGTCGCTCGCGGCGCCGCCGCGTGCGGCCCCAGGAGCCTGTTTAAGTGGGCGAAACAGCTCCCATCCGCGCAAAGCAGTAAAGAGCCACAGAAAACGGCGCAGAGGGGCGCGTGGGGAGGGGGCGCATTCGAGCAGTGTATGTGAGTGCCGGGAAAAGGCGCGCGCATCCTTGTGGCGCGGCAAAATAGGAAAGACAAACGACACAGGCAAAGGCGAATCGAGGGAGCGACTGGCGCGCCTCGGGTCGGGACGAACAGAGGCATGTGCAGGGAGGAAGGCCTCAAGCATATCTGTAAGAAGGGGCGCGGAGCGCGCGGATAAAGGACGACCGGAAAACGCAGCGGCAATGTACTCTTCAGACGAGGGGACAGAGGGCCGCATGGTCCGTGCGGGGGGGGTCGGCGGCGTGCCCACAGAAACGCGACCGGAAAACAATGGTAAGCAAAGAGAGGATACCGGATCGTGGCAGATACCTTCCAGCGCGGCTCTGTGGGAGCGCGTAAGAGAGGCAGGCAGGCGTACTAGTGTGGTGGACACTCTGCGGGGCCGTCCCACCCGGTGCAGAGAGCGAGTTAGTTCGCTTCGTGATCCACTTCGGGGGAACTCGGCGTCGTCAGTTTAGAGACCATCACTGGCTGCAGCGTCGGGAGGGCGGAGGGGAGTGGTGGTGCTGTGGGGTCCAAGTCACAGCGTCGCCACACTTAGGTTCCAAAAAGGCCGCCACTCGACACAGTGCGGCGATCGATCGACGAGGAACAGTGTTCCACTCGATTAAATCGATGTACTTGAACCGGCATAAGAAAAGTACTTTCTTGGTCGCGACGCATGGGCGCACGAGATTGCACCTCTGCGTAGGGTTGCGCAGCACGCCTGCGTGATTGGGCGTGCACAAACCTACCTCTGCGGCTGCCTGGGCGCGCACACACTTGCTCCGGCGAACAATTTGTGTGTTGATTTGAACTGTCCGGTCCAGTACTTGCGGCGCTCGATCCGGTGTAGTGCGCCTTGCCACTGTCGGGCCGCGCGCGCTAATCTGATCCCGCGCACTCGACCACGGTCCTTCCCATCCAGATTTCTGTGGATGGGACCTGTCGTCGTCGGCCGCCTCCTGTGCTTGGCGGCTAGTCTCCTAGTCACGTCCTGGCGCGACAGAGACGACCAGCCACCGGCTCTGCCTCTCCGTTTCTTGACTACCCCTGGTTCCCGCCATGACCGTGTCAGCGAATCGCTGGCGTGCGGTTGGCTTTAAGCCAGTTTTTGGGCCTTCGGTTGGTCTGGGGCATGGCCTGTATCCGCCCGGACCAACCCGCGTGCCCGTCCGGACCCACTGTTCTTGCAGTGCGTAGCCCGTGCGCTGGCCCTGGTGTGGGCATGCCCCACGTCGGGTCTTACCAGGTGAGTTTTACCAGGTGAGTTTTCTTTAATGCGGCGCGACTTGTGCCAAGAGTGATGCAGTTTGGGGCAAGTATCCGGCTGCAGGTGGTTGTGTTGTGCGCGCAGCGCCGAACCACCGCTGGGGTATCATGGCCAATGGATACGGCTTGGCACAGAATATGGTAGTCCGCGACGTCTGGCTTGGGACGCTGACTGGGATCGTTTTCTTTTCCGCTTAGCTCTCGTGCCATTCAGGCCTGTATGCTGTCAACCGGTCCCTTCGCCACAGGTAGCCCGCCGCATGCAGTTCCCGCGACATACAGCCAGAGGCTGTCGAGAAGTTCGGTTCCCGCCAAGGAGAGGAGCTGGACGATTGCGCAATGCCCCCAGTTTTGCACTAGACAGGAGCTGCGCTGCGGCGTCTCGCACCGTCGTCTGTGTCCCATGCACCGCACTATCGACACGCACAACCGCACGAACCGTAGACCCTGCCGCATGTACGTTGTCAAGGGTTTGGCTTTGTTGAGTGTTTGTGGTGGTGGCGGGGGATCATGAAGCCGGGCGCGGGCGCCCTGACGTGGCTTGCAGAGGTGCACGCTGATCGCCTTGTGTTGTATTCTGAAGCCCATGTGCTGACTCTCGCGGCTGCTTCCTTTATGGAGCGTCTCCACTGCGTGCGTAAATTCAACTCATTCTCGTGCTCCTCTCCTATTCTTGTTGCAACACCCAGTCGGGCATCATGTCGGACACTCCACCGGCGCTGCCTTTTCTTGTTTGTGATTGTGGGTACAGTACGGACGTCCTGGCTACTCTGAGACGGCACCAGTACACCTTCCACGATGGATTGGTTGGTCACCACACGCAGCTGCCTCGGCGTCGACCCCGAGGCGAGTCGACACGGCGCCGTCGCTGCGTGGGCGTGCGAGAGAGCGGGACCGCGGCTGGTGTGGCCGATGACAACGATGGGGCTCACAGGACGGACGAGTCGTCCGCCCCGCCTTCCCACGGCTCACCAAGTTCGGCAGACTCGGCGTCCACGTCCGACACCGCTGTGGAGTCGCAGCTCCGTACGCTGCTGGAGCTGACCCGTATTTGGGTGCCCCCAACGGACGGCGGTGGAGCCGCCGCAGATGCGATTCCTGAGTACCTACATTCGTCGGTAGGGCTGCACGTACGTGCCCTCTACGAGGCCCTCGGTGACGCGGCCCGCGGTGAGCCGCTCGTCCAAAGACGGAAGCGTGCCAAGGTTGGCCGTCTCAACACGGTCCGCCTCAGAGCGCTGCAGCGGTTTGTCCTGCAAGCTGGCGGAGCGGGTCTTTCCGAGAAAGACCAGGGTTTCTTGTACGAGTTCCTTGACGTTTGGGACCGCACTAAGGCCGGCATGGCGGAGGACGCAGGCCATCAAGCCACTCTTCGGGGCACTTTTCCTTCGGTCACGGCGTTTAAAGATGCGCTGCGGGATGATCTCGACGACGCCGCCCTCTGTGCTGGTTGGAAAAAAGTGAAGCTTGTCGAAGTTGGCGTGACGTACGAGGAGTACTTCCGCGACGTCTTGCAAGTCATCAGGAAGCTCTTCAAGAGGAAGAATAGCAGCATTCAGCTGTGGAGCGGGCCGCTGGGGCCGGCGCCGCTCGAGGACAAGCGCGAGACGCCGATGGACGGGGAGGCCTTCAAGTTGTGCGAACAGCTGGTCACGGGCAGCACAGAGGAGGTCGCATGCGTCCTCGGCCTGCACGTTTATTCCGACCGCAGCCAGCTGTCGTGTTCTGGCGGTATGTTGTATTGCGTGTATGACGGTGTGTTAAATCTGGCTCGCTTTGCTCATGTCATCTTGTTCGTCGCCAATTGAGTGTCGTAAGCTTCGTGCCCTCTGCTCACTGGACTCCCTCCTTTGTTCGCTCCATGGTTTTGTATCCCGTAGCCTACAAGCTGTACCCCATTCGTGTGCGTTTGGTTAAGGACGTGTCAAACTGCGTCGAGTGGGTCACCGCTGCTTACGTCCCCACTGTGCGTAAGCTGCAGGAACCGGGGGGTGATGAAAGGGCCAGAATTAGGCGGTGCGGAATCCTGCAGCGGGTCATTTATGCCGCCTTCACACAAGTCATTGGCCGCAGTCACATTGGCTTTCGAGTGAGCGTCAAAGGCCAGAAAGCTCGTGCTTTCCCTCGCGTGCTGCTGTACCTCTGCGACCAACCGGAGGAGAGAGCAGTGCTGCGGTTAAAGGGCGGCCAATGCGCTCATCCTTGCACGTCGTGCATGGCGAAGATCGAGGTGGTCGGCGCGCCCGAGACGGTCAGTGCGGAGCGCCGTAATGTCATGAATACTGTCAACAACCAGGTACAGGCGTACGAGCACAGGCAGCGCCAACGCCGGAGGCAGCGGCGCTTGGCGCTAGGTGCATTCGACTCGACATCTGGCGGCGTGCCGGCGCTTGCCGGCATGGCCGGCCTCGGCACCGCACCGCTCCTGCTATACAACATGATTGGGTTCGATGTCCTCCATGTACGTGAGCCTCCTTCTCTGGTGACGGGCTTTTGTGATCCACCGCGGTGATCAGTGCATGCCCCTGACTGGTGTATGTCATTGGTTTTTGCTTGTGTATCCGATTTTGCTGTGTACGTCTCTCTCATGTGTCCATCTTTGTGCCACAGGTCATGGACCTCGGAGTCACCCGAATGCTTGTGCACCGCCTGGTCCGGGTTTTTCCGTACTTGTGCAAGGGTAAGAAGCCCCCTGCCGGATCGGGCGCCGCCACACGGCGCGTTGCATTCGAGCGATTGTTGCTCCGCAGTCGACGGAGCAAAGCTTGTAAGACGCCACCAGGGTACGTTACGCCGTGTCTCTCGCCTCTTGCTGTCGGCCCGCGGCCATTCTGTGGACCGCAACCAACAACCGTCGGTTGTGCATCGAGGGCATGGTGATGTCTACCAGTTTGTCTGACCACTCGCTCATTGCAGCTCCTGGCTCTTTTCCAAAGTTTCTTTCTATCCTTTACGTAGATACATCGTTCGAGCCAGCGAAAAACAGGCCGTCTTCACTGGGAAGCAGCAGAGAGACCGCGTCGCCATCCTACCGTTTTTAGTCGCCGGTCTCTTTGGTCCGCTAGGTAATGACAACGGCAGCGGTGCGTTCGAAGCCGAGCTCGCGGCGGAGCGCGCGGTGGCGGGGAGAGCGAAGGACGCGATGGACGCGACGGGATACGACGCCGACTGCGACGAGGAGGCTGCCAAGGTGGGCAAGGACTATGTCTTTGATTGGGAGGCGTACCACAACGAGTGGGGGGACACCCCAGTTAACGTCGCCGTCACATCGATGTTTGCCGAGTATGCTGTGCTTTACACGCGCGTCGCTGGGCGCACTACCTCAGCCGTGCCGCCGCCGATGACAATGACGCGAGGCCTCGACATCGGCCAGCAGGCCACCAACTTCGTGAATAAGTTCGTCACCCCCATTCTTGGTCACATTGCTTCCGTCAAGGTCCACA
>Ga0209093_1000519_pt1 | contig 21136 bp, 33 predicted proteins | sample SidtaG_4_FD_187450 | JGI IMG/M metagenome (GOLD analysis project Ga0209093, IMG submission 187450) | Marine algal microbial communities from Sidmouth, United Kingdom - Sidmouth_Male1 metaG (SPAdes) (version 2) | ecosystem: Host-associated > Algae > Red algae > Unclassified | place: Sidmouth... | reverse complement strand
GTGCGGGGACCGATAGGTGGGCTGGGCTGCGGTGAAGCGAGGAGAGTACGAGGTGGGTGGGTTCGGGTGGGGTGGGTGTGGGTAGGGTGGGGTGCGCGGGGTGTGCGGGGTAGTGCAGGCGCCGTCTTTATGGTGGGGTGAGATGCTCTGGGACCGATAAGTGGGCTGGGCTGGTGTGAAGCGGGGAGAGTACGAGGTGGGTGGGTCGGGGTGGGGTGCGTGTGGGTAGGGTGGGGTGCGTGGGGTGCGCGGGGTGGTGCAGGCGCCGTCGTTATGGAGGGGTGAGATGCGCTGGGATAGATAGGTGGGCTGGGTTGGGGTGAAGTGGGGAGAGTACTGTTGGATTCTGTCTTGGAATTGGCATGTTGGAGGCGCAGTCAAGGAGTGTGAATCAAAGTTTTCATATGAACAATTTTTTTCGAATGATAACATAGCCTTTTGACAGTTATTGAGAGCACCCTTGCCCGCTGAGAATGCTTGAATGCGACCGAAAGTCACAGACGCACGAGGCGCTAGCCGGCCCACGGGCACCTAGTAAGAGAGTAGATGCACAAGCTAACACGGAGACCAGGGAATCTCTGTGGGCCGCACATTACATGAAACGTAGCACTATGACGGAAACGGACCCCTAGAAGCTTCGCTAAAAACACGTGCCAGGTTGCGGAGATAAAAGCAAAAGGGAGCCAAGCTATGTCTACTCAATTGCGCCCTGTTCTTCTCAAGAACAACGATATCCTCCTCACAATCGAGTCCAGCACCGCCTTCTCCCACCCTTAGGTCGAGGGCGCAGATGTTGCCCCCGATGGCACACCCAGCTCTGCGTCCATCACACTCATGTGCGGGAACTTGGCGCGCTCCTCCAGTTGCTTCTCCGCCCACAACACGCTGCGGAGGAGTCCCGGTAGGCGGGGCATCGTCTCCTGGTTCTGTGAGGCCAGGATGGCCGCGTTGAGCTCTGACGCCGTCTTTTGTCGCTGCGAAGGCGACAGCAGAGCGGCCATAGGGCACTTGTCCGCGTCCGCAGGTGTGTCAAAAGCCAGGAGCGCGAGGGTGGCTTCCAGCTCGCCGAGGTGCGCCGGGTGGCTTGAGCCCGTCGGCGCCAATTGCGCGGTCGCAAACGACAGCGCGCTCGTGGCGTCGCCAGACCGGATGAGCTCGATGAGCTGCTGCTGTTGCAAGTGGAAGAACAGGGCCGGGTTGCGGGTGAGGATGTCCGCGTCAAGGGCAACAGCGCGGGCCATGGCGCCTGCCACGTCGCCTTCCTGGATGGATTGGCGGGTGCACATGCGCTCTGTGATGGTTGACAGCTCGACACCGGGCTCGACGCCGGCCTCGGCCGACAGCGCCTCTGCCGCTTCTTTGTAGCCCTCAATAACCAGGTAGTCCATGACAAGCTTGTTCAGGGCGGCGCGGTCAACGTCCACGTCTGCTAGCTTGGCCTCCCATTGGACCTTAGTGTAGGACGGGGGGGGCTTGGGGGTGGGCTTTGGGGCTGGCTGTGTAGTGTGCGGGACAGGTGATGGGCGGCAGACACAGAATGGCGAGGGAACGAGAGGGAGCATCAAGCAGAGAGCATGGCCAGGGGCAGAGCATGTGCGAAGCAGACTCCGAATGGAAACAGCGAGGGGTGCAGTGTCGTACGCGCAGCAGAGGAATAAGCGTCAATATGTGGTCATTGAAGGACTCCCATAAAAGCGGGCAGTCTGCGCAACCACACCGCGGCGGTCGCCGCAATTGAGCTCTGCACCGCTACAAAGAGATGCTGAAGGAGGCAGCGCCAGCAACAAAAGGTGGTCATGGCGGGCACGAGACGGGCCAGGGCATCGCTTGCACATTGAACCCGCTGACGCTCAGAAAACGACCTTCAGCTCATGATGCCAGCCAGGGCGCCGCTTGAACGAACCCACTACCCACACGCGGCGGGCCGCACGAGGGATGGCATGAACGCACCATGGTGTCCCGCTCGCCGTGGTGCATTCGTATTCCAGCACCCCGGTGAGGACGAATCATTCTCACCACACCCTCGATGGTTGGGTCGAGGGGACACCAGGCACAACAGCCGAGCCACGAAGGGGAAAAATGGGAAGCGGAGTGCGAGGGCGGGGGCAACAACAGCGACGAAAGGCACGCGCGTCAGCAGAGACCGCATGGAAACGAACAGGCGTGTGTGGTCAAAGAATGAGGCTCGCAAGCACCACTGTCTTAAGTGGTGTCACGCGCATCTTTCAAGTAGCCCCCCATACAGCCCCATCGCAAGCACCACACGACCGGACCGGTGACGAGTCCAGGCCACAAAAAGACCAAGAGCTTGGACCCAGCGAGGCTCGGCATGCTCGCGGCCTGCCGCGTGCACTGTGCGTAGTGAACCATGGGCGTTGTGGTTCCGGCTTCACCTGGCACTGTGGCCTTTCCTACCAGGTGACAATTGCGGTCTTCTTGGGCTGCTCGCTGTGTGTTAGGGAAGAAGGGAGTACGCCCCCGGCTTCGGCTGGTGTTGCTGTGCTCCCGCCGTACCGCTTCCTGTTGGCCGTTGCTTTGCGGCACCCTGTCTTCGCGGGCACGCACTACGCTTTCTTCTTTGACTGTTGCCTCCCCCACTCGCGTCCTTGCTGCTCCACCATCATCTCTAGACGCTTGTGCACCCGCCGCTGACCCGTTGGCGGCGGCGAGTCGTCGTGGCCAACCCCCTCGGCTGCCACGTGGCACGTCCTTTGTGGCCCGCCATCATCTCTGCCCGTGGGCTGACTCCCCCTCTGTCTAGCTGTCGTTGGACGTAGACGAGCGCTCTGGGGCAGGTGGCGGTCGGCGCGGCGGTTGAGCGGCCGGACGCGACCGGCGCGGCCCGTACACGTCGGCGGCGGCAGCGGGTGGCCACAGTAGCGACGGCGGCGGTGCGGCGATGCCGGGCAGCGGTGATGGCCGGCGGGGCGGCACAGGGGGGGGTGGCGCTGCCGCCAATGGCCGGCGCTCTGCCCCGGACAGCGCCGGAGGCACGCCGCCCTTGGTCCCTTCCGTCATGTCGGCGTCTCGCAACCGCTCTCCTATTGAGTGTGTCAAGGAGATGCTCGGTGGCACGCGCGTCCTCCGCCGGCGCCGCTTTCTCGGAGTGTCGAGTATGTGGCTGTGGCTGTCGCCCGGGATGGAAACGCTACACTGGAGTGCGGAACCCAATCCCATCGACGCTGAGGTCATCGTCTTGAACCACGTGAATCGGCTGAAGGCCACCGACAGGGAGGTCATGATCAAGAGCCTAGACGGTGTGCGGGCCAACTTCATCCTGTCCTCGGTTGACGCGGCGTACACGTGGCTGTTAGGACTGGCGTGCTTGGTGCCCCTCGGCGCGTCTGTCGAGTCGCGGTACCAGGCGTTACAGACGCGGAACCAGTACGACCCGCTCACGGACCAGTGGGATGGTACCCCGCTTGTCAAGTGCAAGCGGGTGCGCGACTATGTGCTGCTCGGCACCATCGGGCGGGGCTCCTTTGGCAAGGTCAAGATTGCGCTTTCCTCGACGGACCGCAAGTTCTACGCTGTTAAGGTGTTGGTCAAGCAGGCCCTCCGCAAGCAGCTGCGCGTTACCGCCTTTGAGCAAAAGGCCAGTGGGGAGCCGTCGCGTGCTGTTAATCTCGACGACGTCGTTGCTGGCGGTGGTGACGGCGCCGTGCGACAGGGGGGCCTTTTGTTACTGGCCGATGGGAGCAATGGAGCGGTTGGCGACGGTGGCGTCGGCGGCGGCGGAAGCGGCAGCAGGTCGGGGAGAGGCAGCGCGTCGAGCAAGACGGATGAGCTGATCACCGACCTCATCCCCGAGATTGCAATCATGCGTGCGCTCCACCACCGCAATGTGGTGGAGTTCAAGGCCGTTTTTAATGACGAGAGCAGCGACCGGGTTTTCATTGTTGTTGAGTATGTGTCCAGGGGGTCGATTATGTCCTCGGCGCGTCTGCAGGGAACACCCCCGTTGGCGGAGACGCGCTGCCGAGAGGTGTGTCGTGACGTGCTCGCTGGCCTTGCCTACCTACACGGCCAAGGTGTTGTGCACCGGGATATCAAGCCCGACAACCTGCTCCACTGCGCGGATGGGACCGTCAAGATCTCTGACTTCGGCGCGGCCCTCTTAGTCAGGCCCCCCGCGGGCCAGCCACAATCCACTCCCCCTGTCAGCATGGACGCGGGCTCGGACGGGTCGGGGGGAGCCGGGGCCTCACCCGCGGGGACGTCTGCGAATGGCCGGCCGGCCGGTCCACTTGGCGGCAGCGGCAGCTTTCGTGACGCCACCGTCGTTGCCGAATCGTCGGCGCACTCTTCGCTGTCGCCGTTTGCGGCGGCCACGCCCAGTGGCCACCGCTTGACGCCTTTGCGGGAGATGGTCGGCACGCCCGCCTTTACCGCACCAGAGTTGTGTCTTTTCCGACGCCCCACCGCTCGGGAGGCGGTGGCGGCCGACCCGTTTGCGGCGGACATGTGGAGCGTCGGCGCGACGCTATTCTATATGGTGTTTGGGCAAGCGCCCTTTTTGGCCTCTTCCGTGTATGACATGTACGAGGCGGTGTGCACGCAGGAGCTGCAGCTGCCGTCTTCCTCTACCGTGTCGCCGTGCATGGAGCACCTGCTAAGGCGCCTACTGGACAAGGACCCGTCCACTCGGCTGACCCTACCAGAGGCGCTCCAGTCACCATGGTTAGTGGAAGACACGGCGGCGGCGGAGCCGACTCCACCACTGCCCATTCTTACTCGCGTGTTTGGGCGGGGGGACAACGCCAGGTGAGTGTTTAGCAGCAAGGCATGGTGCATGATACATGGCATGTCCTTATCTTTTTGTCTCGTCGGTCTGGAATGAAGCTGAGTGATCGGCTTGTGTGGGCATAGTCTGTGCTTGGCTCCGCTTTGGCGACAACGCCTGCGTCAATGACCAGTTGGCAACTCTGGCTGTTTCCCTGGTCTTTCCCTGGGCCCGTGCAGTGACGCCCTTTGTGTGGCGGTCGTGGACGTCCGAACCCGCCCACCCGCTGTCGGCGATGCCGTGCAACGTGACCGCCGAGCTGGTCGACGAGTCGGGGGCGGCACGGAGCTGCGCTTTCACCCCAAACTGGACCGGGTGGCGCGCTCCGACTGACAATGTGGCCGGTCGACGCATGGTCGCCTGGCGGTGGAGGTACTCGCGTAGGCCTCGTGGTTGTGAGCCGTTGCCACCGTTGCCTCCGGTGCCTCAGTGTGTAGGGTGGGTTCCTACGCCGCGGCACGCCTTGGCCGGGTGTGGCCCACCGGCGCAGCTCCCTCGCCGCCGCCGTCGGCCGTCTGTGCGGGGCTCGTGCGGCCCAGACAGAGCCAGCGGTGGGTGGTGTGGCCGAGAAGGGGGCGAAGGACGCCCCTCTCGGTCCGGGCGTTGACGCATCGGCGCACGGATGCGGGCGAAGGGAGATGCGCGACGGTGATTGCGGTCGGCGCACCGAACGCCCCGCACGGCGCGCCCCGCATCGTCGTGCCCGCAACCGCCGGGGGACCCGCGACCGGTCGGCGTAGCCGGCCGGGGCCGCGTGTCGGCCTCGGGGTGTGCGCTGGCGCGGCAACAGTGGTGAGATTGGGACGGACGGGGCGGGGCTGTGTCCCGACCCCCTCGACCGCCACTGCAATGGTGGCCATCACAACCATCGAGGCGACTGCTGGGCACGTACCGTCTGGCCCCACCCCGTGCGCCAACCACGTCCGTCCACGGGTGGCTTGCGTGGCGCGGAGGGCGCCGCTGCCGTCGCGATGGCAACACTTTTGGGGGTGACTACGCCGCGGTGGTACCGGCGCTGCGGCGGGTAGTGGGGGAACGGCTCCCCATGCCTGCTCACCTCCCCGCACCCTTGTAACGCGCCTGTCGTGTTGGGGAACGCTGGGGGTGGAAGGATAGGGAGGCATGCCAGTGGTGGGCTGCAGTCGAGGCGGGACGGACACGCCCCGGAAGGGGGTGGTGGACGGGACGGGACCCGCCACCACCGTGGGGTTGGGATACCGCGCATTCGGGGCCTGTGGCGGCGGGGGAGGTCTCGCCTCGCGGCGAGCCCTCTTCTCCGCCGCGATTTGGGGGACAGAGAAGGGGGGTGTGCATGTCCAGTGGCGCTTGTGATTGGCCGTCGCTAACCCAACCCCACGTTCATGGTGTACAGCCGTTCTCCCAAAAATCCCACACTCCAACTGTTCCAAAAGAGTTCCAAATCGGCCTCTACGACCCCACCTGGTTGAGTACGCCCCGGGGCGCTCATTTCGGGCGAGATCTGGGCGCTCAGAGCAAAGCCTCCAAAGTAGGTCAATCACAACGTGTCTGTAATATGGACTGCAGGCAAGTTCGTGCAAATACCCTGGCCCGAACTGGCTTCGCTGTCTGACATGCTCTAAGTACATACACAACGCCAACCGGTCGAGGACACAAGACAAATGAGCCCTCTGGCCGCCACTCCCGCAGTTTGTCAGTCACCCACCATCCTCGCCGCCCCACGCATCGCGCCCAGTGCTACGGTCCCACCCTTCACGACGCACGCCTCGCAGCGTGCTGCTTTCCAGCGCTCGACTGCAGATAAACGACCTCAGAGACATCTGACACCGCCGCTCTCAAAGTAACATTGACATTACTCTGCGCCACCCCGCCGGAGGGCCCCGTAGACCGTGCACCCCGCCTCACGATCATTTCCATCCAGCTTCTTGCGCTATGATCACCGTCGCGAACCGAACGCGCGAGCGAGACCTCCCCATGGCGTCCAACTTGGTCCGAGGTACCCGACCACCCGTACCAACGTTCCCAGCGCAAAGAAACGGTTGCGAAACTTTCAGGGGCTGCAGAGGGAGCGAAAAGGATGTGTTTTTTGGTCTCTGCAAGTACTCCCGTAACGTGCACTAGCTCTCAAAGAAATTAAAAACGGTCTTCACCATGATAGTAGATACCTAACCACGGGTCTTCAAGGCCCAGAATTTGGACAAACTTTCGCGTATATGGATATTTCCTTCGCAAGCGTTCCCGTATTTTAAAACGAGAGATCTCCGGCCAAGCGTACTATTTTGCTGGCGAACATCAAGCGTCTTTCGCCGCGTTTTCTGTTGCTGTAAAATTGTATCAGCGTATTTGATCCTAACGGTCGCTGAGCGTCTGTTGCGCGTGTTTGCCACTCGTTCATGTGTCACGCAGGGAGTGTCTCGGCAATGCAGGGGACGTCGCACGCCGGTGCCATGGGGACCCTCCCACTCTCTATCTATTTTTCCCCTCTCCCAACGCATGCACTCTTAGTCCCGCATACTGAGCTATACCACGTCCTTTTGACCTACACCATACCCCCAGCAGGCTCATCATCTTCTGAGGAAGTGCTCTCGGCATTCGCAGCAGCTTGAAGGCTACCAGCCAGAGGCATCTCCGCTCGCATCTTCATCTCATCTACGCTTGACAGGATGGGGAGCTTGCCGAGGAGGGTCGGTAGCAGGTGCGCGTTGCCACGGATGAGGCAATGCATCTCTAGGTGCTGCGCCGAGAGAGTACACCGATTGGGCGTTATGATTTTGCCCGCCGTCGAAACGTCCCGCTCCGCTACTGCAGACGTACCGACCGCCCCAAGAACGGAGCACGCGACCAGAGTCAGTAACGGGGAACTTGCTCTTCTGCTGCTTCCAGAAGTCGACCTCGTCCATCTTCTTGTTCCCGTCCATCAGCTGCAAGACGGAGTCAAGTTCGGCATTGGCCAGGTCCGCGCGCGTCACTTGCAGCGAGTTGCGCTGGTCTTCTAGCAATTATTCGTCGTCAGTCGACTCTTCCAAGCACATCCGGGCACGCCGATGAGCCTTGCTAGTAGATGAAGCGAAGCGTGGGCAGTGGGGGGAGGGCGGAGTGGGAGAAGTGAACTTGTCGCAAAGATCTTTGAGGAGCCACACCGACGTGGGGTTAGGGTCGGCGCTGCCGGTCAGCCGCACGAGCGTTTGCATCTTCCGCGCGCCGCCAGGCGCTAGCTTGCACGCCATAATGACGGATTCACTTCTGAGGATGTGCCGGGATGGGTCCTGTTGTTCAGGAGGCGCTCACTCAGCTGCTTCCGCAGGATGCGTACCGCCGTCGCCGCAGCATCGCGCAAGGGCTCGTCGCCGGTGGCTGGCTGCACGTACAGGTAATCTGCCGAGTAGAGGAGCTGGTCCACGATGATCACCGGTGCCGTGCAGTACTCCTCAATGTACTTCTCGATCTCCTCGTTGCCGACTGCGAGCGGAAAGCCTACGCCAGCCGGCACAAAGAAACGTTCAGCGTGCCAGACTCTCCATAGAGAAACGAGCAGCGAAGCAAGTGGGAGATGGGTTGGGTGGAGCTCTGGGACCCGGTCGAAGCCTCAGAAAAGCCCTTCAATAAGCCCATGACTTGTCGTACGCGGTCCCACTATGAGGACGTCAGCTGTTGATTCCGTGCCCCCGCTCCTACATCAGGCGAGGCAAAGAACACAGAGAGCCGCGAGTAGCTCGTGTACAGTCGGGCCATGGAGATGTAGGTGGAGCTCCACTTCGTGGGCACGTCCGTGAAGAGCAGTCGGCACGGCCCGTTGTGAGGCACGACGGAATCTTTGTAGATTTCCACGCTCCGCTCCGAGTGGTTGAAGTGCCCCATCAGCTTCCGCCCTCATTCCACGAGATCCCGGGCCTAGGGGTTCCTTCTCCGCTCCGAGTGGCTCTGGGACTCCTCACGACCCCTGCCTGACTGCACGGGGCGCTCAGAGACCGTGACGAGGGCGTGTACCACCGAGTTGTGAAGAGAGTGGGCCATGCATGAATTCCAGGGGGAGGGCAGCTGGCGCAACGCCTTCCGGATGCTGGACCCCGAGTCCGTCATGGTCGACGCAACTTCATCTTGGTCGAGGCCGAAGTAGATCAGCTGACCGATCAGCAACTTGTTGATGTTGCTGTGCGAGTGGCGCCCGGCGAAGAGAGAGACGCCGAGATGCACCTCATCCATGTCGCCTGTCGTTGGGTCAACGTAGCGCCAGTTGACCGACCCGAAGGACATACTGGTGTGATTCTCCGTCAACAATTCAGTCACCAGGTGCAAAAAGGGAAGGCCGCTGTACTGTTCCTTGGCGCACGCCAGCTTTCCTCGAACTTCCAGAACGATGAAAGAATACAGCTCGGCCAAGTGCTGGGTGACCGTGTTGGGTGCAGGCGGGGTGTATCCGGATAGGTTGTTGAGGAACCTGCGCATGTAGGCATTGGTGGAGAGAGCGTGGGGCGACAGCGATATGACCTGCATGAGCATAAATTCCAGGTGTTAGGAGCGCTTGTCGGTCTTGCAGGGCATGAATCGGTCGATGGTGGCGTTGCTGGACCCTTGGTTGAGGCGGTTTCCCCCGGAGACGTTGTTGGCCACGTACATCGGCGCGCGTGAGTGCACCAGCTGGGACAGGGAGGGCTTCTCGACGCACCCCAGCTTTCGGATGTGCTTGATCGCGTTGTTGAAGTTGGCCTGCGCGAGGTACAGCTGTTGGTCGGCGCCCAATCGGTGGCAGATCAAGCAGACAACCACAACGTCCTTGGCGCTAGCGTTGTCCTGGTACCGCTGGAAGAAGCCCCACGCGCTCGACCTCTTCTTCGGGCCCATGTCTGCTACAAATATTTGGTATGTGCGCCCTTTACGCTCAATGGACCGGGGCACCTCCTTAGCGGTCCCACTAAGACGTAAAATCTTGTCAATGTCGTCCGACACGACTTCAGACGCCCCGTCGCTGTCCGTGGCACGCCGCTTGCGCGGCAGCAACCGCGACCCACTGGCCGACGCCATTACCGGAAAGCTGGCATCTGCTGCACCTCCCGCCGCTCCACTTCCCCGTTCCAACGCCCCGGCCGCCGAGCGGTTAGCCACCGAGTTGCCCGTCTCGATGCCGGCCGCAGCCATCCCGGACGCCTCCGAGTCGCCTGCTGCCTGTCCGCCCGCCTTCGAGTTGTCCGCATCCAATCCGCCGGTCGCAAAGGTGGCCGACACGAGTTGATGTTCAGACGATTCGTCGTCTGACGTGTCCGTCGGAGAGGGGCCGGACATCGTTGAGTGCGCCTCGCCCGAGCCGACAAGAGTACAGCCCGTCGTGGCGTTCCAGCGTGCTCCTCCGCCCACATACAGGTACGCGGGGACACAAATACCACCGCAATCGAGGAAAACTCCAACGGTACTGCACCGCGTCCACCGTGGAAGGGACGCCATCCCCTACCCCAATGTCCTTTCGGCTTCCACCCGAGATTTCCCACAGGAGTGAGCGGGATTGTAGGGAGGGGGGGACGCTCCCGCACCAGGAGTTTGAATTTCTAGTGCCCCCCAGTCATCAACCTAAACAGGACCGGGAGCCCCAGGTTCTGTAACTGATCGAGGGGCAGGTGTGTTCCGCGGCTTCGCTTCAAGCCGCCTACCGATTCGCCAGGCTCCAGGAGATAATCCCTCAAGTCGCTGTGGTCACACCGCCTCACGGCCGTGATGCTCGTCCTCGCTCGCTCCTTCACGGCGCCGCGTCGCCCGCGTCGTTCTCTCTGACTTCAGTTATGTGGGGTGCAGTGGCAGCCGTTATCCGTGCTGCCGGTCCGGTCACCCTCCCGATTCGCCGGTGTGGGGTGCCCTCATGTGCCCAAACATGCTTGTGCACGCGTGCGCGGGTGCGCGCGCGTGCACGCTAGCCCACCCAGCCACATGAGCCACCCCGGCGGACCCCCTCTCAGGTGGCACCAGGGGCACGCGAGCAGCTGCTGCGAACTGGCCTGCCCAGCCCAAGCGCACACAGCAACACAAACGGGAACAGGATGCAATCAAGGCGGGATCAGGATGCAATCTCGCCCTTTTCTGTCGAACGGCCTGCGAATCTTGCGTACCATTGGTTCATGCGAGCCAATTGGCTGGCCATTGGCGTGACTTTGGGATCTTGACCCAATCAAATCCGCCTGGTACGGAGTGAAAACATGACAAAAAAACGCTGGACGTGATCTGACAAGCGTACTCGGTCGCTGTCGTGATCGAGGACGCGGATGTTGAAATATTACGCCTTTATATCGGGTTCAAGCGTTCTTTTGGTAGCGGCTCCCAATCATGTAGCGTATTCATGTACGAAGGCCGATCTTCAAGTGTACGCGTACATACCCTTGAAATATACGCGCGTAAAATGCTTGGGAAAATTACGCTTGAAGACCCCTGACCGTGACCCAAAGGCCAGGGAATGAATCGTGTCTAAATGCGCTTAATAGGCCACGGACAGCTGCGTGTCAATGTGAGTGTGCCCAATTGAGCATCAAACCGTCTCCTCGAATTTAAATAATTCCAACTCGGTTCGATAGTCCGAGTGTCACAATAGAACGCGCACGTCCTATCGCACACCCTATTCAGGACACTTGGACTATGCTACGGGCTCTCTGATTGGCTGGAAGAAGAACGGTTTCAATGTAGAACATGTCTAGCGACGACCGACAACGCAAAACAACGACCGCGACACGATCGACGCGCATTGCACCGAGCAGATACTGACGCGTGACTGAAGAACTGATTACGACCGTCAGTGGAGACACAAGGAGATTCGCCACCACGAACACCTCTGGCGTCTGCCCCTGGTCGTACGGTCGGCTTTTGCCGACCTGAAGACCGAACGCTTGTGCTCGGCCGACACTTCGGCCAGGACTCTTCTTGAGGCCGGTCTGGAGCTCCTCCGACTTATCGAGGAGCGGGCGGCAGCCACTTGGCTTCAGTGGCATAGGGTACCCCGAGGGGTTTTCCGTTGTGCCAGGACTTTGGATGACGAGGGGATCTTGGTCCTCTTGGAGGGTCTGGGGGATCCCCGTCTCCCTTATGGGAGGGACGTGAACGCCTCCCTCCGTATCCGACCCTTGGATCGGGACTTGGCGGACGCTGGGTCGGCCCGTGTTGGCCTCGTGGTGGCTCCAGAGCTCCCGTCGGCCCCGGCCGCAACGGCCTCCGCCCCCATCGTCCTGAGGCCGCCCTTGTGGGTCCCGGTATCGCGCCCGGCCTACGTGCCCCGATGGCCAGGCAGACATGCGCGGACTCCGTGGGGCCTACCCCCTTGGGGGTAGCAGTGGGACTACTCCTGCTCTTGGGGGACCCCCGGGTCCCCCTCTGGCGCCTCTTTCTCTCCTCACTTGGGAGGGGTCGGCCCAGTTGGGGACCCCTCGTCCCGTCAACCCGTCCATATGGTCGGGTTTGGGGCGTTCTCTAGGGAAACTCCCGTCCATCCTCAATGATGGGGTGGACCATACCCTAATTATGGCGGTGAGCCGCACCTTGGTGCGGCTTCGCAACGAGGTTGCTGCGATTGTGTCCCGCCCCCTGGGGGAACGGGACGTCGAGCGTCTGTACCATCTTGGTACAGTCGAGACGCTCCGGCGTTCTTTGACGGAGGAGTACGGTACCGCCGTGGCGGACACCAGCACGGTCGTGGCCGGGTGGTCCCTCCGGCACTTGGCCGGCTCGTCGGCTCCGCCCCGAGAGGCGGCTTTGCCTGCGGCGCCTCGACGTCCGCCGTCTCCTTCTCCGCCCCACTATGGGACGGGCGCTAGGTCTTCGTCTCAAGCCCTTTATGGAGCTGAGCTGGGTCCTGCGGCGAACCCGCCGACTTTCTCGGGGCCGCACTAATATGCGCCCGAGGAAGACCGTATCCAGGACTATGATCCTGGCTATGGGGCCCGTCCCGGTGGTTGGTGACTTGGTCACCCAAGGGTGACCAGGTGTTCCATGTGTCCCCCGGCTGGTTTTTTTGTCGCCCGTTGTCGCCCCCCCTAAGGGGTTGGGCGCCGTCTTTCTTACGATTGACTGGTCTCGGGCCCCACAGAGAATAACAGGCTTAGCCTCTCTTATTGTGTTCTTTTCTTTGCTTGTGATTTGAAGTCACAAGCGTCCCTCAGGCTTGTCTTCCGACTTGGTCAGAAAAGAAAACACCTTCTCGCGTCAACGCGGGGAGATTGACACGTTTGCGAAAGCAATATTTGCGAATTGCCCGCCCAGGGAGGGAAGAGGCAAAGTGCCACGTGGCTTCCTTTTCAGGAGACCAGAAACATTTGACCAGGACCTTCAATGGTCCTTCATCATCCCAACCGTGGTTGAGAAATCGTTCGAATACGAATTCAGCGCCCTTCTTAATTTGATCGCCCACCTTAAAGAGGGCTTGGGCCCTAAGGGCTCGGGTCCACTTGGCATCCCGCACCGGTGGTGCGGGAGCACCAGTGACATGGTCACTGGTCGTAGTACGAAGACCCCTAGGGCTCACTACCAGAATCCGATGTCCATCGGTTCGTAGCACCATGTAGAGTCCTTGGGTCTTAAACCTAAGCTTCTTTGGAGAAAGGGAGTGGGCATCTAGAAAGACCCAGTCCCCGACCTTGACCGTGTGGTTCATTTCCTTCGTGCGGGCGTCGAACGCCCGCTCACACGTGGCCTAGGCTTTGCCCAGCTGCCGGCGAACCGCCGGGATGAGGCCCTTAAGGTCCTCAACGTACTGTTCCGCCGCCGTGGAGACGTCCTCAGTTATCTCCTCGGCTTGTCTAAGCCGAGGCATTCGCTCCATGCCAATAAGCTGAAGCCGTCTAGGGCACACGAAGGCAAAGGGGAATTCCCCAGTGCTCGCGTGCACCTGCGTATTATACGCAGTAGTAAGGAGGGACAAATGACTGTCCCATTTGGTTTGATGCTCCGCAACATAGCATCGGAGCTGCCGCACCTAGGTGCCGTCGTATCGTTCCACCTGCCCAGTAGTCTGAAGGTGGTAGAGAGAGGTATTGTTCGAGGCTATATCGAGAAACCCGAGGATGCCCTGGTATTATACAGAGACAAACTGAGGTCCGTTGTCCGTAAGGACAGAGTCGGGGATACCGTGAGCAGCCACCTAAGGATCAATGAACGCTGACGATACCGTCAGCGCTGTCGCATTCCGTAACGGGATGGCTCGCTTCAACTTGGTGAACCGGTCACAGATGACCAGCACATGCTTTTGACCACCCCTAGAGGTCGTCAATGGGCCTAACAGGTCCATGGAGAGCCTCGAGAAGGGCCCGAGAGATGGAAACAGCTTCATTGTGGACGTATGCCTCCTCTCGGAGAGGCTGTTCTTAGCGCACGCGGGGCATTGCTCCACGTGCTCATATACGTCTACTACTATAGTAGGCCAGTAGAAGGACTGGCAGAGGGTGTCATGCATCCTCCGCGAGCCGGGGTGCACGTCCAACACCGACTGGTGTTCATATCGTGAGATGCGCTGTTTCAGCGCCTCAGGGATGACCACTTGGGTTTCCCTCCCATATACGGAATGTTGGCATAGGAGTCCATTCTTCTCTCGACAGAAGAAGGCTTGCCGACTCCACTTGGGGTCGGGTGGCGAAATATCATCCAGTTCTTTCAGCCATTCTCGACAGAACGCATCCTCGGCTTGGCCGAGGGTAATCTCTTGGGCCGTCAGCGCCCCCATGGGGGCTTCTGCTGGCGAGGCGGCCTCTAGGGCGTCACTCGCCCGGGTTTCGATAGCCAGGACGGGGATATCCTCATCCAAGGGAGTCGAGTCGAGTCCCTCCGTGAGCAGGCGCGATAACACGTCCGCGACCTTATGGTCGTTAGCCGGTTTATGCCGGATCTCATAGGTGTACTCCGATAATCGGCGTCGCCAGCGGTTTATCCGCGCGTTAGGACTTATGTTTGTGAGTACCGATAGTAGGGCCCTGTGGTCAGACAGGACCAAAAACTCTGCCCCCTCGAGGTATGACCTCAAGTAGGTCGCCGCCCAGACGACGCCGAGCGCCTCTATCTCGGTGGCGAAGTAGTTCTTCTCCGCAGGGAGAAAAGCGCGGCTATAGTAGCCGATGGGGTGATACTCCCCATCGGGTTGTTGCTGCTGTAAGCAACAACCCAGCTGTTCATAGCTGGCGTCTACATCAACGATGTATTGCCCGTCTCTCCTGTGGAGAGCGAGGATGGGGGCGGCTAAAAGCCGTCCTTGTAGCTCTTCGAAAGCTGTCGTCTTCTTCTCCCTAGGGGAAGGTAGCCTTCTGGGGAGTTTGGTGCTCATCAAGGCTGTCAGGGGCTTCGCTATCTTGGCGAAGTCGAACAACATGCGACGATATATGCCGCGCATACCCAGGGAACTCTTCATCTGGGTTTGAGTCTCCGGGTACCGGAGGCCCCTCAGTGCCGGGAGATTCTTCTCCAGGACATGTACTCATCCCAGCCTGATAACATGGCCGAGGTACTCCACTTCTTCTTGAAAGAAGTGGCATTTGGCCGCCTTCAAGGTGACCCCTGCGTATCCTTGGCGTGTCAACACCTCATCGAGGTGTTGTAAGTGTTCCTCTGGGCAACGTGAGAAGACGATAACGTCGTACAGATATGCTAAGCATATCTGCCACTTGATCCCTGCTAGGATCATATCCATAGCCCTTTGAAAGGTGGCGGGGGCATTGCACAACCCAAAGGGGAGGCGTACGCATTTCCACGCGCCCGAATGGCACGAGAACCCCGTAAGATGTTTATCCTCCTCGGATACTGGTATCTGCCAGTAGCCCGCGTTGCAGTCCAGGGTGGAGAACACCCCGGCATCCCCTGGGGAATCTAGGCACTCTTCCATCCTAGGAATGGGGTACGCGTCCTTGACGGTCATCAAGTTCAGCCTTCTGTAATCAATACAGAAGTGTACCGTGCCATCAGGCTTCGGCACCATAACGACTGGGCTAGCCCATTCCTCAGTGGAGGGTTCGATGACCCCCATCGAGCGCATGCTCTCGACCTCGGCTTTCTTTCTCTCCCGGGCCAAAGGCCCTGCCTTGTAGGGGTGTTGCCTCACCGGGATAGCCCCGGGCTTCAACCGAATGCGGTGTTTAACACCGCATATCAGCCCCAAGTTACCCCCATAGAGGGGTGCATGTTTCTTCAAGACGGCCTTGAAGGCCTCGGACCATTCGTCGGGCACCGACGACACGTGCACTCCTGGGAGAGAGGATTCTTTCTCTTTCTGGGTTTTCCCGTCGAGCTCTTTAAGCTCGTTCGGGGACACCTCGTAGGTTGGCCCCTCATAGGGGTCGATATACCCCACGGTCATGTCGGTCGTCAGCCGCAAGGGCGTGGCCCCCAAGTGCATCAATTGGACGGTTAATGGCTCGCCCGCCACCACGCTGGCGGGTCCTTGAGCGACCTATACCCCATGGTTGCGGTACAACGGGGGTCGCCGCATACTATAGCCATGACCCGTTTCGGTACTCTTCACGGGGATGTGTGCGATAGTCACGGGTTGTACCCAGGTCTTCTGTGCCGGCCTTAGCTTAGCGGTGCCCCCTTGGGGGCACGCACATACCGCACTGACTGACGCGATCGGGTGCCCTTTGCGGGCACTGTCTCTTCGGATGGGTACCTTGGTACCATTGAGGAGCTCCACATGTTGCTCCTGTGTCGCAATAATCTTTGTTGCGGTGGCCATAAAGGAGGTTCCCAGTATAGCTGGGACACTCATGTTGCCTAAACTCCAAAGCAGATGTATGACGTCTGGCCCCCAAGGACCATACCAAGGCACGCTGATCCAACAATGGGGAGCCAGCCCCCAATGACATCATGGAACATAGATGCCAACTCACCCAGCGGTTGCAGCTGGGTGTCTTCAGGCAGGAACTGCCGGCTTTAAAGAGTGGGGCCACTACCTTTATGCAGGATTGCCCGTGTGGTAAGGTCTAAACCTTCCGTCAGGAAATCCTGACGACTAGCTTATAGCTAGAAGAGGGCATGAATACACATGCTGTGCCCTCAGGCGGTTTCCCTTGGGATGCCCCCGGTTGCCTCTTCGGCCAGTTCTTCCCGGCTCGCCGGGACGACTTGCATCTCATTGTTGCCCTTAGATTTGTCGGGGGAGGCGGGACCACCGCCCCCGTTACTCTTTTTCCGAGGAGGACTTGCCCTCCTCGATCAGATCTCCGGCTTCCACCCCCAGGGGTGGAGTGTCATCCGAAGACGACCAAGGCGGGCCTAGGCTTGTGACTACGGCTGCTAATTTATGCTTGGGACGGCGCTGGTGCTCTTGAGGACGCTCCACCATACGCTCCGAAAAGGCCTTGTCCCGCAGGGCCTTGGTCGCCGCGTCGAGCCGGGGACACTCGCGAAAGAAATGTCCTCGCATGCTACATGCGAGTAAATTGTAGGTCCTTGGTTGCCTAAAGCGCCCTTTACCCCTTGGGGAAGGACCCGACGGGACTTCCCCCACCCTAGTTGGGACTGTCACCGCCGCGATAGCATACTTGCGTCGTGTCGGCCGTGCTGCTCGACGCTCTCGACGGGCCTCGGCCCGTCGAGCCTTTTCGGCCTGTTGTTCCTCGTGACGTGTGCGACAGAAGTCACCCTCCTCTGGGCATATTGCACGAGAAGGTCCATCGTCATAATGCCGGTGTTGTGTTCGCGCACATCTGCGCGAATCTCCCAACCGAGCCCCTGCATATAGCGGCTCTTCATCTGCCCCTCTGAGTGGATATACCTACCGAGGCGACGTAACCCCCGAAGGCGTACGTAAATTTCATTCTCTGTTTCACCATCCTCCTGGGAGGCTCCGTAGAACAGAGCGTCCTGGTCGCTTAGAAACTGCTCATCCGCATATTTGCGGAGGAGCCAGTTGACCAGTTCCATATAGAAACTGACCTCTCCACTTCGCCCTCCTTGGAGGGACGGCAAGATGGTGTACACATCCAGTTTGAGGTAAACCTTGGTGAACTCCGGGAGGAGGTATAGGGCTCTGCACTCTGACACATCATTGTCATTCCCCACTTTTACAAAGCGGTTCAGAAATTCGATGACGCCTAAGGCTGGCGTCCCATCCCACTCTGCGTCTCGACCAAAGGTGGCCGCTCGACCAAAGGTGGCCGAGAGATCCTTACGCAAACGGTCTAGGCCATGTGCCATCGTCCGGTCCTACCGGACGTCCGTGTTCGCCAAGGCGTACGATACACAATCCATAATCCCTGCATAGCAATCATTCGCAGGGATTATCTTCTCGGGGAGTCGACGATGAGGGTTTCCCTCCAGCTCGCGCCCTAGGGCGCGTGCCACCGCACGTCGGGGGACATGACGTCCCCCATCTCCGCCGGAGTACTCCCCGTCTCAGGAGGAGGAGCTCAGTCGACGACGACGGCCCCTTGACCGTCGGGAGGCCCCGAGGGCTGTCTCCAAGGAGGACATCCGTTCATGTCACGGGCTAATGAACGCATCCAGTGAATCCCGTAGGGTGGCCGAAAAGGCGTCCCCTTCTAGGGCGCCTTGCGGAGCCCCAACCCCACCGCCTTGTGGGGGTGTATGCGGTAGGCCCACGGGCCTAGCCCTCAGAGCCTGACCGTCATACTGCCCCTGTTCCTGGGACGGGACTGCTTGTTCCCGCCCCCCAGGAGGTTCCGTCATTGTGGGGGAGACTCTTTCGCGACCCCTTCTGGCGTTCGCAACAGAAGGGGGGAACGGGAATCAGTCACCGTCCCTTCCTCCGTCGCTCGCGGAGCCACGCACTCTCGTGGACACGCGCACGCGACCCTCCACATGAGGACGGTCCCCCAAAAGGCCACTCGGCCAGGAGCCCTCACTAGCTCCGTCACGGATGCCTCGTGAAGAGGAACCCGCGCCTTGCGCGCGGGACATCATTCCCCTCATGCTGTCCATAACAATGGAAGCCCTACTCCCCCGTGGGAGTATCCAATCAACCATTCACAGCAACATTCACATTCAAGGGTAAGACAAAGAGAGCAGGTCCACCGTATGAGAACAACACAGGGACGGCCCGACTGAAAAGGAAGGGCTTGGAACTGTCCCCCGCTGATCTACCAAATGTAGTGGATCCTGCCCCCAAAGCCGACAAGGTATAGCCACGTCGGAAAGCCCATCACAGGATGCGGAGCGAAGCAAAGCAGAAACAACACAAACGCCTGGATCACAGGGCGCGAAGCGCACCAGAACGACGGAGGTAACGCAAACGCAATGCTGATTTATTCGAATACGCACGATGACCCCAAAGCATACATTCATATACCCTCAGAGACAAGACGCAGAACGTGCAGAATCACGACCCCCGGGCGCCACGATGGCGGGACTGGTGCCCAACGGGCCACGGTCTCAGGCCCGGGCCTCTAGTGGCCCCTGCCCAGCATCCTCGACTACCCTTCCACTGGAAGAGGGCCCCCGCCCGTCTCGGGCGGAAGAAGGAAAGACACTAAGACTTCCTAGATTTCAGGATTTACCCAAAATCAGTACGTAGGGACTTATCCCAAGATTTCTCGAAATTCCCGGATAGAATTTCGGTGGGATTTTTTCCCTGGTCGAGGTGAGATCCCGGTCTGGCTTGCGCTCGGATTGCGGAAGCTTTCACATGGTTCCCGGTCCCTCCAGAGGGCCCGGATGCTAGAAGACTTGTGTCTCCCTCGGCTGTGTCAGACCCCTCCAGGGGGGGCCGATCGGGTGCTCATCACCCCGCGCCCCTCTAGAGAGATCGTTTCGTGTGTGGCCCTCGGGCTCACTGGACACCCGCCCAAGGGGGGTGTCCCACACTACGCCCCTAGGGGGGGGTTACGTGAGTGGTCACGACCCGTCCCTGGCTCATGCCGGGGGCCGTATCACTCCTGACAGGGGGTTTCCCCCACAGACGCGGCTTCGGCGGCAAGCTCACTTGGCGGCATCCCCGCGAGTATCAGGGAGTCATCGGGGTGATCAGCCGCGCGACGCCCCCTTTCGGGTCGTCGAGGCAGTGGACGCCCCGACTCAAGTCGTCGGGGCACGGAACGAATCGGCCCGACCAGGGGCCACGGACGGCCCGACTCCCGGCGGCGGCGACAACTGACGCCGCCGTTTCCGACAGAGAGATGACACTCCCCGTCCCAAACCCAGGACGGGAGAGTACCCTCGCTGGCAGTGTCGCAAGATGGGTCATTGGGCCGAAGTGTGCCCAGCTTTGGACGCGCGCCTACGTGACCGATTGGCGAAGGCCGGCCGCTGGTCCTCTCTCGGCGCGCCCTCGGGCTCGCGCGACACCCAGCGCATGGGGCGGCGGGTGGCGGTCGCCACCCCTAAGGACAATTCCAGCTCAAGCGGCGATGAGTCGACACCGCTTGAGAAGGGGGAACCGCCGGCCGGACCCGATGTGCGGACCGACGACCTCTTCGGATTCCGAGGACGGAAACGAGTAGCCACCGGTGTTGCGCCCTCCCCGCGAAGACCGGTGGACCAAACCCGGGGCACGGATGCGATGCCAGTACGCATCCAATCCCGACCCCAGGGGATCCGCACTCGGGACGCGCGCCTCCCAAAGGGGCAGGACGGCCAGAATGTGGCGACAATCATGGCAGGGTCCAAGTATCAGGCTGCCAGCCGCATCTGGTTGGACGCGGGGCGTGAGTTAGCCCTCCGCGTCATTGTCGATAAGGGGTCCCGCGTCTCTCTTGTATGAGAAGCGCTGCTTCCCCCAGAGATGCAGGTGGCGCCCCTAGACGCGGCGACCGCCCAGTTGTTTGACGTGAATGGGGGACTCCTACCCATCACGGGCGCAATGACTCTGAAGGTGCGTGTAGTCACCTACACGACGCCGGTAACGTGCGGAGAAGTGCGCGGCATTTCGGTCCCCCTATTCCTGGGGACGGCCTACATCGACATCCACGTCCCCAACATCTGCGGACCAAAGGGCTATATCCAGGTACTAAATGGATGTAAGGTCCCCATCCTCGGTCGGTGTAAGACAGTGTCGTATGCCAAGTCTGACCGTCCCGGCGGGGCTGGTGCCGCTAGTGAGGCGGACTCCAAGGAGCGTCTGGCCCGCGAGGTGGTTTTGCCCCCGCGGTCACGGCGGTATGTCCCTGTGCAGATTCCCTTCCAAAGGAATGGGGTCATTACCCAGCGCCACCAATTATATGAACGCCACCGAGTGCATGTGGCGACCGGCACAATAGACTGCACATCAAAACAAACGTGGTGAGTGGAAGTTGTACACGCGGGGAACACGAGTATACGTCTTCCCAAAGGTATGGCCTTGGAGCATCGTCGGCAGCCGTGCCCACCGCATCTCAGCCGCATCTCACTGCACTTCGGCTGCATTTCTCAGACCATCGCATTTTCGGAAGCTTCGCACGACAGGCCTGCAGATGTCGTCATATGTGAGTCCAG
>Ga0209093_1000517_pt1 | contig 21140 bp, 31 predicted proteins | sample SidtaG_4_FD_187450 | JGI IMG/M metagenome (GOLD analysis project Ga0209093, IMG submission 187450) | Marine algal microbial communities from Sidmouth, United Kingdom - Sidmouth_Male1 metaG (SPAdes) (version 2) | ecosystem: Host-associated > Algae > Red algae > Unclassified | place: Sidmouth... | reverse complement strand
GGTCGCTGCCCCCGCGACGGGCGCGCGGGGTGACGCGCGCGGGGGCCCCCGCGGCGGGGTGGGGGCGCTCGCGGCCCCCCCGACGGGGGCGGCCGTCCCCCCCCGGCGCCGCCCCCGGTCGGGCTGCCCGCCTCGGCCGGCCGCCGCGCCGTCGCCGGCGGGGGCGGCCAGTCGGCGGGGGTGGGACCACCCCCCCCCGCCCCCGCACGGGCAAGGGGCCGACCGCCAGCGTCTGGTGCCGCCCCCACCGTCGGCGGAAGGCGGACCACCCCGAGGAGCGATCACAGCGAACAAAAAAGTGCCATCACATCGAGGTTTTCTTCCCCACGATCCTGGAATCCCAAATCGTCCAGTTCCTTCTTGACCGAAATGAGAGGGTTCTTCGGATTTTCTGAAGGCAAGAGTTTCGGCTCATCGAAGGGAAATTCAAGGTGTTGGAGATCCCGGATATCCTGGAATGTTTTCCCGTAGGGTTGCCTTGCCGGTGGCGGCCGCCATCAGCCCGTTGCCGTCGGCGTGCAGTACGTGGCGTCGGCCGACCGTGGAGCCGGCCGGGCGGCAGCGACCACGACGCTGCACGCGCGGCGGGCGGTGATTTCTGCCGCCGGCCCGTACGGGTCGCCCAAGCTCCTCCTCCTCTCGGGCATTGGCCCGCCCGCCGCCCTGCGTGCCGCGGGCGTGACGCCGACGGTCAGCCTCCCCGCCGTTGGCGCACGCATGCAGACGCGGCCGTATGCCGAGGCCAAGGCCACCTACAGCGGCGTGCCGCTGGAGCTCGCCAACAACGCGTCGCTCTTGGCCGACCCCGCCACCTTGGCGCAGTGGCGCGCCGGCCGCGGGGGGGTGCTCGGCGTGGCCGCCGCGGCGGCGCTCGGTCGCCAGACGGACGGCCGCGGCGCCTACATCGCGGCGACCTTTACGCCCTTGCGCTCGACCCCGGGGCACCGGGAGTATGTGTCCGCGTGCTTCTCCAACCCGTCGGCGACCGGGCGCCTGACGCTCAGCGGCGCGGACCCTTTCGCCCAGCCGGTCGTGCGGACCAACCTGCTCGGCGGCGCCGCCGCCGAGGTGTCGACCTTGGTTGCGTGCCTGCGCCGCCTGCGGGCCATCACGCGGCCCTTCCCGCGCGCGTGGGGCATGCGGGAGGTCGAGCCCCCCGCGTCGCGTCGCCTCGACGCGGCCCACGCGCGGGCGACAACCCTCAGCGCGCAGCACATGGTTGGCGGCTGTGCGGTCGGCGCCGTCCTCAATGGCCGCCTGCGCGTGCGTGGCGTGGCACGCCTGCACGTTGTCGATGCGTCGGCCATCCCGTCCATGACGCCGTCGGCGGGGCCGATGGCGTCCGTGTACAGTCGGTACCCAATATTATCCGCACACTTTTGGCCGAAAATTCTCATGGCATTCCTAGGTCCCGATGCGGCTCAATGGCACCATATTTCCGATCCGTCACACAGAATGGCACCAAGTGCCAGGGCAGGGTCGCTATATGAATCCCCCTCTATAAGTCAGAGTGACGACAAAAATGCCAACAAACACGATGGCGGGGTCCCCGAGACGTCCTCTATCCGCTGGAGAGCGCACCACGGTCGTCACCCTGCTCGAACAAGGAAAGTCCCTCGGCGCCATTTGTACACTTTTGGGCCGTAGCCGAAGCACCATCGCCTACGCGGCCAAGATGGCTCGCCAAGCCGCGGCCGGCCCACGAGTCGACAAGCGTGGTCGTCCTAAGGCGCTGACAGACCGCGAGCTCCGCAGCCTCAAGCGGGTTGTCGGCGCGAGTCGCTTTACTTCCGTCGTCGCCTTGAGGGAAACCATCAACCTCACGCGCGCCCAGGCCGGCGGCGGGCCCAAGAACGGTCCTGTGTCAACCTCTACGGTACGGAGAGCCCTCTTGGCCATGGGGTATGCGTCCAGGGTCCCTGCCAAAAAACCCTTCCTGTCGGCTACAAACATGCGGAAGCGCCTCGCTTGGTCTACTGAGCGGCAGGGCTGGAATGCTGAGTGGGCCTCGGTCTTCTTCACCGACGAGAGCTCCTTCCTGGTGCGCTCAAGTGCCGGCGGGCGCGTGTGGCGCCAGACGGGCGAGCGCTTCGCGCCCAGCTGCCTGCGTCCGATCTTCAAGAGCGGCCGCCAATCCGTGATGGTGTGGGCGGGCTTTTCATCCCGCGCCCGGACACCCCTGCTGCGGGTCGAAGGCTCGATGAACGCGTCCAAGTACGCGGAGGTGCTCACCGATCACGTGGTGCACCAGATATGTGCGGACTACGGGACGCCTGATGCAGCGTGGCTGCAAGAAGATCTCGCACCCTGTCACGCTGCCAAGGCGTCAAAAGAGGTCAAGCAGCAGCTCGGGTTCCGGGTTTTGCCCTGGGTGGGGCAGAGCCCCGACCTTAATCCTATCGAGAACGACTGGGCGGAACTCGAACGGCGGCTGCGCGCGCGTCCAACGGCGCCCAAGAACAAGGACGAGCTGTTTGCTGCTCTGTCGGAGGAGTGGGAGGCCATTCCAGCTTTCTTTTTCCGGCGTCTCGTCGAGTCCATGCCCCTTCGGGTCCGTGATGTGATCGCCGTTGGCGGTGCCAGCACCAAGTACTGACCACACCGCGGTGTCAACATCGAGGGTTGCGTCTGGTCACAATAGTTCGTCGAAATTGAATTTTCTGGTGTGCGGATAATATTGGGTACCGACTGTACATGCTGGCAGAGTGGGCGGCCGAGCGGCTGGCCGCCGGCTACGGCGTGGGACTCGGCAGAATCGGGGGGTGAGGGGGGACGCCTGCACGCATATGGGCGGACCGCTGGGGGACGCCGCCGCCCTGCCCTACGGGACCAGAGCCTCAAGGAAACCTCAACTTGTGGTTTTGTTGAGGTTTTCCGCGGATCAGAGGGGGTTGGTCCAGCTATTCTGCCAGACCTGGAGTTCCTTGGAAATTGAAGGCCCTCATAGCCCCACCAACGGGGGGTTTGTTGGTCAGGCCCGTTCGCAGATACCATTCGCAGGAGGCGGGGCCCGCAATCCGAAGCTCTTATTGGCTCGTTACTCGCGCCGCGCGCTGCGCTTCAGCCCGTTGCATCCCGCGTTTGTCAACATACGCGGTGGCGCTGCGTATGTTGACAAACCGCGCTGCGTCGCACTGCACTGCAGTTTCGGCGAATGACCACGAGTTGAATAAAAGAAATGCTGTACTGGAATTCAACTTGTGCGCAACCAGTCGCCTTTTCTGCGTCTAACCCGCGGCGACAGCACCAGCAGTCGGTCTGGCGAACCGCTCTCGTCTCCCCCCACCTCGTCTTTTTTTTCCACTCCGACAACCATATCCCGGCCATCCGATCACCAGCCCCCATCCCATGGCGTCCCGTATTACCGTGAACCGGCTGCGATCGCTACTAAGCGAACGAGGCCTACCGACGGACGGTTTCAAGCCGGCGTTGATTGAGCGTTGTCGGGCCAACGGTGTGGCTTTGAGTGGCCGTGCCGACGAGTCGGCGCCCACGGCATCGGCATCGCCGGGGAGCGGTACCCTGAATTCTGGATGGTCGGGGCCCGTTCTGGCGGCATCGACTGCGGTGGGAGGCGTCCGACCGTACGCCTCCTGCAACCGGGCCATCCACCCTGATGGACCCGCAGCTCCGGCCGCCGCGACCATCGATCGCGCCGATCCGACCGCCCGTCCCGGGGCCGTGGGGGCGGCATCGTCATCGTTTTCGTTGGTTGCGACGGGCCAGGCGCAGAATTTGAGCTCGACGTTCGCGGCTCCGGCGGTGCCTGCTGATACGGTGGGGCTCCTCGGCGAGGGCAGCCCGCCCCCTAGTCGTGTGGGGTCGTCACCTCTTCGGGCCCAAACCTTTACGAAGCACGAGAAGGCCCGCCTGGCCCACATTTTGTGCACCCCTGAGGTGGCTGCTGGGGTGGTGACGTCCCGCGGGGTGATGTCACGGCAGCAGATGGATGCGCGGACCTCCCGCGGGGCTGTCTGGGTGGTTGTGGTGGCCTCCACTTTCAACAGCTCTGACACATTTGACGTGCCTAGCGAGTGTGCTGACGGGGGTATCAACCCCACCTTACATCCTCATGTTCGCACCGGTGAGACCTTGAATTCCAAGTGGACAGATGTACGTTGCAACCGATTCTCTTTGCTTCTCGCTGGCACTGTGCCTTTTACTCCCAGACTTTCCACTGCAGGCACTGCGCATGATTCTGACGCGACTCTGTGCTCTAGTTTTTGTTACTTTCGTGGTTCTTTTTCCTTGACTTGTGGATGGTCGGACAGTTGACTGCATCTTTTTGGCCGGTGTACAAGAGGTTTTCTATCTCAGGTCAGAACGACGTCGCCCTATGGGGGTCTTTTTCGAACGGTGACACCGTGCTCAACTATTGCTTTCATCTGTTCAAGACAAACGAAGTGGTGCTGAACTTGGTGAGTCCAGATGTCGGTACCTCTGGGGTTGAAGGTGACATTCCGCCACAGAAGGGGCAGGAAACCCGTACATTGTCAACCAACCGCACCAAGCGCCGACGGATGGACGACGGCAGCACATTGGCCACGCTGGCTGCTATTGTGCTTCTCACAAAAACTGGATCCGCAACATCCGCTTCAGCATCATGAACCGCCCCCTGAGCCAATGAAACAGTGATTTTGCAACGGAAGCTGATGCACCGAGGTCCAGTTTTTGTGAGAAGCACAATAACTCGACGACCCTTGCTGAGGCCATCAGCAAGCAAGCTAGTTGTGGGGAGCTAGCTACTCTTTCCGAGACCCTCAAGAACTTGCGGGCTGCAGACGCTCACCCAAGATTCATCGCAGCCGTTGAACGGAAGTTGGGACACATCCTGTTTCCCGCGGCAAAGCCGAAAGCGGCGGGGGCTGGTCGAGGTGATAGCGACGCGGGCATCTCGGCCGCAACTAATGGGGGTCCGAGCGGGGGTGGAGATGGCGATCAGGAAAATGGCTTGGAGTGTTTTCCCTTGATGTGAGTGTTGGTGACACTGTGTGTTGGAATGAAGATCCGTGTCTTTGTTAAAATCTATTATTCCATTACAAATAAGGCTCTATAATTGGGATTCGACTCACGGCAGCTCAACGGAATATCCGCAGGCAAGTTCCATGATCGATGCGAGATCATCTCAGATCATATCATCTTTGGTATGGTGCTTTTCTATATTTTGCAACGTTAGTTGTCGTCGACGTTTGCCCAAACCCGATGCTGTTGTCACACCCCCCCCCACAGAGGCCAGAAAAGACATGTCTCGCTGACGCTTTCACGGGCCTCGAGCCTGTCCTGAGTTCAAAGAGCGCCGATCGAGACCGAATTGCAGTACTTTCGGCCGTTGGCCGAGTGGGGGCACCCTCACGGCGATCCGTGGTGGACCTGTACCGCGGTTCAGAGGGCCTCTCTGAAATGGGGGGGCAAACGTGCACGCACGCGATTAACTTGACGTCGAAATTCGTAATAGCACCCCTCCCGCACCGCCTTCAGGGTCGCCCCCCGCTTAGTGAGACGTGCAGGAACGGGGAAACCCGAGGTGGGTGTCGAAATCAGCGTGCAAACCCGCACGACGGACAGGGAATGTTCGGCCGTTACCACTGCAAGATCGCTCGGGAACAAATAGAACAGCGCAATCATTGGCTGCCTGAAGAGGTGAGAAGTCGGCCAAGAAACGTGGCCCACCAAAGGCACCGTGGCTGTCGCGAACGGGCGCGTATTTCTCGACTGCGTACTGCCGTCGTGACCCTATGCCTTGCCCCCCCCTAAAGAAGTTGCCGCATCGACCGCGTACGGCAGCAGCAACGGCAGCCGGTGTACTTCAGTGATCCTGGTATGCCACAGCCGCGATGCAACAGCGGTATCCGTTCTCCTTGCGCGTCCTGCAATCCGCACAGAATCGTGATGTGTGGTACTTTGCGGCGTGCAGGTCGAGCCTGTTCATACTGGATGCTCTCATACAACGTTCAGCAGTCATCACCCTGTCTCGCCTGTTCCTTGCCCCGTTCGCCGAAGCGGGCCACCTCCACCGCGATCCACGCGAGCCATGGCTCGCCCGTGGCGTCGTGCGGCCGACATGTGCGGTTTGTGTCCTCTGGATACGCGTACGGGCGGCATCCTTCCTTCTCCCCTGATGGGGCCGTACGCCGTCTCCCTGGGAAGCAGACCCACTCGCCCTGTTTACGTGCATCGCATTTGCGCGTTATGGGCTCCGGAGGTGTTTTATGACGAGACAAGAGGCACCCTGCGAAATGTCGTGCAGGCCTACCGACGCGGTAGGCACCTCCGATGCAGTGCTTGCCGTGTCGTCGGGGCTACAATCGGCTGCCAAGTTTCGACTTGCCCCAGGGTCTTTCACTTCCTTTGCCTGCAACGCGGCCATTGCGCGTTTGTGCAGGCCCGCTACGCGGCGTGGTGCAGCCGCCACGCATGCCTCCTGTCCGACTCTGCCGACACGGGCAACCTTTCGGCCGACGGTCCTTCGCAGGAGCTGGACAAGGTGGAGGGGAGCGAAGGGGAAGACAGTGACAAGGAGGAGACGGTGGAGAGTGAGCATGAGGGAAACGATGTAATCGAAGACGGGGCGAGGCAGGACGCTGTGGAGGGCGCGGTGGATGGCTTGAAGTGACACGGAGAGTGGACGGCAGACGTGCAGCCCTTATAAACAGACGCTTATCGCTGCCAGACACCACCGCGGCACGTCACAAAAGCGACGAACACACCCCCAAGTCCCACCGCCACCGTCGCTGCAGTCCTCTCAGGGCTCGGGACGCTCTCTGGCGCCGCGAACACTACCGTCGGTGCGCACTCAGAGCACGCAGAGGCGCTAACGTAGCGGCGCGCCACGACCGCGGCGACGGGGGCTGCCACTTCCGTCGCCGACCGCGCGTTGCCGGCGGAAAGGGCAGTGGGACAGGTGTTGGCGCAGCCCCCCTCGTGTCGAGGTCCAGCGCCGGAAAAGCGTGCTTGAGGCGCGTGTCGGACAGCCCCGACGTCGTGTACTCTGCGAGCCGCTCGACGATGAGCGCCATGCTCGCGACGTCGGTGCCTAACATGCCCGCCCTCTGGTCGGGCTCGGTGAACTCCGCCGCCCACGCGGCCGCGTCCGCGTCCGAAAGCCGCGTGCCGCCCTCTATGGACGACGTGAGGGCGCCAAATGTGCTGAAGAAACCAGCGGGCGCCCCCATCGTCGGCTTCCCCCCGGCGCCGGCAGTAGTGCCGCTAAAGCCGAAAGGGAAGAGATATTACGGGCACCGTGTAGGCCGACACGACGCGCACTCCGGCGGTGGCGGCGGCGGCGAACAGCAGGGCCGCCGCCGTCTCCACAGACACGGAGGCTACCGGGAACAAGCCGGCGACGCGGCGGCCGGAGGCTGCAGGAGGTTGGTAGCGGGCTCGGGCGTCTCGCTGCTCCCCCTGCCCTCGGCACGGCCACTGCGGTTCGCGCTCCAGGCCGCCCTGCCCGGCTCCGTGCCCCTCTCCGTGCCACACTTTCCACCAATCCCCCATGTACCAAAAAAAGGCGCTGGCATTGTTGTAGTCGCGATGGCGCGACTGGTGCCGCACGACGCATTGTCGGATAGGGATCTCATCATGACCATAGTTGTTGGCATCCACCGCCACCATCGCCGCGGGCAGTCGGTACCACTGTGTGACGGTAGAAAATAGCAACCTGCGGCGGCCGCGTAGCGTCCCGTCTGACGGGGATACGTCATCACCCCACGTTGCTGTCCTGAAAGGTTCACAGAACGACAACCGGCACGAGGCACATCCGCCCTTGTCCGCCTCCCGTTTTCAACATTTAACCACTGCTGTACGAGCGCCACGACACCCGCGACATCCCACCCCCCCGCCCAAACTTCATCACCGCATAGCGCGGAGAAAGCGGAGGACTCGCACACGGGTCCCAAAAGGAATGGTTCCTCTCCACGTCCGGCGAGAAGTTGACAACAATGCTTTCATGACGTCTTCGGCTCGCGAGTCGAGGACGAGCTGCCCCGTGATATCCTCCTGGTCAGCTGCCAGGAAAATGGCTCGGGTTAGAGTTACTTGTCGGTGTGGTGCCATGCCAACACAGGCCGTCTGGGCGACGACCTCGGCCACCTGCGCCGGCTCAAAAAAGCGAAATCCGGGAATCGCAAGAGGCACCTCCAGGCGTTGACCAGATGCAGGAAGTGGTGGCGGGTGAGCGCGGGCACCTCCTCCCCCAATGCCGCCACCGTCTGCGACGGCACCCATCGTCCCTCGGCGACTCCCTGCGCCGTCACCCGCCACGCCGGCACTTAAACCGCTCCCTCCGTCGTCCCCGCCGCGCACCTTGGTCGCGGCTGCCTCAGCAATGACACCTCTGACGACCGGCGCTCGGTTGTTGGCAGTGCTGTCGTCGTCTTTGTCAGGCGTTGCACGCCCCACTGCGCCAGCATTTGGTCTCTCACCAACACCCGGCAGAGGCGTTGCAGCAGGCGGGTTGAAATGACGGTGCATTGCAACGGCGACGCGTCCGCGATGGCGGGTGTCGGCGGCGAGGTGCTCTAGCTTAATGGTCACCTCACGAGGCGTGGCGTTCTTCGTGACGGGAGGCGAAGCTAGAAGTTGCGGCGTCGCCGCTCGATGGCGTGGCGAGGGACTCGCCTTCGCTCGCTCATCAGCAGTAGAGCCGACAGCAGGAATGGGTGGGGGGGAAGACGCAACGCGGGAAGATGCTGTATCCATGATGCAGCTGCAAGCAGGGACGTAGTGCCTCACGCTGTCTTCCACAGAACCGGTGTCTCAGGAGCGATGGGAGCAGACAGTGTCGTGGCACAGAGACGGTGCACAGGCCGTCCTTTGGGGCTGTGGCGAGATCAGAGCGTGCATGGCTGTGCCTCGCTGCTCTCGCAACCGAGGCGCAAGCGGCTTCTCTCGAGGCCAACGGATCAAAGCGTCCAATGCAACGCCGACAAGGCAGCAATAAAACGTTTCCAATGTGTCACCTCTGGTTGGGCGACACGCCTCGTGGATGTCCCTGAGCACCGGTGCTGTGTCGTCATCTGTCTGCCTGCCACACATTGGCTTGGCCGTGCTGCACGCCTGTGCATCTGCTTTGCGGATCTGCCTCGCGGAGCAAGGTACGGCCAAGCCACGTGTTGGTCGGCGACGGCCGCCACCGTCTTCCTCGTCGATTCCACAGCCACCCTCTGCCGTACCCATGCCTCTCAATGCAATCTTCGATGTCTCCGGTGGTGGTCGCTGCAGCACCGGTCGCCCTCCACGTGTTCCTGGATGTTTTGAGTCGGAAAGCCCCTCCGCGTCGCGACGCTCCATCGCTGCGCACGGCGGCGATCACCGGCCTGATGGCCGAGGACGGCGACTCTTCCTGTCGAATTGTCTGGATGAGGGGGAGGTCTCAGACATTCCTGATCGCATGCACATGTTGCCACGGCGGGCTGTTGGCGTAAAGCACAGCGCCGACGGGGCGGCCGCCATAGCGGAAGCGATCGCCCAGAAGCGGCGTCGAAGGCACGGTGGAACGCCCGCCAGATCCGAGCAGAACGGGGCTTTGTCTGTTCGTCCGCGGTCGAGGGCTTCCAGGGCGGAGATGGCATCCTTGAAAGTCGAGCAGGCCGTAGCTCGAGCGTCCTTGACTCGGCTTGTCGGTGTGCGAGCAGAGGCGGCAGCGGCAGCGGCGACTCTGAGGACCACCACTACGCAGATCGACGTCCGCGCCGCGGCCGCTACAGACGACCGTGCTTTTGCCGCATTCTGCGCCGCTGAGGCAGATGCGGCCACAGCCGTGGCCACGGCAGCTGTCGTGCGTACCGCAGCTACATCAGAGGCCGTCGTAGAGGCGTCTTTGGTCAGTGGTTCGTCTTCTGTCTATTTTTCCCCAGTGTCCGACTTTGAGTGATGTGCAGGTCTGGTTGTTGTCATGTTTGATGCAGCGGACACGGCCACAGTGTACTGAACAAAGATACGTTCTTCCTCTCATTCTTCCCCTCTCCCCCCGCGCGGCGTGCCCCTGTTGTGCAATGATCCCGTCAAGGCAGCTGGGGGCTTACGCTCTGCTACCGGTAGCAGTCCGCGCCCTCCCGCTCTCCGTGCCTTGCCTCAGGCCACACGTCCGCTGCAACATCAAAGGGGGGGGGGAGGTGCGTCGCCGCCGCCGCCGCGGCCGCCGCCGGCAGAACCGCCGGCGGTGGCCACCTCTGTCCCAGCGCCGCCCATGGTTCCGTTGCTCCCCCGCCTGTCGAGCGCCTCGGCGCGACCGTGCTCCAGCGTTAGCGCTTGTACCGAGGCGGGCTCCGCGGCGGCAGCCGCGGCGGGGGTGCCCCCCCCCCCACTCCCCCCGCGCCGCCCGCCACGCCCGGCGGGTAGGCAACAGGAAACCACGGGCGCCCACCGTACGCGTCCTTGTACGTGTGGATAATAATCTCGGACGGGGGCAGCGCGTAGCTGCCGAGCGGGGAGAGCCGGCACTGCGTCGTTTCGAAAAAGGCCGTCCCAAACGCGACAATCGCGACGTTGGAAAAGTTGGAAAAGAGCGCCCGGCGGTGGAACGAGCGCAGCGCCGAGGGGAACGGCAGGTCCGTGTAACTCCCCACGCCCCCCTCCCGGCGGGCGCTGCAGCCGCCGCCGCCGCTGCCGCCGACGCCGCTGCTGTGGCCGCCGCCGCCACCGCCGCCACCGCCGCCACCGCCGGCACAGCCGCAGCCCCGCCTGGGCCGGTCCGTCGTCATGGCGCGGAGCGTCGGGAGCCCCCCCGGGGCCGTGTCTTGGAGCATGAGCTCGGCGCTGGTTGTGCCAAACGGCACGGTCGCGCCCGCCTGCGAAAGCACCGGCAAGAAGCGCAATAGCCCTAAGCACCGCACGTCGAGCATCGGAGACGCCACGACCACGAACGTGTGCGGCAGCAGTCCCGCCATGCGCCCCGACAACGCCTCCAAACGCGCGACCACCGCTTAGCTCGCGTACAAGCCGGCGAGCAAAAAGCCGACAAACGACACGTGCGTCAGCGTGAGGTGCGGCGCGACGGGCGCCGCCACGTCGACGGCCACGCGCTTGCCGCCCGCCACAACGCCGTCCGACGTGCAGCGGAGGTTGACGCGGGAGCAGTCGAGGTGCGGCGTCGGGGGGGGGCGGGGGCGCCCCCGCCGCCCGCGCCGCCCCTGCCGCCCCCGCCGCTGCCGCCGCCGCCGCCGCCGCCGCCGCCGCCGCCGCCGGCCCGCCCGCGCCTGCGGCCGCGCCGGCGCCCCGCGCGCGCGCCCGAAACGCGGCGAGCAGCGCGTTGAAAACCTCTGGCTTCCCATGCAGCCCGTGGGCGACGACGAGGAGGTGCGTCGCGGCCGCCCGCCCGTGGGCGCCCCCGCCCACCCCGTAGGCGCCCGCCGTGCCGACCACGTGCTCGTCAACGTAGAGGCCGGTGGAGACGGCGTCGCGGGAGATGGGCACGAGCGTCGGGCCGGGCGCGCGGTCGGGGGGGGGGAGTCCCGCGCCCGACATGGTCGGCCCCGCGCGCCAACGGCGGCGAGGAGAGGCAGGGGGGGGGGGGGGGGGGGGGGGGGGGGACAGCGACGGCGACGGGGGGCTCCGCCGCCCAGCGCCTGTATTAGGCGGCCGCGGCGGCGTGTGAGGACATGACAGCACGACGAGGTCGCCTGCCTTTCGCAGATATTTCCAAGGACACGATTTGACCTGCACGTTGCAGTCGCTCGATGTCGACTGAGCGCCAACCGAATGGATCTCCCGGTCGCGGTGCATTGCGGCCTGACCAACCAGAAGTCTCTGGATGGTGTGATCCTACAGAAGGGTGCGTTGCGTTCCTGCTTCTCTCTGCGGGGACGCAATGAAGCCAATGCCGCTCTCGCGGCTCAGACCAATCCCACCGAGCGTTTCTGGGAACGCACGGGCATGCGAGAATATCTGATCAGCGCAGGCGTCTTGGCCGTCGCTGCGTTTACCCGTCCCTGCGTGGTCCGGAGGCCTCCATCAGCATCACTCTCTGCTGCACGAGACAAGCATAGGTATGGAGATCGACCACTCGTGGACTTCCGCTGTCTTGTCGCGCGCTGAGCAGGTGACGATGGAGAGGGGAGGGCTAAGAGGCCTCTCGGTGGGGATACCGGGCGACTGGAGGGATGGGGCTCGTTGGTTTCGTGGCCTCACAGACAGCGGGGCTCTGAGCGGTACCAACGTCTTATCTCATCACCGCGCGCCTGTGGTTCTGACCTTCCCGCACCCGCTCCCTTCCTTTCTTTTTGTGCCGCCGCTTCCACACTCGCGCTACACACATTGGCTGGGCACTCCTTGTTCATTTAGCTTTCCTACGCGCTCCACAGCATTTCGGCATGGCGTGCCGCTGCTCTGATTGCGGTGCAGTTGCAGCACCGCTGTTGCGGTCGGGGAAAAACGGTGTTCCGCCTCGGTGCAGACTGTGTGCCTCGCGGCGGCGTTCTGTGGCGCCATCGGGTGCTGTCACAGCGGCCACGCTCGGGAAGCGGCGGCATGGAGGTGCCGCCTCCGCAGGGCCGTCGACGTCCGCCCCCTCTGCTGCAAAGACGATCAAGGTGGCGACACAGGCGCCTCGCGGAGTGACGCATCCCAGCCCGACCCCCCCCTCTTCGGACACCACCATTAGCGGGAATTCCTCTGGGGATTCCTCGGGCTCTTCTCGCTCGGGCGGCTCTGAAGCACCGAGAGCGCTGTCGATCCCCGACCTGCAGTTGGAGCCGTGTGCACGCGACGAGACCGGCAACACGACTGGCACAATGCGCGCCGCGTCGGAGCCCGCGGGCATCACGATGGGCGACACGACGGCGGTGGCAACAGGCGGGACGACTGGCCACGCGTCGGCCAGAACGGGGGCCTCGTCGACGCCGACGGGCCACACGACGGGCGGCAAGACCGGAACGCCTGGCGTCGCATCGGTAGCTGGGGGCGACGTCAAGGGCAATGCGACAGATGACTCGACGGGCACCAAAGCAGCCAATTTGCGCACCACCACGTCAACGGCGCCTGGCCGCGCGACGGTCAGCGTGGCGTGCATCGCGTCGGGCAGGCTAGGCGCCTCCTCGACGCCCTCGGGCGACGCGACCAGCGCCAGGATGGGCAAGCCGGGCGCAGCGTCAGAGGCCGGGGGAGTCGTCATTGGCAACACTTTGGGGAGCACAGCAGGCGAGATGCGCGTCGTCTCGTCGGCGGCGCCCTCACGCGGTGGGACGCACAACACAACGGGGAATACGACGGAAAACGCGAAGGGCACGTTGGGGGCCACGGCGTCGGCGGCGCCCCGCCTTGGGACCAGTAACAGGGTCCTCAACGCGACGGGAACGCTGGGCCCGTCGTTGGAGCCTGTGGCCAAGAACGGGTCGGGAGAGTCGACGCCGGCTCGAGGTCCTTCTTTCGCAGAGCGCGCAGCAGCTGGTATCGCTCTCTCCCGTCGAGCGTTTCTTGGCGCTCGAGCGCTCCCTCCTTCCGGTTCGTCGCGTGTTCCGGAGTTACTGGGTGCAGCGGTTGGCCCACGACACGAGCATCAACCTCTCGGGTCTTCCATCCCACCGGCGCGTCTGTCTGAGTCTCCCTCGCCTCCACGTTGTCCTCCTCGGCCTCTGAAGAAGTCCAGTGGCTCCCCTCCGTTACGCGGTCCGCTCCGGCCTCCTCATCCTCTTCCCGTCGAGCGCGAAGATTCTGAGGACGTCCCTGACCCCGAGGAGTTTCGCAGGTTCTCTCCGCATCAGGTCGGTGCAGCGGTTGCTACTTTTGCGGGTGCCTTCCTCTCCCCCGTGCGGCAGATGGAGCTGTATAGTGCCTTCACGCTGGGCGCCGTCGACGGTAACATTGTCGGCGTTGTCGCTGCACAAGAAGACATCCATCGCGTTGCAGATACGGTTATGTTTTTTTACCGCCGCGCAAACGACGGCTGCGTGCCATACGGCACCGAGTGTCGGGTGTTGCGCTTCCTGCGCCGTATGCGATAGCAAGCGTGTGTTGTTTTTATGACGCTGCCGTCCTTTATTCTTTTCTTGGAGCGGGTGGAGTATGGCGAATGGCGGTCGCCACGGTCGTTACAATGCGTGTTTTCCCAGGGCGCGCTCCAAGAGAGAAAGGTCGAAAGATGTACGGTTTGTGAGTTCCGAATTAGTTCCGCACCCGTCCGAGAGGCTTCGACTTTACCGCTGCCGCAAGCATGTGCCTTGTCCCTCTTGTGCTCTCGTCCGGTGCAAGCGCGTGCCCCGCAGCACAAATCTTGCACATTGCGGCGTGGTGAGAAAGAAAAAACGCCCCGGCTGTCCCAAACAGGTCAGACGCAAGTGTCTCGTGACGCGAGGGCACGAGGTTCAACACGCACATGTCCAAGGGTGATGTTGTCGGCTCCTCCTTTCACGATCTAAAACCAACTGGACCCCCCAGTCACCGCGTGTTCGAATTCGCCAGAGGCTGGTGATCGCAGCGACATGGAAAGACTTGCCCGTGTCGGGCTTGTCTTCCACAGGTGCGCAATGCACGCCGTCAATGGAAGAGACTGTCAGTGCGTGCCATGGGCCAGGGTTCAAGACTATCCAGGTTGAGTGTGTGTTCCTTCAGGTGGCCACAATGACTCTGTGGAATCCGTGGCAAGCTTGCGAGCGGCACTATGACATCGACTGCCGGTCATGAACAGCTTGTGTGCAGCTGCTGGCTGAGCGCGCTGCGTACGGCCGCTATGTTTCAAGTGCTCGATCGCGGCCACTTTGACAGACGGGAAAATCTTTGTCCCAGGTTGAAGAACCTCTCTGACTTGCGTCCTGAGTCTGTGATCCTGCGCCACTTTTCCTTCCCATCAAGACCTAAGGCGGTTGGGTCAGTGCCGAGTGCAACATCAGGGACCTCACGAGCCTCACTCGCGTTTACCGAGTGCAGAATGACGGAGAGTGCAACCCTGATGGCGAAAATCGAAACGAAGAGGAGCAAATCGATTCCTGATGCGCAGCGCGAGGGCCCTGTCACTGCCGACGGTGGTCAGTCTGGTGTTTGGCCGAGGATCACCGCCAACGTGTCTACAATCGACTGTATTGTTTGACGATCTCGACGTGCTGGTGTTCTTGCCCTCGACCAGTACAGGTGACGGAGGGCTGGTGGACGGCGACGCTCGGATCGCCTGGGTGAGACGGGATCGCGGCGACGCGGTGGATTTCGACAGCATTGAGGTTGTCAACGGGATGCTCCTTGTCGCTGGATCCACAGCAGATGCTGCGAGGGACGCTGAGCGTGTTCGTAGCGCCAAGGCTCCCCTTTACGGTCGACTGAGTGACCGGCGCCTTCCGCCCGCGTGCGGGCGCCTGGTGTGGGACGACGCGATGGGAGCGGGAGCGGGCGCGCGTGTCGACGCCGTGTCTTCGTGGGTGCGTTCCACCGCGGTCTGGCCGCCTTCAGACCAGAATGAGGATTGGAGAGAACGGTGCGGGAGCGCTTTGGGGCTGATGGTGTCGGGATGCGCATGCTGTGGCTTTGAAGTTGTGGCAAAGACTGGAGCGTGCGTGATGGAGATGTAAAACACCTTTTTTTGTGCTGGGTCGTCCTCTGTCCTGAGCGCGCCACTATCAAGTATCATCCCCCCTAGATCAACGCTCGTGCTTCTGTGACGCTTCAGAGCGCCCAGTTGCGGTCACGAAAATGCCTGCTTGGCACTGTTGTGGGGGCCGGTGATTTATGAGCGTGTGCCGCAGGAGACTAGAAGAGTACGGGAGCGACGGCACGTACGTGCCTGCGTACCCGCATTACAAAGTTCATAAAGAAGGCAACACAAGAGAGAGCTGCTTGCGCCTGGTGGACCAATGCCAGCGTCTCATAGATTGCGTCACTCCCATCCAAGCACTCCACCGTCGCCTCGCCCAACCTTCTCACCCGCCGTCGAGAGTCCCACCACTCCACCGTCGGCTCGGTCAACCTTCCCACCCGCCGTCGAGCATCCCCTCGTAGCCCCCTAACCCATCCACTGTTGTCGTCCTTCCATCCATTCCGATGCGCCTTGCCGCGAGTGAAGCCTGCGTTGCGCATGACGAGATAGGCCGACGGCCCTTTCCGCGTTCATCATTATCGAACCGGCCTCACATCTGCCGCCCAGCGCGCTATTTGCCTCCTGCCAACACTATGCGTTTCAGGTGTGCACGGTGATCCGGGAGGCGTGGAGCTCTGCGACTAGCCCCCACTGCTCTTGGGGCTGAAGATGACCGCCAAGGGGACGATTATCAGAGGAGGAACAACAAATCATCTTAACAGACAATCGAGAACGAAGGCGAAGAAAAAATGAGCCCTCCTCCTCTCTGGCACCCGTTGGCGTTTTATGATGGAGAGCGGACACGACTCATGGATGCAACATACGGCATCAAGGGAAACACACTCAGTGAACTACACACCTAGTGTACCAATGCAAGTGGCAACGACGGTGGGTCGCGGGACGAAAACAGGGGGTGGAGCAGCAACCGTGTGCAGACATAACGATTAGCGGCCGAGCAGGGACGATGGGCAGCGAAAAAGATGGGTGGCGGGACGACAATGGCCGGCCGCGACGACGGGCGATAGCGAGATGACGACGATGGGAAACGACGACGGACGGCAGATCTCGACGATGGTGGGCGACGACGACAGTCAGTGGCACGAAAACGACGGTGGGCTGCGACGACGGTGGATGGCGACGACTGTGGGTCGGCGGCGACGAGAAATAGCTGCGGTGCAGCGGCGGTGGGTGACGACGACATTCGGTGGCACGACAGAGACGGTGGGTGGATACGACGGCCGGTGGCGGGACGGTGACGGTGGGTGGTGACGCCGGTTGGTGGCGGAACAATGACGGTGGGTGGGCGGCGACGACGGCCGGTGGCGGGGCGACGACGGTGGACGGTGACGACGGTCGGTCGCGGAACGATCACGGTCGGTGGCGGGACGACGACGGTGGGTGGCCCGCGACAACGGCAGGTGGCGGGGCGACGACGGTGGGCGATGACGACGGCCGGCGGCGGGACGACGACGATGGGCGGCGACGACTGTCAATGGCGGGAGGACGACGGTGGGTGGGCGGCGACGACGGCCGGTGGCGGGAGGACGACGGTGGGTGGGCGGCGACGACGGCCGGTGGCGGTGGCGGCGCGACGACTGTCAGTCTGGGCATTCTGAGATCGGGACCGTGATCTGGGCCGTCCAGGACGGCGCTTCCAGATCTTCATGAACGTGCGGCGCAGAGCGAGCACCACGGTGGAGATTTTCGGAGGACTCGGACTTTCTGTGTCGATCCTGCAGACGGCCCGAATGCAATTTCGGTCCAGACGCGAGACCATCATCCCACCTCGCCTTGAAACGGCGTTGGGTAAGCTGACTTGGGCGTCAAGGGCCCACTTCGTCTCGCTTGAACGAAAAAACGCAATTAACATTCCACTTGGCAGGCAACCCAGGCGGCTTTCTGGATTAAGGTGCATGGTTAGTCATTGTCTCTGACCCTGCGACAGGCGCCTGCCACGACGACACCAATTATGGCCCCCACTCTCATGGCCGAGACGTTAGTGGCAGCCACTGCGGAAGTGTTGAGTAGCCACTGGGCTGCAGAAGCTGTATCGGCTCGACGAGAGGGTCGCCAGAGCCGCCCGATCGCACTCGCGACGCTGTGGACTGCCAGTCGTCGTGGATAGAGGCGGCGCCTCGCTGCTCACCTGCCGAAAACCACGCCTGCAACCCAATAAGGGTACCTCGGTGTGACACGGAATGGAGACGTCAGAGACGACTCCTTCGTCGGGCGATGCATGAATCAGAGATCCTCGATACAGTATTACGGCCGAGGGCGCTCGGCGTCGAGAGGTGCTGCTCTTCATCGCACACACGTGCCGCCTCATTTGGTTCGTATACTGTCGTCACAGACCATTTAAAGGGTTGGTGTTTTGGTGCGCATCAGACTGGTGCCCTCTTGTCGCCAAAGACGTCAGTCTGTGAAAAAAGGAGCAGAGAGCCCAAGGATCGCCGCGCACACGACCAAGTCGGATGCAATACTGGCACCTTTAACGCCTTCACTCCAACTACTAATGTGGTGGGGCTGCGCGTGGCGGCTCTCCGGTGGCCCTTCGGGGGCTACCGTGAGCTTGAGGGGGGGCCTCTTGCGGAGTGGAGGCGTCGACGCCACTCTGGAGATACAAGGCGCACGCGTGGGAGGAGCCCCGCTACCTTTTGTCCTGCATTGCGTGGTGGACCACCCCTGATGGGGCTCTTCCCCCCCTGTGACACCTTGTGAGGCTGTGCCGGGTCATCGACCCCTCGGGCGCTGCTTCTGTCCAGTGGCCTTCGCGGCACAAAGGCCGCAGGTGCTCGGCCGTGGCTCGTGTCTCTCCCTTCCCCGCCTCCTTGCATTGTGTGCATGCACGTGGTGCGGCCGCAACGGGTGCTGCCCTACGGAGCCCCTCGCCGTGCCTTGCAGTCACGCCAACTGAGCCTTTTGTCGACACACGCGGCGCGGGCGTCCATGCGACGACCGGCTGCATCGACGCCGACGCCGGGGACGCCAGCACGGTGACGGCCTACATCGCCGCTGACGAGGAGTACCGCAACGCGACTACAGGAGACATCTACACCGACGGCGTCATCGCTGACGCTGAGACCGTCCACATCCACGCCGGCGGCACGGGCGCGGACAAGTGGACCATCTTCAACACCGACGCGGGGTCCGCCGACGGGGTGTTCACGGACATTGCGTGGACCGAGAGGACGACCGCCTGCACCGACGCGTTCAACCTGAGCATGCGCACGGCAACCGTCTGCGTCGACATAGGCCAGGGAGCCGACAGCGTCATCTTTGCTCACGTGGGCGGGGACCGTAAACAAGGCCCACACCGACAGCCCCATGTTTTCCGAAGAGCAGCGCCTCCGAGCACTCCACTTTTGCGATGAGGGGTACGCCATCGAGGACGTCGCTATTTTCATCGGCTGCTCAACTCATTCTATCGACCGCTGGCGGCGCGCTCTCGCTGCGACGGGCTCGGTGTGGCAAGACGCTGCCATGCGGAATGCGCATGCCGACGCCGCTGTGAGAAACGAGGACCTCGTGCGCGCTGTGAAGATGCTGGTGGAGGCGGAGCCAGTCGCCTTTTTACGTGATCATGTCGACCTTCTCGTGACTCTGAGCACGTACTACCCAGATGTAGACCACAGATATGTGAGCTCTGCCACCGTCCACCGCATCTTGCGCCATCTTGGTTACACCCGCAAGCGGGTGGAACGCCTCTTCCTTGAGCGCTCGGAGCAGGATCAACGGGAGTTTGCAGTCATGATCAACGAGTTGCCACTACGCTGCCTCGTCAGCGTCGACGAGACGCATACGGACGGCGGAGACGTTTATCGCAAGTACGGTCGTACATTGCGGGGGGCGCGGTGCGAGCTCCTGGACCGCGACCCACGGACGGTGCCAAAGACGAGCACCATGTTGGCAGTGTCTATGACGCAAGGGGTGGTGTGGTCTCAGACTGTTGTGCTTGGTCCGGCTCAGACGGCGGATGACTGGCGCCTCTTCCTTCAATGCCTCGACACAAGAATGAACAAGTACGTGCCGGGCTTGCCTTGGGCTTTGCAGCCCGATGCATGCGTTGTCTTGTATGACAACGCTGGTATCCACGACGAGTCCGGCGACGCCTTTATGCAAGAGAATGGCATTCACCACGTCCGCCTGCCCCCGTACTCGCCCAACCTCATGCCCGTTGAGGGTGTGTTTGCCGAGCTCAAGATGCACGTCCAGGATCTTGTCTACTCCAACGGGCAGTACTTGGACAAGCCCATGCAGCTGATGGCTGCGGCAGTGGCGCGTTTGACTCTGCCTCAGATTGCCGGCCAGTTCCACCGCATGGCGGACAAGGTGGCGGAGCTCTTGTGAGGAATGCGTGCTTGTATCGTTGCTTTCCTTGATCGCTAGTGTCACTATGCTCTGCGCTTTGCCTGTCCGACTTTTCTTTCGTTGTCCTCTTACTCGTCATACTTTCCAGAACACCGTGTGGACGGATTACCAGTTCTTGCTTGTCGAGGTCGTGTTTTGACACACATGTGCGCCCCACATGCGTGAACTCTCGAGCAATGTCGTACTCGAACACGCTACATGCAGGAGTGAGCGCAGTGGAAGGTGGCAGGCCGCCTACAACGAGCATTGTTCGTGGCGGCTTTCACGGCCGGCACGCGCCTCGATAGGTTGGCCGACGGCTGGCGGCTGCCCAGCGGGTGGCGGACACCGCCGCCGCCGCCGTCGCGGCGGTCCCTGAGCCCCGGAGCCGCTCCAAAGACGCGCGCGCTGCGCGTGGTCGCGAGGCGACAGCGGCCGCACGGGAGGACAGCGGATAAAGGAGCGGTAATCGGCCCCTGCCGCGATTCGTGCCGTCGTCGAGCCGCTGGTGCCTTTGGGGAGAGCGGGGCGCAGCGCCAGCTTGCACTCAGACGCCGCGTGGCCGTCGGTGTCGGCGGCCGCTCGCCGCCACCCCCCCCATCGACGGCCTTCTCCCCACCCCCAGTGCAGAGACAGTGTGGCCGCGATGGCTGCGGCGGTGGAGGCAGCACCTCCCGTCGCCGCGGCGGCGTGCCCACATCCGCAGTCGCGGCGCGACTGTGGTGTCCGCGTCGCGCTGTTGCCGCGACACAAGCACGTGGGTGTGCGGCGGTTGACACTGACGCGGCGCCGCTGCAGCCGCAACTGCAGCCACGCGGACTCTGGCGAGCGCAGGCGGGCAACTTCCGCTCCCTTTGGAAGCGGCACCACGATTTCTGGTGGCATTGCCTCGGCGGCGACGGGTGGCGACCGCGGGGCACCTGTCAACCCGTACGGCCTGCTGCGCACGACGGTTTTGGTGCGGCGTAGGGGGCGGGGGAAGCAGGGGGGGTCAGACGGCACTGGGGTGGAGTCGGTCGGCGGCTTGTACCTCGTGTGGACGGCGTAGACTGGGTTGGAAAGGAAGTGGGGACCTGGAAGGGGCCGTTGGTGGTGATGCTTGCTTTGGCTTGATTGTTTCTCCGTGGGACATCACTGGTTGTGAATGTTTTCGGTTGACGTCCTCTGACAATGTTCGCTGCGTTATGGGTCTTCTGTGATGTGCGCCGCTGATCAGCGGCGCGGCGTCACACACCATCCCCCCCCACCACCCCGCCCTGCTCCCATCGCGTCCTAGTGCACCCTTCGCCCCCCCCCC
>Ga0209093_1000516_pt1 | contig 21146 bp, 14 predicted proteins | sample SidtaG_4_FD_187450 | JGI IMG/M metagenome (GOLD analysis project Ga0209093, IMG submission 187450) | Marine algal microbial communities from Sidmouth, United Kingdom - Sidmouth_Male1 metaG (SPAdes) (version 2) | ecosystem: Host-associated > Algae > Red algae > Unclassified | place: Sidmouth... | reverse complement strand
CGCCGGTGGCGCCGCGGGGGGGGGTTGTGGGGGAGCCGGCGCGTGCGGCGGCGGCGGCGTGGCGGCCATACTTGCGGCGACGGCCGCGGCGGCCGCCGCCGACGGCGTCGTGACGCGGCTGTCGTGGAGCGGCGCCCCCGCGGCCGGCTGCCTCGTTGGTGTGGCGCCCGCCGCCGCAGCGGCGGTGGCGGCGGAGAGGCTGCGCGCCACGGGACTGGCCGTCGCCGATGTGGCCGCCGACGAGGCGCTGCGCGGTGTGCTCGGGTCGGGCGGGGGGGGATTGCCGCCCGCGCCGGCGGGGGCGGCGGCGTCCGCCGCTGCCGCCGCCGGTGCGGAACCTTATCTTAGAACAACGAAGTGAAATTTGAAAAGGTTGCAGAAAATGTGCTCAAGATGGCTTGAGAACGGACGGGCCCTGAACTATTTCATGCTACGACCGAGGCGGATACTTTGTGCGGCTGAGAGCCGTCCGGCGCGCACGTGACTTGGCTAACGATAGGCTGTGATCGTCCGGAGCGCAGAGCAACGGGCGATGATAGCCTATCGTGAGCGAAAGTCACGTGCACCGGTTCGCTAACGATTGGACAGGAATCGTTCTCGGTATCCGAACTCAGGTATGTGCATGGTACGGGGGCCGCCGGAAACGCTGCGAAAGAAGAAGGCGGGCCCGGTCAACGTTCATTTCGAATACACCATCAAAGTATCAATTTATAGACCGGCCTTACCTTCACGCACCGTCGACGTCCCCCTGCGGATGAAGCCCACGTTCTCGACCTGCGCGCGTGCTCTCACCTACCCCACAGATTTCTCACGCGTCAGGCGAGTCGTCGCCATGGACCCTGCCTCCATCCTGCGCTATGGTCAGTTTGTCACTACAGTAGGAGGCGCCGTGTATGCCCAGAGAGGCATTTTTTCCCCTCCCCGGTACCGCACCCCCACCCGTGTCTTTTTTGCTGATGTACTAGCAAGGTACGGGCGCAATTTTCATCGAGCTATGCGCATGCCCCTCGGGGCTTTTTGTGACCTCGTTGACGTTTTGCGGCCGCGCCTTTCTCGGCTCGGCGTGCCACCGGATGTGCGGACCGCGATTGCGCTTCGATATCTGGGCGGCGGGAGCTACATTGACATCGGCGCCGCCCTAGGTGTTCACTCTGCTACCGTCTACCGTGCTTTGAGGGATGTGATAGATGCGGTAAACTCTTCACCTACTTTAGATCTGGACTACCAGCTGGAGAACTCTACCCGACGGAGGAGCTACGCCTCGGACTTCCAGGGTTGCCGCAACTCCCCGTTCGAATACGTCTGTGGGGCTCTCGATGGGATTGCCATCGAGCTGGAGCATCCGCTGTACACGAACGTTCCGTGTGTGGCATATTACTACTCGAGGAAGGGCTTTTATGCTCTCAACACCCAAGCCATCTCTGACTCCGACTACAAATTCCGCTGGATGGCTTGTACCAGCCCCGGCTCCTTACATGACTCGACCGCGTTCTCGGGAACAGGCCTGGGTCGGTAACTTTTGGATCGTGGGAGCGCCCTCGCACGTTCCATAACTCGTGATGGACACTGCATTGCAGCGGAAGAGGCGTACGCTGCCAGCGAGCTGCTGGCAGTTCCCTGGCCGGGGGGTGGCCGAGGTGACCGTTGGCGAGACGCTTACCACTTTTTCCTCTCGTCGCTGCGCATTCACATTGAGCAGGCGTTCGGGATGTTGCTGTGGAGGTGGGGGGGTTTTTGGCGGCCGCTGCGGGTGCTTTTTTCGAAGCGGCCTAGCCTGATTCGTGCTTGCTTCCGACTGCACAACTTCTGCCGTTCGTTTTCGAGCGCAGCGGCTGCCCCGGTCGCGGGTTCCTGCCAGCGTGGCCGGCGCCGCGACTGCGAGCGGTCACACCTGAGAGATAGAATGATGAGCCGAGTGGAGGAGCGCGGCATTTTGCGTCCTGGTGTGGTACGGATGTTTTGACGTTCATTTGTACGGCGTTCTCTGTCTGTTGCTTCGTTTTTTCTTTTTCCACAATACTGTACGCGCTTCACTTCAGACATGTTCGGGAATGCCCTCGGCCAAACAAGTGGTACTCTGGGTGTGAGCCCAAGAAGAATCCCAGCGTGAGCGCAACGTGTTCGCTCAATGCTGGGGGACCCGTACAACAGGACTTCGAACATCATCGTTCTTTGGAAACAAGCAATCTCGTGACATCATCCCAGTTCTCCAAAACACCCACATGAATATCTGACATCACAAGTGCATCACATCTCATCGTCTGACCACTCCGTTCGGCGCACAAAACCAGAAGGGCTCCCACTCTCACCCACTGACGCATCCTCGAGGTTCACCGTCGACCCGCCTCCCCGAGACCCGTCCATCTCTACTGGTCCAGGATCCACCCGAGGCGCACCAGGATCACCGGACCCGTCCGTTGACGGGCGCGGAAGGATTGCATCTTGGAGTTGCTTCTCAACGGCTCTTATGAGCTCCGCGGCAGCCCCGCACTCACGCAGGTTCTTGAGGGTTGCAAAAAGTGATACCATCTCCGCGCATCGCGTGTGCTTCGCGGAGGACGCTGCCATGCAGGCCGAGCTTTGCACAAGGCTCTCGAGCGCGGTCACACTCGAGTCAGGCTTGCGCTTGCCCCGTCTCGTCCTCATCGAGCGCGTTCCGGCTCCGGTCTCAAGAGCGTCGTCGCCTTCGACGCCAGCTGGACCCACCTCAGGATTGGCAAGCTCCATGACCAGGTCATTGTTCTGGAACAAAGCAAATAGGTAGACCACAAGCGCGTCGCCGTCTGAAAACGAACTCCAAAGGGCAGGGTCGTTTGGACCTGAGCTCGAATATGGTTTGTACGTGCGCCAGAACACTCCACAGACCTGCGGCAAGGCAAGATTAGGGAAGGCAGGTCGAAGAGAACCTGTTAAAACTCCAATGCCGAGAAAAAGGTCACCATCAACGCATGAATGAAAGCCAAGGAAGATGTACATATGAATGAGAGACGTGAAAGTGAGACACACTGTGTCAATAAATAAAAACACGGAATGAAGCGTGAAGAAGCGCAACGTACCTCAGACCATTTGGCCTTCAAGGATAGGCCGGTGCGCGGGTGGGGGTGAATATTCGGATCCAAACCCCCATTGGCACACTCCTCAGGTACGGTGAACTTATCGGTACCGTTGAACATCTCGGCGACAACGACAACCCAAACCTCCTGCCGACTCGTCCGAGCGTCCTGCTGACGACGCGACATCGGGCCTCTCGAGATGACCACACCCGCGGCAACCTCCCCGGTGCACAGCACTTGAGCCAGCCGAGCCTTCTCGTGCTTCGAGAAGGGTGGGGCACGCGCATTGGATCCCGCCCCCGCCGCACGGCTTTGCCCCGCTGGAGGCGATGGAGGCGAGGAGCCAGTGACGGTCGTCGCAGCAGGTGACGCCCCGGCGTGCGACCCGATCGGTGGCGAACCGGTGGGCCCCGCCGTCAGCATTCAAGAAAATGCGATCCAACCCCCATCCGGCACGATCCCCCATCCGACATTGATTTGGATGGCACATGGATGGGCGATTCCACCCCATCGAAGTTACCATCCACGCCACCTCAGGATGGAAAACCCATCACAAAAAGGGTCTACACTCGAGTCAATGCACGGCAGATGGTCTCGTGATGACGCGTTGTGCAGCTTACGCGGCACTCGCTGATTGGACATCGCACTTGAGGGAGTCGGAGCCGCCTCAGATGCGAAAACCACGGCAATGCAATGAAACAGATGGTCACCTTGATTGGTCCCATTTTCATCGTAAATGCGAACGACGGAGCGAGGTGCTGCGTGAAGTGTCGGAGAAGCAAAGAGCGTGTGCTCTTGGTCTCTGCGCTGTGTTGGGGCAATCCACCGAGAGCTTTGAACCCCATGGCCGCTGCGCAACGTACAGACACGTACCAACTAGAGGCGCAGGGGACACTTGCGACTGTGGAGTAGGGCGACAACACCCAGACCGGGAACAATAGCATTGGGCGTACAGATGAAGCCGAAAAAAGAAATAGCGGTACCGAACGAGAAACAACAAATTGAAAAGAAACGAGCAAGGCAATCACGACGCCTGCCACGGATAACAGCCGTTCGAAAAATAGCGCATCTCCTGCGGGTGCTCTGGCAGCGCGTCGGGCGGTGCGGGAGCAGCATCGTACCCATGGCGCTCAGCCAGGTCGGCAAAGTCCGGCACGACATGAAGCAGACGGCGGATGCGGTGGACTGGAACCGCTCGAGCCACACACTCAGTTTCCCCCCCACGGAAATTCCACCGCAGCCTTGTGCACCCCCGCTTGGAGAGGGGGCAGCGCGCGACGGCCGGCGTGGGCACCATCTAGACGACGAGCGCGACGTCCCCCTGCGGCAGGCGCGCGAGCGCGCGCACCTCGGCGGCGCGAGAACGACTCGCGTCGTCGGTGGGCTGGAACAGAATTGCATCGCACCATGGCGCACCGCGGTATTCGGGCGAGCCCCGCACGTCCTGCACCAGCGTGCCGCCGCATTCAAAGCGGGCGCAGATGCGCAAGGACTTGAGGACCCCCACCGCCGTCTCAGGCGGCAGCTCGAGCAGGCGCGCAGCGTCCGCGAGGCCCGGGCGCTGGGCGGGCGACGCCACCGTGGTGCGAGTGACATGGTAGACGCGCTTGCGGGCGGCCGACCGCCCGCCCCCGTCGTGCGCGTCGCGGGCAACCGAGAGGTTGCTGCCCGTGTCGGCGGCGGTGCGCGCCTCGGTGGCGGTGCTGGCGTCGGTTGACGCGTCCGACGAAGAGGCGGTGGACGCGCTCTCGCCGCTGCTGCTGGAGGCGGCCGAGCGGCCGGCGCCCGCCGACGATACGGAGACATCCGAGTCGTCGGCGGTTGAGATGTCGGAGTCGTTGCACGCACGGGCAGCAGCGGCAAGCGCGGCTGCACGTTGCTCTCGGCGGGCGGCCTTGGCGGCGACCGCGGCGTCGTCTTCCGCTTCGAGCCGGAGGCGGACTAGGCGGGAGCCCTGAGCGTGTCGGACGACCTGCCGGGTGTACGTCTTCGGGTTCTTGTTGGTGCGCACGTAGTGGGCCTTGTCCTCCTTGTGCTTGAACTCATTCATCGCCGTGTTGCTGTTGCACAGGCTGCCGTGGTCGCGAATCGCCTCAAAGACGTGGCACAACAGCCGGTGGATTTTGGAGCTGTAAATCGTCCCCATGACGGGCGTCACAGAGTCGTTGATAAACCGCGTCGTCTGCTTCTTGATGCTGCGGGCCTCGGTCAGGGTCATCTGCGGCGGGAAGGCGTCGCCCACGTACCCGGCCATCCGCTCGTACAAAAGCGCGTATTCGGCAAACATAGCGGTGACGGCTTCGTCGTACGGCGTGTCGCCAAAGGCGCGATGATACGCCTCCCAGTCGAATGTGAAACTCTTATCCACGCGCGCGGCTGCCTCGTCTTCACCAGCCTCGTGGCCGCTCTCGTCGCCCGACTGCGACGGGGCGTCCGTCTGCATTACAGCCGCGTCGGTGCCATTGTCGAGCACACCCGCTGGCGAGTCGCCGACAGCGGTGGGCGCGGGCGGCTGCCATAGAAGCTTGAACACGCCCGGCACAGCCAATGGCACAATGTAAACGCCTCGGCGTTGTTCCCTTCCCGTGAAAGTTGCCTGCTTCTCCTTGGGCCCGACAATGTATCTGCAAAAGAAAGTAGCCAGGAAGAAACACAAAAAATGGCCACCGAGAAAATAGGAAAAATCATATGAAATCAGCCATATGAGCATCTCGTTAATAAAGCGAGCACCATCAACGTGTTGAGCGGCCGTCGTACTGAATTAATGGAGACGCGGGCAACTGAGAAAAGCGACAACGTACCCTGGTGCCGTCCTCGACGCGTTGCTGCGCCGGTTGAGCTCGCGTATCCGAATGTTGACGGTGCGGTATACAGCGGTTGGGGAGCGCAGAGCGGGGGGGCAGACGGCACAAATGCTGGGGAATACGTGCACCAGCCGGCGCACCATTGCCCTTGTGACACCCAAGTCAAGCCCCAGTGCCACACCAACGCAGATTGTCTGTCAGGGACGGCAAAAGAAATTGGCAGAGGGCTCGTCAGAAGGAGCTCACAGAGCTGCACGCAACCGAATGCCAAACAATGCTCATCAGAAAAAGAGACCCACGCCACGTAGATGGAGCATGTCAAAACCGATCGTCGGATATAGCAGGTTGGGCCCGGTGCTGAGCCTAGCCATCCCCGCGATGGCAGGCATAAAGCTCGTGAGGCTGTCCTCGGCTTCAAGCTCGAGGCGCCGTGCACTTTGGCGCGAAAAGCGACGATGCCGAGTTGCCTCGGAGTGCCGACGCAGGGTGCGAAAAACTTGGCGCTCGTTGGCGTTGACCGCCCTCGCCGTGCCGCAGTCCTCCAATCTCACGTCACAGTGCGAGCAGGGGTGATGGCCCATGCCTTGCTTCAGAGCCAACACTGCCCTCTCCTCGGGTTGGTCGGCAATGTACAGTAAGAGCCGGGGAAAGGCCGTCAACGGCGTGCCGTCCTTCGTGTACACCGTCACGCCCGAGTGGCTCGCGTTAATGACCGACCTGAAGGCCATGTACAGCACGCGCTGCAACACGGCGCTTCGCCGCAGGTTCTCGCGCTCGTCGGCCGCCGACTCGTTGAGCTTTTTGACGACCGGGACGTACGCGAAGGTCAACCACTGCGGCTCCTTGGTAACAATGTTGACAATGCGGATCCGGATTGGATACAGTTTGTGGGCTGTGGCGAGAGGAGAACAGCAGAACATGCACAAAAGTAGTTCAGAAAAGAAAGAGAGAGAAAGCGAACCGAGTTTCAATCGTCAGTGTCCGAAAACACGCAACCTCCCTCACCCACCGGTCACCAAAGCGCCCGCACCAGAAAAAGAACGAGGCACCGGAGCACTTACCCCCTGACCCGGACAGCACATGGCTATCACTAAAGCCATGGAAACCCAGCACAAAGTTGCCTCGCCCCTTGCTGTGCACGTCCTTCTCAAACAGGCGGAAAACGTCACCGTCCATCGGCGTCTCCCTCCTCTCAGTCGGCTCGGCTGGGCCGTCGGCGCCGCTCCAGAACTGAATGTTATTGGCGTCGGCCACCATCTGCATCATGACGGCTAAAACCGGAAAGTAGTAGGCCTCATAGTTTACACCCCCCTCGAAAAACTCGCACTGCATCCACCTCGCGTCCTCCATCGCCCCGTCAAGGTCGGCCGCGACTGAGGACGCAAACGCGGTTCCCGACCTGAAGGTCTCGCTCAGCATCTTGTTGCAGGGCTTGCGGATGTTGGACGGCTTCTCCCACTCGTGCATGAACTTCCAAAACTTCGTGAGGCCCTGCACGGACATACCCGGGCCGCCGGCCGACAGCACATACTTCTCCAACGCGCGCAGCCGCTTCGTGGTGAACTTTCCCCGCTTGCTGCGCTTGTTGTTCTTGGGCTTCGTCATGATGACGGCGCGCTGGGCGTCGCGGAGCCCCTCGTAGTGGGCTCGGATCTCAGCGTTGACGCCGCTGAACGCGTACTCTTGCTGCTCGGGGGGGGCGTTGGGGCCCGCATCGTTACCGCGCTGCCTCTTGCGCAAGCGGGTCGAGTGCTCGAGCACCGCGCGGAAGTCTCGCTCGAGCCGCGCGTGGTAGTCAGGGGCGGGGGCGGCCGGTCCGAAACCACTCGAGGCTGGAGGCACGGCTGGGCCCCCACCATCCCCAAAGTTGAGTGCATCCGACGGTGGGTGGCCATCAGAGGGGTGATCCGACGCCCGCCCGTCCTCTCCTGGCCCTTCCTCAGCCAGTCCCCCCCCCGACTCCACAGACCTTCTCCGCCGCTCCAAGGTAGAGCGCAGGCGCGCCCGAGACCGCTCGTACGCTGCCGTCCGCTGCTCCGTGTGGCGCTGCGACGACTGGTGGCTGCGCATGAGGTGCCAATTCAGGCCCCCCATCGCTCGCGTCGCAAAGTTACACAAATGGCAGTGCAGCAGAGGTTGCACCCCCCACCCAGGCGGCGCCTGGCGCGGCGGCTCCTCCAGTGGCGACTCATGCTGAGCATCCTGTGCGTTAGTGTCCATTGCGACGTACAGGCAGAGCAGAGTGCAGCCAAAGATGAACAAAACCAGACGGTGCTCACGGGCAAGGCACGGCGATGGTGAGGGGCCTTGGGCATTGTAACCAGACCGATGGAGCGCTCCCACCCGTGCACTTATCGAGACACGCGCGGCTGTCGACGAGCCCCCCCCCCTCCGCACCTCCCCTCACTCCGGGCCACTCCCACAGCGCCGAAACTCTCAGACTCACCTCAGAGGGCTACTTTTGCGGCAGGCAGTGGGACGTAGAAACGTTGAGGTCGTGCCATGGCGCTCGTTTGAACAGTATGCGCGCGCGCGGTGCCGCCATATTGAGGTTAGGGCGCTCGCGGGAAGCACACCGAGCGCGCTGGCAGCATCCTGCTGTCGTGACTGTCACTAAAAAATCCACAAAGAGCAGCGAGAAACGCTTGTCAATGACAAGTCACCAGGAAAGAGGCCAGGGACCTCTGCCAATGGGCCGAAAAAGACCGCAACGGCCACGACAGGCTGCATGCTCCCGTGATCACGTCATCATCACCATGATGGTGGAGCAACCTCGCTGCCCAAAAAGAAAAAACGAGCGCCCGGCGGTTACGCTGCACGGCAGCAGCGGGGTCTACACCCGGCCGCGCGCTCCCTCGGGAAACGTACAGGATGCTCTGCGTGCCACAATGGAGCGGCCCAATGCCTGCTCGCGGTCGATGGTCAGCACAACGAGTCGCATGCCGGGGGGAGCCATCCAAAGCCCATCTCGGGATCGGTGTCGCCGACGTCAAGCACAGGCACGAAGACAGTATCAGCAGGCACCGCGTGTGGGACGGCACGGTCACAAACAAGCGAGGCGCGAGGCGCCACGTGGGGCACTCGCGGGCATGAAGTCGATGTGAGCTGCTGCCTGCAGGCGAAACGGATTCGTGCAGGCGGCGATCCAAGTGATGGCATGCGCGAGGGCCACGCTCGCTTGCCACAGCCAGCGTCGTCGGACCAGATCCTGACCAGGAGACGACGTGGAAAGGCAATGAATTCCATTGGCTCCTCATCGTAGGATTACTGCGATAGTATCAACGATTGGCTGAGAGCAGTTCTTGTCGGCTGGATGCTGACAGCTCCCGTCTGGTGTCAGCTGGGAGACACGGCCCTCTAAAGCGTGGATGACTGAGATCTGCCTGCAGGGCTCGGATCGAGCTTTGGATGGCATCGGGATGGGTTTCCCCGTTGTGCCGCCCGCATCCACTGACCACCATCGTTGGCCAAAGGACGCCAGCACGTAGACGCCTCCTGACATGCTTGTGCATAACACGGCTCATCTACCTTACAATCGGCGTGAGCTCCCGCTCCTTTGGACCAATGTTACGCGCGCACTCGCCGTCACGGGAGCCGACCACGTGTCGACAAGTGAGCATGGCGACGCCAGGCTCCTGGGGTACGTGAGCGACCAGAGCTCCCTGAGGGTACGCTCGCCCCAGAGTCGCGTGTTATAGGCTGGATGCGCGGTGGCAATGGCGCTCGTCTTTCCGCTTCGGATGCTGGCAACGGAGCTCTTTCGTGTGAGGCACTCTACTTGCGTTTGTAACTTGGCACAAGGGAAAAAACCGCTGCGTGGGAGGCGCCGCGGAAATACAAGCGGCACCGGGACACCCTTACCACACGCGCAACTGCTTGAGTTCCGCTTGTTGCTCCGTTGCACTCTCGCGTTTGGCGCCACTTTCTATTGTCTTGGCCTTTTCTCGCATCCTCGCTGACCCCACCCCAAACCCCTATGCGGCGGCACCCCCTCACCTGTGCCCTCCTCCATCACACCGCACCCCCATCAACGGCGGCTGGGAAGCGCTTATAAGCAGCTGCTGAGGGCGGTCGAGACGGAGACTCAGTTAGCCACCCCACGTCCACCCACCCGTCCGTGCTCCCATCCATCGCTTGTGCACAGCCATTCCTTCACCCAAACACCTGTTCCCCTTTTTTCCCATCTCCAACCCCCCAAGTCCGAGCCGGTCGCCATGGTCCTCCCCCCCCCCACGCGTGCACCCCAGCCGGGCGCCGGCAGCGCTCACGGCGCGCGGTGGTCGCCGGTCATGTCGGCCGCGGCCGCCCCCAACCCGGCCGCGCGCTCATCCAACGACGTCGATGATGCTCGTGCACGAGCTACCGCTGACGCGGTGATCAACGGCAGCGAGCGCGTCTCCCCGACCGCCGCCGGCACGGCTGCTGTCTCGCAGCTGCTGGGCGTGCTGCCCTTCACTCAACCGGCGCCTGGGTACGGATTCGCCCAGCGCCGCGGCGCGTCGGCGGCGTCGCCACCTGGCTCACCCCCGCCTCCCCCTCCATGTCGCCTCTTGCAGGCGGGGGTGCGGTTGGCAGCGGCGTTGGGCGTCGGGCTGCGCGTGGGGCCGCCCGAGGGTCTGCGCGTGGGGCTGTGCGCGGGGGTGCGCGTGGGGTCAATCGTCGGGCTGGGCGCGGGGGTGCCGGTGCCAGTAGTCCCGCTGGAATTGACGACAGCAGTGCAACACTATACAATGCCGGTGGATGTGCAGCCACTGGCGTGCGCCGCCTGCCCTCCGCTCCGTCGCAGTCACCGCCGTCGCACGGGTTGCGCACCGCTGGTGGCTCGGCAACGCTCCAGCCGCCGCCGCCGCTGGGGGGCACACGCACCGGATTGCCTCCTCCTCCCTCACGCTCCCTCGTACCCACGGTACGATCGCCGCCACGCCGCACTGGGAGCGCCGCCGCTGCGCGCCAGGCCGCTGCGTCTCTGCCGACCGCGTCCACTCACACGCGCTCCAACGCTTACAAGAAGACTACGCCCAAGAGGAGCACATACCGGGAGTCGGCGCGCAAAGCCCCTTCTACCAAAAAGCCTCCGACCCCGCTGGAGAAGGCGGTGGCGGAGGCCGTCAAGGTTGGAATCCGGACGGGGCTGCAGCGAATGGAGGACAAGGTGTCGGCCCTCAGCGGTGCCCACGACACCATCACCGACAAGATGGACAACAACGGCCAGGGCGACAACACGGCCATCACGTCGATGGCCCAGATTGAAACGGCTTTGAAAAATGGCATCGAGAAAGTCATCAAGTCGGTCGGGTCGACGTCGGCTGCGCCGCCCGCCGCCAAGCGCTCGCCGATCGACCACTGCGGCGCCATGGCCAACCTGCCGGTCAAGTAGAGGCTGGAGATTGCCTTATTGAACAAGCAAGAGATGGAGAGCGTGCGCTTCTTGTACGAGGTGGCGGTCAACGAGACCATGGGCGGTGCGACGCTCACCCGCGAGTCGTACGTCGCCACCCTGGCCGCCTGGCACCTGATGTGCTCGACGGCCGGGTCCCAGGTCAAGCTGTCGGACAAGGAGGCCGAGTCGTACATGCTGAACGCGCGCCTGTTCCCTATCTCCGACGGCATGAACGTCAAGCTGGCCACCGTCTCCTCGTGGTTTGCCAAAAGTGTGCCGCGCCTGATGGAAAAGTACCGCAAGGTCATGGTCAACGCCTTTTTAGACTCCGTGGAGGAGGCCGGCCGTACCTCGAAAAAGGCGGCGCAGGACTGGCTGGAGCGCTTCTCGTACCGGACCTCCCCGCGCGGCAAGACCGCCATCAAGTGTGCCATTGAGGCCTTTCTCGATTTCGCTGGATTTCACGAGCGCATTGTGGCGCCCTCGTCCAGGGGCGGGGAGGGCCATGTCGAGCGCGTGCTTGGCCACGTCAGCTTCGCGTGCGCCGTTGTGCGTTGGCATCTGGAAATGCGCGCTGCTGTGCGCGCCGCCGGGCACAAGAGCAACTCCCAGACGTTTCACGCGGCGTGGCGGGAAGAGACCAATACGATTGACTGGGACCACCCGCTGCACGACAAGGTGCACAAGGGCATCCGCCTGATCGACGGCAAGAACGTGCGGCGGACCCATACCTTTTCCGAGGAAGTGGTTGGCGACACCGTGTTGCTGACAGCGGCGGGACGTGGCACTGGTCAAGGCGCGGACGCTGCCAACATCATCGGTGGCTGCTCGGGGTCGCCCGCCGGCGGCGATGCGCCGGACGATTCCGACGGCCATGATGGGGACGCTCTCGTCGCTGCGGCGACGGCTGAGCTCACCGTAAATCTGCGCGATGGCGGCGACAGCGACATGAGCGCGGATGGTGGTGAGATACTCGGGCACCAGCGCTGCGACGACGTGGATGTGGGAAATGTCGGTGGGGGCGGCGATGCTTTGGGCGGTGACGGGAGTCAGCGCAGTGGCGACTTTCGGGTGCGGTTCGCTGGCGACTCTGGTAGCGACTCTGGCTACTAGGGGAGCAGTGTCATGGGCAGCGTGTTTGTGCGTCGTGGTTTTTTGGATCGCTTTGTGGCGCCTGGCAGCCTCTTTTTCTTGGTAGTTCGTGTGGTTTCTTCTTTGGTCCACCACTGGCTTTATTAGTGGGTCGTAGTGCTCATCCTCTCTCTTGTTTGAGCATTTCTTTCTGTGCATAAACAACGTCCTATCCGTGCTCCGCCGCCATGGAAAAGCTCGTGCGATGAGTACACCTGCAGGCGCTGCTACGAGCGAGAAAAAAGAAAATGAAAACCAGTGGCGCCTCAGGCTGTCTGGGTTTCGTCCTCATTCCACTCCTTGCCTCAAATGAGTGGAATGGGAGTTCAGTCCCACGACCACAGCCTCAAATCGGCGGGACAGTGCTTCCGTCAGCCGTCTCTGCGTCTTGTCACGAGACTGGGGCCCATCCGCCGATGGGCGATACCCCGATCCTCAAATGCCCATCCGGAATCCCCATCAATGTCCATCCAATCGCCCTTTGGATGGCCTTATCCAGCCCCGTCCCAATGCGGGGTTGGATAGAGATTGCAGGGCATGCTGACGGCGGTGCCGGAGGCAGGCGGGCCAGGCGTAGTCGCCTCGTCCCCCCCTCCCCCCGCTAGCCCCCCCCGACGGTGGTCGCATCGGCGTGGTGGTGACTGACGGCGATCCGATCGGCGGATCGCGAATCACGAGTCGGCCGGTCGCGCCCGCGGTTGAAGCGTCGGATCCCACAGGAACCGAACACGAGACACCGTTCGCACGACATCGCTCCAACAACGCGTTCTTGTTGCCATAAATCGGCAGGCCTCGGCGCCGCAGCTCCTCCTTGAGGTGTTTAACAGTGACTCGAGAGGCCATGCTGGATCAGATGGGAGTGTGGCACAGCAACGATTGGGGTGGTGATTTGGTTGGGTGGTCGGTGCGTGCAGTGTCAAGTCGTGCACGTTACCCTTTACGATGGGTGGCCGTGGCCGCGCCCCAGCCACCCCATATCTCCCTCCCGCAGGCGCCCAGCGAGCGCCCCGGGAATCTCCTCACGTCACCAATCCCCGACCGTGCTGACACTCCACATAAGTCCCACAATGCATCCCGGGTACTCGGTCACAGACCATGGCATGCAATCCCGCCGCGCGCAATCTCTCCGCCAGCCCGTCCGTCGTCTGGTGGAACGTGCCGCCGTTCGCCACCGCCGCTGGGCGGAGCCCAACACTCCCCCGCGGCGGTGGTCATCTCGGTCGGCGTGCCACCCGCGCGGCGGGCGGGCAGGGTGGTAGGCCTGGCGCCCCCAGTCACGCGCGGTACGGCGCGCGGGGCTCTCATGCGCCTTGGTGCCCTTGGCCCCCCCCCGCTGACTGCTACGTGCTCAGCCGCCCAGGGGCCGCCATGCCCATGCCGTCCTTGAGTCGGGCGAGTGCGGGCCCAGGCAGTGCCTTCGTCAAGCCGTCGGCGACCTTCTCGGCGCCGGGCTGGTAGAAGAAGCGCACCGCCCCCATCGCAGTGCGTTCTTGCACGAGGTGGTGGGCGACGTCGATATGTTTGGCGCGTCCCGTGCCCTCGGGGTTGGCGATGAGCGACAGAGAGGCCTGGTTGTCCGCGGCTATCGGCACCGGCGGCGTCGGCTCGCCCAGGTCCGCCATCAGCTTACGGAGCCACAGGGCCTCCCGGGTAGCGGCGGCCGCCGCGACGTACTCCGACTCAGCAGTTGACGAGGAGACCGTCGGCTGCCGCTTACTGGTCCACGAGATGGCGCCCCCGTTCCAGATGAAGACCCACCCGGTGGTAGAGCGGCGCGTCACCCGGCAGCCGCCGTTGTCCGCGTCCACCGCCCCCGTCAGACCCTTCTTTCCACTATAGCAAATGCCCAGGTCTGTTGTCCCCACGAGGTACCGGAGTACGCCTTTGGCCGCCCGCCAATGCTCCTCCTCGGGATTTTCCATGAACCGCGCGAGCAAACCGGCCGTGTACGCAATGTCGGGACGCTTTGAGGTCGAGAGGTAGAGGAGGCTGCCCACCAGCTCGGCGTACGGACGGCTGTCAGGCAGCAGTTGCTCCCCCGTACGGAGCAAAACGGTTTTGGCGGACATTGGCAGCTGGTTGGGTCGGGCGGCGTCCAGGCAGAAATGCTCCAGCAGCGCCACCGTGAGGCCGGGACAGCTGAGGGTGAGCGTCCCGGCGGCCCTGTCGCGGTCCACCTTGTAGCCCAAAAAGGTGGCGGCCGCCCCCATGTCCCGGCCCTTGTACACTGCCAGGATGGCCTCCTTCGTGTTGACGACCGCCTCCAGCGTCGCGGCGGCGATGGCCAAGTCGTCCACATGCACCACGATGGTCACGGTGACGCCAGAGGGGTCTACCCAATTGTACAGCGTGGGGTCAGCCTGGGAGCGCACGGCGCCCAAAGCCGTGAGCGTGCCGTGGGAGTGGATCCCCCACAGCCTCCCCGCCTGCTTGCAGCCGTACAGCGCGAAGTTGAGTCGCCCCACCGTCCGGTCCGTCCCGCGCGCGTACTCCTCGGGCTGGCGCACGTACACGGGCAGGTCCATGGGGGCGTTCAGGTACGCGTTCTTGATTTCAATGACGTGCATCTCGAGGTTGTAGGCGGCGACCATGGCGAGGACCGCCCGCACCGTCGCGCGCGCCGGGCACGGCGCCCACACGTCGGTGTAGACAACGCCAAGTCGCTGTGTGTACCCTTGGGCAACGAACCGGGCCTTGTAGCGGGTGACGCACCCGTCTGCATCGCGCTTGTAGTCAAACACCCAGCGCCCCCCCGTGGCCTTGGCGCCGGGCGGTAGGTCCACGAGGTCCAAGGCGTTGGCCTGTCGCAGGCTGTCCATTTCGGCGTCCATGGCCTGCTGCCAGAGGTACGCGTCAGGGCGGGCTAGCGCCTCGGTGCGCGTCTTGGGGGGCGTGGCGCACCAGTCCGACCGAGCGACCGCGGCCGCGACGCTCATGGCGATGAGCGGCGCGGGAAACGGGGGGGCGAGGGCCGCCAGGGCCGCGTGATCGTGTTCATCAGCGGCGGCGCGGTGGCGGAGAAAGTAGCCGTGCCCCGCACCAGAGGTGCCATCTGGCAGCGGCCCGGCCAAGTGGGGTGCCGGACCGGCCGTAGGGAGCGCCCGGTAGGGCCCGTCGGGGCGCCCGGCCGACTCATCGTGGGCCGGCGCCGACCCGCCGTTGCCCTTGTCCGATGTGGCGCCCGACCCGGTGCTCCCCGTGTCCACCTGGTCACCGCCGTCGTCTGCCTCGTCGGGTGGCGCGACCTCGCCCGGCACGGCCCCAGCCCCCCCATCACCCTCGGCGTCGCTGGCCGTGGAGGCGTCGGTGGCCCAAATGTCAGGCAGGTACAGGCACACGGGCAGTGCGCTGGGGGTGACGGGCGTGACGGGGAGGCTCTCGTCGGCCACGACGTCACGTCGGATGAGAGTGTTGCCAGTGGCAGACGAGCGGATGCGATAGGCGTGCCCGTTGGCGGCGTAGCCCACGATGGTCCCTAAGAGCGTCATGGGGCCGAGCTTGGTGCAGGCGCCGCTCGGTTGCAGCGCGTAGGCGGGGCTGCCGAGGACCTTGAAGTGAGCGACGTCCGGCTTCTTGCCATAGAAGCGCTCGTAGGGCGTGGCGGCGCCATCGGCCGTCGGAGAACGGTTGCGTAGGAAGAAAAGAGCCATCAGCACCTCGGCCCACATGGACTTGGGCAGCCGATACTCAAGGAGTACGGCGCGGAGGCGTTCCATCATGGTGCGGTTGAGGCTTTCCGCCTTCCCGTTCATTTGTGGGCTGTACGGGGGGGTGGTCTCGACCTTGATGCCCGTCGCCTTGAATCAGGCGACCATGTCAGCGCTCTTGACCAGCTCCCCCGCGCCGTCGCACCGGACGATCTTGACCTGAAGCCCGTCTGGAGCTCCAGGTGCTTCATTCAGTCGCGGAGCGCCCGTCCCGCGTCCGCCTTGCGCTTTAGCGGGCTGGCAAACCCCATTTCGGTTGCGTCGCACAATGCGGACAAGAAATGGACCGCCCCTCCGTCAGAGGGGTCCAGCGGCCCGACCAGGTCGACGTGAAGCTTTTCAATCTGGGACGTGGTCGTGGCCGCGTTGTCGTGCGGGCGGCGGGCCATGCGAGCCTGGACACAGGGCACGCACGGTGCCCCCTCCACCGTCTTGACATCCGACGGCTTGAGCGACATGCCCGTGACGAGTTTGGCCACCTTGGCGACGTTGGCGTTGCCCAGGTGGCCAAAGCGGCGGTGCCACAGGTGCCCGACCGGGTTGGCGCGCCCGTAGGCGACGGCCGCGGTGGAGGTCGGTTCGCCTCGTACAAGCCCCTGCGTCCCGACGACCGGCATGGCGACGTTGGTGGTGGTCGCGCCGTTGAACACGTACTGCTCGTTGTTGTCGACCTTCCCGGTGGCCACCACCTGCCCGTTCTGCTCAATCGTCACATAGTCGCCCTCAAAGGTCACCTTGCCCACCTTAGCCATCTTCCGCACGGACAAGAGGTTGGCCGTGATCCCGGGCACGTACAGGGCGTGGCCGAGCGTGACCGTCCCGCCTAGAGAGGTAGACAGGTGGACCGCGCCGTGGCCAGGGGAGTGGATCGAGCTGCCGTTGGCGATCGTCACGTCCGACGGCTCGGGGGCGTACGTCGTGAAGCCCGCACGGAGAAACTGCATGTGGTCCGTGGCCCCCGAGTCGATCATCTACGTCGTGCGGCCGTGGACGCCGCGCGACCCTGCGCCTACCATCGAGGCACTAGCGGGCTGGCCGCAGGTGCCTGTGGCCGGTGTCGTGCCGAGCGTGAGCGACACGTGCGTGCTCGGCGCCCCACCAAGGGCCATGAAGCTGGCCGACGGGCCGCCTGCGCTCGGGGGACGGTCCGAGTTGCCCTTGGTGCACTGCCGCTGGTAGTGGCCGCGCACACCGCACGTCCAGTACACGACACGCTTCTGACGCCCCTCCCTTGGCATGTGGACATCGCGCGGCCACGCGGGCAAGCCCGACCCTGTGCCCGACCCCGACCCTCCCGGTGCCGAGGCGGCGTACGCTCCGACCGTGGGCCCCTCCTTCTTGGCGGCTTCCTCTTTCACCTCGTTTTCCACGGGGTAGAGCGTCGGCATGACGTCGTCCCATCGCAGCGCAGCACCCGTGCGTTGGTTGATCAGCAACTTCTTTTCCATCTTATAAGCGTCCGGCAGTCCGTTGAGGAAGTGGATGATCACCGTGTTGTCGTCGTAGGGGTGGCCGGTCGCCATCATTTCGAGCTGGAGCTTGCGGGTGCGCCCCGAGTACCCCAGTAGGGTCTCCCCCGGGGTCATCTTCAGCAACGCAAAGTCCTGTGCCAGCTGCAGCCGGCGGGCGTTGACCTTGGCCGTGAAGACGGCCTCCAGTGCGTCCCACGCCATCTTGGCGCTGGTGCACGCCTGGACCGTCGGGAGGTGGTGGAGGGCGACGCTCATCTTCAGCCGCCCAAACGCCCGCCGGTCCTTCTTCGTCCATTCCGCGGCGCCTGTCGGGTCGGCCTCCGCGTCGGGCTGCGGCTCCGAGATGGCCTCCCACAGCTCCCTGTCCTCCAGGCTAGCCTGGAACAGCACGGCCCACGTCGCGTAGTCGTTGTCAAGCTTCTCGACCCGGAACTCGTACGTCTCCACCCGGTCGGTCATGGGTGGGGCCTGGTCAAGCAAATCCAGATCTGGGGTGGTGCGTATCTGGGAAGGCACGAGGGACCGAACGTGCGAGCGGGGGGGGGTACCGCACCAGGCGCAGCGGTCGTGACAGCGGCGTTTGTATCGTCGCCGTCAACTCTGGGCCCATAACCTGTCAAGTCGTGCACGTTACCCTTTACGATGGGTGGCCGTGGCCGCGCCCCAGCCACCCCATATCTCCCTCCCGCAGGCGCCCAGCGAGCGCCCCGGGAATCTCCTCACGTCACCAATCCCTGACCGTGCTGACACTCCACATAAGTCCCACAATGCATCCCGGGTACTCGGTCACAGATCATGGCATGCAATCCCGCCGCGCGCAATCTCGCCGCCAGCCCGTCCGTCGTCTGGTGGAACGTGCCGCCGTTGGCCACCGCCGCTTGGCGGAGCCCAACAGGCAGCGGTGTGATGACGCGGTGAGGTCCGTGCCAGACGAAGGCGGGTGTTGGATCGTCCGACCGGACACCCGAGCAGACGCCAGTACAGATTTCCTCATGTAATCGGTTCACCAAATGTGAACAGAATCGGACTTGTATAACGTTATATAACGCTATGACATACGCGAGCGGCTCGCGTATGTCATAACGTTATATAACGCCTGATCCGTGATTGACCAATCAGGGCGGCGTTATGTTTATGCGAACCAGCGTTATGCGAGTCTGCGAACGGGCCTCAGACACGTTCCCAACTTGCTTTGGCCCATAGCAGCACTACTGTACATGTTAGAGACCTTCTGCATGTCAAATGTGGGTATTGCTGAGCCCCTAATTTTGTCCTGGTGGCCAGAGACCGGGACAAACTGTGATACTCAGTTAGGCATAAAACCCGCCCTACAGTTCTTAAAAATTCAACCAAGACACGTCCAAATGTTGTTCAAGTACGATCAGGGTACATATAAATGGCGACGGCTGACGCTGACGTCCTTGTGCAGGACCCTACATTTCGGACAACCGTTCATAGCTGGGATCTCCCGCCTCTCTCGGTCCCGTCTGAGCAGGAACTCACTGTTTCCCGACTAGCAAGCGCTTTCTCTGATGCTCGAGCCGTGAGTGTCGCCTGGACCTGGCCGGTACGCACTGTTTGACGAGTATTTCTTCAGATTTCTGATGATGCATGGTCTTCCCGTGAAGACCCAGTTGCCACCAGTGGGCCACTTTCTGTCTCTTACTTCTTGCTTTCGCGTGCGGAAGATGGGGATTGCGATGCGCGCGGGGACGGGGACTGTGATGCGAAGCATAGGAGGCGGGTCACGTGCCGTGTGAAATCATGAAGTCGGCGTCCATTTGCTGGCTTGCTGTGTCCTTGCATCTCGAGGATTGCCAGAGCCTAGAGACGGCCGCGCACAACACTCGCATGTCCCGCCGGACACTGACTCGCTTGTTGGAATACGTGGAGGACACAGGGGAGGTGCGTTACGCGCCAGCGAAGTGGAACACTCACGCGGGAAGCTTTTTGAAGTGTCTGGATCTGCGCTCGGCGGTGCTCTTTGCGGTAGAGCAGTGCCCAGAGGCATTTCTGGACGAAGCTTCTGACTATGTCACTATCTTTCATCAACTGCTGGGCGACGATGTCTCCATTTCGCCATCCTCTCTGTCTCGCATTCTGTCTGCCAACGGCTTGACGCGTCAGGTGATCGAGATTGTTTTCATTAAGCGTAACGAGCTTGAACGTGCGCACTGCGTCCTGGATCAGTGGGACATTTCTTTGCGTGCCCGAGTTTATGTTGATGAGGCCTACCGCTGCGGCCGTTCTTCCATCCGGAAGTGGGCATGGTCTTTGCGTGGACAGAGAGCTGAATGCTACCTTACTAACTCTCGGGGGGTGCGCACGAGCTTTTTCGCTTCAATGAGCCACGACCGGGTGCTAGACTGGAAGATTATGCAACCACCGCCCGGACAGTCCTCTGTCGACTTCATGCTTTTCGTCGCGGAGAACTTGCTTCCTCACATGAATGCCTATGATCCAGCTTTACCCTGATCTCAACAGGCCGAGCGGTGCGTGCTGATCTTGGACGATGCCAGGGTCCACGATCAGGCCGCCTTTGCGCTTATTGAGAGCAAGGGTGTTCTTGTGCGCCTCCTACCTCCCTACAGCCCCGATTTCAACCCCATCGAGGACGTGATCTCTGTCGGGAGTAGCTGGCTGCGGCGTCACGCGACGCCGGAGCAATTCAACGCTCGGCCCTTTTACTGCATCGCTCTCATGCTCTCCTCAATAACCCCAGCCATGTGCCACGACTTTGTAAAGGCGGCCGTGCGCAACTAAGCGCTGTACATCTGAGGTTCGGTACGTTCTGCTTCTGTTTTCCACTGCGTACGGGCAGTGGGGACAACATTGACCACGTGCGCATAACACTGGCTCAAAGGCTCTACGCACACTGCTTTCCCGCTTCTCGGCGTCCCGTGGCCGAAAAATTATCACTTGATCCTGTGCCTGATGACGGCAGGGACGAAAACCCCAGGAGCCGACACTGGTGCTTGCCGTCGATTCACAAGCAAAATGATGATGCGTGTGGGCCGGCGACATGTGGCCCGTTTGTGGACCTATGCGGACGCCCCGGCGACAGCGTTGTCGGTGGAAATCGGACGGGGCGTGGAAAGCTGAGGTGCGGTTGGCTGCGACGGGGGGGTGGCACAGGCCAGAGGACGGAACGTGTACGGCGCCAGTGGGGACGACGGAGTGGGGTGAGTCGGTACGGTCTGTGGGCTGGACCGTGAGCGCACCGCCACTGTTGGTGAGTACAGGACGCCACGGGCATGCAGGCAGAGCGCAATGAGGTCGTCCCGCACGCGCTCCAGTGACCTTTGTGTGCGGTAGTGATGAACAAACATGCGAAACAAGGACACTAACGCATTTCTGTGGCGTTTGCTCCTTTCCGGTGGCTTCCTGTTTCATTCTGCGTTTTTGATGCGCACACTGAACTCGTCAGGGGGGGAAACGCCAGGAATCGCCGCGGGCGCTCACCGCCGGTCCACAAGCAGCAAGATGATGCGTGTGGGCCGGCGGCATGTGGCCCGCGTGTGGACCTGTGTGGACGCCCCGGCGACAGCGTCGTCGGTTGCAGTCGGACGGGGTGTGGGAAGCTGTTGTGTTTTCTAGTC
>Ga0209093_1000515_pt1 | contig 21213 bp, 15 predicted proteins | sample SidtaG_4_FD_187450 | JGI IMG/M metagenome (GOLD analysis project Ga0209093, IMG submission 187450) | Marine algal microbial communities from Sidmouth, United Kingdom - Sidmouth_Male1 metaG (SPAdes) (version 2) | ecosystem: Host-associated > Algae > Red algae > Unclassified | place: Sidmouth... | reverse complement strand
CCACCGCCAGCCCCGTGCCGCGCCACCGCCCTAGGCAAACCCCTCGGCCCGCATACACGCCTTGTGCACCGCAATCGCCGCCGCGCACGCGTCTTCCCCGCGCGTCACCACACACTCATCGCGGGCGCGCTTGGTGTCGGGGCACGCGCAGCAGGCCTTTTTCTTTGGCTTGGGCGCCCCCGCCGCCGCCGCCGGCGCCGCGGCGGCGACAGAGACAAAAGGGGCAGGGGCGCTTTCTGCGCGGGCGCCGGCGACGGCGGCGGCGGTGGTGGACGCAGCAGACACCGTGGCGGGCGGGGGGGGGGGCGCCGTCAAGGGGGTACCCGCCGCCGCCGCCGCCGCCGCCGCCGCCGCCGCCGCGGCGGGCGTCGGCGCGCGCGGCCGCGGCAGGGACTCGCCAATGATGGTCATGGCGGGAGGGGGGATGCGCGGGAGCGGCGAGATGGGGCCGTGCTCAAGGCGCCGCAAACGGTGGACGGCGGCAGACACGAGCGGTCGGCGCGGCGCCAGCGTGGGGGGCGGTCGGCACTGGGCGTGACGACGGCGGCGCGGTGCCGGCGGCGGCACACGCGTGGAAGGCCCCCGACCGCGGGGCTGGACTTGCATCCTCTGCACCGCTTACCCCGTCGAGATTTAACGTGTGCTCCAGAGAATTGAAATAGGCAGTATTTCCGATAAAGTATATTGGTGCTTTGTCCGGCGACAAATGGCATGTCAATGTTGGTCTCAATGCTGACGCAAGCACATTGGGTCATTGCTGGACGCTTGTCCAGCCCGGCGAAAAACAAGCACGACTGTCAGCTCATCGCCGAGCCCAAGCACAGTACGTAGTAGCACCCACACAGGCCGAATTCAGCTGACAGCCAATGGGGGGCTCCGCCACCCGCGCCACGCCACGCCCCGACCCGCCAATGGCCAGCCACCCGTTGTGCGCCCGCCGGGCGCTCCGCGGCAGCGCCCGTGCCGCTGTTGACACTGGGTGCGCCTCGGTCCGTGACACCCACCGCGGCGACGCGGCGGGGCGGGTCTCCGTCGCGGCACCGCGCGCGCCGACGGTGGGCCGCTTGGGGGTCGGACGGCTGCTTGGTGGTCGGTCGGCTGCTTGGTGGTCGCTGGCCACTCGTGTGCGCAACGGCCACCGCCGACCGCGTGGCTGTCGCCGCCGCTGCCGCCGCTGCCGCCGCTGCTGCTGCTGCCGCGCCCGCAGCCGCCGCCATTGTGCGGGCGTGACGGGCGCGGCCGTGTCGAGTGTACGGCGGAGGCCGCCTCTTCCCGCCGCCGGCCGGCTGACCCTGTGCTCCCTACCAATCCTCCCACGCTCCGTCTCCCTTTCCCCAGTCTGCATTTTTTTTCTGCTGTTCTAGGAGGAAGACGGACGTTCCGCTGTCGCTCCGTCACGTCGTCCATGTCCGTTGCCACCATTGCCACCGCCGCTGCCGCTGCCTCTTCCCACTGCCGCTCGAGCTGACCTGACTGGGACCCGGCCCGAATCGACTTCCGGGCCGCCCCGACCCCCCTTCCCCCGTTGACCACGACCGCCTGGTCGGCATGGAGCTACTTGGCCGAGGGCGGCGACCACGCGGTGGCGACGTGGCAGGCGCCTGCCATGTATGGCACTCCCGCGGTGGCGCGTCGGCCGTGGCCGCTGCCGCCACCGTGGTTGTCACCACCGCCCTGGTGCTTTTGCTACTGGCCGACCCCAGCAGGGGAGCACCCTTTGACGCGGCGGCGGTGCCCCGGCCAGACGCCGTTGGGGATCTCTCAGCGGTGCACCTCACCGACGGCTCTGCTGGCGCGGCTGCCGTTGGCGCCGGCGCCACCGCCGCCGCCGCGACGAGCGTTGGCGGCTTGTCCCCCCCCACCTACTCGGCCGTGCTGCTCGCGTACGCCGTCGCCATGGTCTTGCTCGCGCTCGGCCGCGCGACCGGCGCGCTGCCGCTCGCATGGCAGACCGGCGGCGCGCGCGTCGCGTCGGCCGGCGCCGCCGCCCTCATTGCCGGGCGGCTCGGCCTCGAGGGCATCGACGCGGCCGCCGTCGGCGCCCTGTCCGCCCGCCGCTTTGCGCAATACTTTGCGGCGGGCGGCATTTGCGCCTTTTTGACGCACGCCGCGTGCACGCCCATTGACGTGGTCAAGACGCGCCAGCAAACCGCCCCGCCGGGCAAGTACGCGGGCGCGGGCGACGCGCTGCGCGCCATCCTCGCCGACGAGGGGCCGGCTACGCTGCTCAAGGGCTTTGGCGCGACCGCCGCGGGTTATTTCCTGCACGGCGCCTTCAAGTACTCCTTTTATGAAGTGTTCAAGGTCATCCTCACGCAGGGCACCCCGTACTCGGCGCTCGTCCCGCCGCTGCGCATTGCCGCCGCGTCGGGCTTCCTCGCCGAGTGCATTGCGTGCATTTTGTTGTGCCCGATGGAGGCCGTCCGCATTCGGTCGGTGGCCGACTCGGCCTTCCCGTCGGGCGTCGCGTCTGGCCTCGCGCTGCTGTTTAAGAGCGAGGGCCTCCACGGCCTCTTCAAGGGCCTCCCGTCAATCCTGCTGAAGCAGGTGCCCTACACGGTCGGCCAGTTCATGTCGTTTGAGGTGGCAGTCACCTTTGTGCGCCTAAGCGTCGCGGCGTTTACGGGGAACGCCCCGCCAACGCCAACGACTGCCGCCTTCATCTCGACAATGGCGGGCTTGCTGGCGGGCGTCATGGCCGGCGTCATCTCCCAACCTGGCGACACCATCCTCTCCAAAATCAATCAGGGGGAGTCGGAGGGGTCGGCCCTCGCCCAGATTGCGCGCGTCGCGCGCGCGCTCGGCCTGCGGGGGCTCTTCCTGGGCCTCGGCGCGCGGCTGGTGCAGGTATCGTGCATGGTCGGCGCCCAGTTTTTCATCTATGACGGCATCAAGCTGTGGTGTGGCATCACACCCGCTTCGGCTGTGCCGGTGGCCGTGGCTGCAGCGGCGGCGGCAGCAGGCAAGGCGGGTGGCGCCGTCGTCGGCTTGGCCGTGCCATCGGCTGGGGTCACGCGGGCGGCTGCGGCTGCGGTTGAAACGGCCACATGAACGGGCGGGCGTGCGTTTTAGGGGGGTTCAAGAGTGGTCGGGGGGCGCGGGATGCTCCGTCTGGTGTGTATACGTACTTGCCACCTCTTTTTTGTGGACCCGATGGCTGCCATTCTGTGATGAGGTGAGGCGGCGGAGTTGGTAGGCGCGTGGCAGCGTTGGGGCCGGCGACTTGGGCGGTGTGGGCAGTTTGGCCTCCTCTTGTTGCTGTGCGACAACGCAGCAGTGGCCCGCTCACGGGCTTGGGCGCGGCGAGCAAGTCGAGCACCGATGGCCGATTGTGTTCGATGACCAAGGCATGTACATTATACGAGAATTCTGCTACGCGTGGGTCTGGCAGCCGCCTGCAGACCGGCGGCGGCATCCCTTTGGTTAGAAAGGCCAACGGGGACAGGAAAGCGAGCAAAGAGCATGTGAAAGAAAACGCACGTACTGTATGCAAGAGCATGCCGAAAGAGCGGTGTGGTCAGCGTCATTGCGTTTCGGCCGTTTGGCCGGCACGCTGCACGCCAGCATGCCAGCTTCGAGCATCTCGTCGATCACAAAAAAGAGCAACACATCCGACTCAACTTCAAAAAAAAAGGCAACGAGGGAAAGGCGGGCACACCCACGAAGAAGAGAAACAAAGCACCACGCCGACACGCACCGCACCACCCCCCCCCCCCCCCCCCCCCCCCCCCCCCCCCCGCCGCCGTTAGCCCTCCCGAATCACGTCTGGCGCCGGCGGCACGTCGCGCAATGCCACCCACACCGCGCTGTTGCACTTGAAGCCGCTGCCAAACGCCAGCTGCCACGTGCGGTCGCCCGACCGCATCCGCCCCGCGGCTTCCAAAAACTCCATCTCGTACCACACCGACGCACTGCTCGTGTTGCCATACACCCGCAGCGCGTAGCGAGACGCCTCTACGTCGACGGGCGTCAAGTCGAGGGCTTTTTCGAGGACGTCAATGACGGGGCGGCCGCCCGTATGGAAGCAAAAGTGCTCAAACGCCGTGTGGAAGTCGGGCACGTACGGGCCCGGGGGGGAGGAGGCGCCCACCCCCAACCCCGCAGCCGTGGACGACGGCCCGGCCGCCGACGCGGACGGGGTGCCGGCCGGGAGCAGTGGCCGTGGCGGCCGTGCGGGCGCCGAGCGGCTGGTACCGGCGCCTCGGCGGCGGCGGGGGTCCGGCGTGCCAGACGGCCCGCCCACCCAGCCGCGCCACGCCCACGCCCACCCCCGCTGCTGCCACAGGTGGAGCCCCAGGTGCGCAAAAAACCGCGCCTGCTCACGCAGCGGCAGCACCAGCGGCGCGAGTTCGGTCAGGTTGCGCTTCAATGCCCCCCCCGCCACGTCCATGATGTTTTTTGAGAGCTTGACGCCCCGCGCGCCCGTCACGTCCTCCATCTCAAAAATGGCGTCGTACGCCTGGTCGTCTGCGCCCACGTGCGTCCGCACCACGTGCGCGAGGCGGTAGCGACAGCGGGGCACGTCGGCGGGCACGTTGGTCATGAGCACCGCCGAGCCGCCCATGCGGAAGAGCGCGTTGCCGACGAGCATGCTCCGCTCCGCGCCGAGGTACCAGTTCTGAGTAAGGTTCTCCGTCGAAACGACCAGCGCCCGTGCGCCGCGGTGCACTTGCAAGAGGTCCCGCGCGAGCTCCACGGCAATGACGCCGGCGGAGCAGCCCATGCCGCCGAGGTTGTACGTCCGCACGGAGGAGCGCAGGCGGTAGTGGTTGACAATCATCGACGACAGGGAGGGCGACGGGGAGAAGAGCGAGCAGTTGACAATGACAATGTCGATGGCCGACCGCGGGTCCAGACCCGTGCGGACGAGGAGCTCGTCCACCACCCCAAAGATGACCTGCTCCGCTTCCTGTCGCGCCAGGTGCAAGGACAGCTCTCGCGACGGCACGACGGGGGGGGGGGTGCTGACCGTCGAGCCGCCGCTGCTCAGCGGGCCGCGGCCAGCCTCCCCGCCGCTGCCGCTGGTCCCCCCACCGGGACCCCCCCCCGAGCTGCCCGTATCCGACCCGCCGGGCGTGCTCGACGGCCGACCGCGGCGGCCGCCGCCGTCGTGGCTCGGTTGCGGGTCGCCGCAGCCGTCCAAGGCGCCCAAGATGAGCCCCGAGCCGAGCCCCGCCCCCGCCGACGCCCCACCCGCCGCACCACCCCCCTTACTCCCCGTCCGAGCGGGGGTGCCGCGCGCCCCCCGCGGGCGCCCCCGCTCCCGCGGCAACGACGCGGCGGCAGCGGCGGCAGCCTCCCCCAACTCGGCCACCCGGTGAATACCCTCTGGGAGCGCCGACGTCTCGCCAATCCCCGACCGCCCGAGCAGCCGCGTCTGAAAGTCAATGTCCTCGGCCGAAAAGGTGTTGATGGCGGTCGTAATCTGCGCAAAGCGGTCGTGGGAGACTTGCAGCGCCGGCGGCGGCTTGAACGTCGTAAACTCGTACAGGTACACCCGCGCTGGCCGCCGCAGCGCCGCGTGCAACAGCACGACCGTGAGCGCCGCCGCGCACAGGGCGGTCGCCGCCAACTCGGAGCGCAGCGACTGGGCGAGTGCCGCGAGCGAAGCGCGCGCGCCATACGCTGCGCGCGCCGCGGCGGCGAGTAACACGGCGGTCACCCACCAGGTCGTTGTGGCAGAAGAGAGCGGGTCGAGCACCCGGTACCCGCGGCCAACGTCGGTGAGGTCGGCGGTGCGGGCGACGGGGTCCGCCGTCCACCGCCGCTGGGCGGCGGCCCAGCCAGAGCGCGTCGGCGCCACGAGGGAAAAGAGGGTGGCGGGCGCCGGCGGGTCGGCCGACGGGCCCCGCCGGGGGGGGGTTGAAAACGGCGCCGGGGCGCCGCCGCCGCCGCCCGAGTAGCCACGTCCAGCCGGCGACGCCGACCCGTCATGGCGCCGTCGCCCAGCGGCGTAGGCCGCCGTCGACGACCGCCGTCGCCCGCCCCCGAGGCTGCTGCTGCTGCTGTCGCCGCCGGCGTGCCCCTCCCCAGACGATAGCTCGTGCGCGCCGCCGACGCCGCCGCCGCCGCCGCTGCCGCCGCCGCCGCGCCGCCCGACCGCATCGCTGCTGCTGCTGTCCTCCCCGACGCCCTCGTCGGGGAGGATCGGGCGCCCCCGCCGGGGGCGTGGGCGGAACCGCGGCGCGGCGGGCCGCGGAGGGAGGGGCTCAAGCGGCAAGCCCCCGGGAGCGGCCATGCGAGCGGCGGGGGCGGCAGAGGCGGCCGACCATTGGCGGTGCGGCGGCGCGGGAGCGCGACGTTCGAAGCGGCGGTCGGGGGGGCGGGTCGGGCGGGCAAGGCGCCGGCGCGGAGCAGCCGCGTGTCGACGCCCGCAAAGAAACGCACGGCAGTAGGCTGGCGGCAGCCGCGGACCAGAGGAGGCGGGGCCAGGAGCTTAGGCACAGCGCGCTGCGGAGGGCGGGGGGTGGGGAGGGAGAGAGACCGCTCACAAGAGCGGCGGTTGAGGCACGCGAAGGTGGCTGTGGACGGGGTGCTGGCGACTCGTAAAGGAAACGAGCGCAGCAGGTTTCACATAAATTTGTTGCGAAACCAGATGTGAAACGATTCGACCAATGAGATCGCCCCCTCGGAGCCGCTTCGGGCCCGACTGGGCGGCACCATTCTGGCCGGATGGCGCCTGACATGAGCTCAGACAGACAGCTATTGCCCGATTGCCCCAGACATGCAGCTCTGACATGTCTAGGCTAGGTGCGTCTGAGAGGCCTGTGGAGGCCGACACCAGACACAGATTCCTGGCCGCAGCATGCCGTCGGAACCCGCCCATGGGCCACCCTGCACGGTGCCACGCACCCGTCCCTGCCGCCGCTGCCGCCGCCGCGGCCACCGCCGCCCCCGCCCGCCGCTCCCCGCCCGCCGCCTCCGCCCGCCGCTCCCCGCCCGCCGCCCGGCGGCGTACGGTCCCCCCGCCTTCCCCACTACGGTGTTGCCGTGCCTGTGGCGTTGCTGCTCTTCCTTTTGCGGCGGCAGCGGGCGGCGCGGCCGGCGGCGGGGGCGGGGGCGGGGGGCCCGGGCGGCGATTTTGCGGCCGCGGCCGCGGTCGCCCGCCGCCCCCGCCCGCCGCGCCCCGCCCGCCACCTGGCGGCGTATGGTCCCCCCGCCTTCCCCACGACGGTGTTGCCGTGCCTGTGGCGTTGTTGCTCTTCCTGTTGCGGCGGCAGCGGGCGGCGCGGCCGGCGGCGGGGGCGGGGGTGGGGGGCCCGGGCGGCGATTTTGCGGCCGCGGCCGCGGTCGCCCGCCGCCCCCGCCCGCCGCGCCGCGCCCGCCGCCTGGCGGCGTACGGTCCCCCCGCCTCCACCACTACGGTGTTGCCGTGCCTGTGGCGTTGTTCCTCTTCCTTTTGCGGCGGTAGCGGGCGGCGTGGCCGGCGGCGGAGGCGGGGGGGGTGGGAGGTTGGCGGGCTTGTGGTGTAATTTTGCCTGGCTGCGGCGCCGGCCGGCGATTGGCATCACCCCGCTGCGTTTGGCCGCCCTGCGGTAGGCCGCCGCACCCACGCCCCCTGCCGAGCCTTGTGCGTGGGGTGGTGTTCTTCCACTGGCAGCGGCGGGGTAACGTACCGGCCGCCTGCAGTGGTGTGGACAGGGGTGTACTTTTGGCGGGCTCGGGGTGGCCGCCGAGATTCGTCGTCGCGCGCACCGGCCCCCGTCCCCCTGGCCACACCGCCGCCGGCACTGCGCACCGTCTCCTTCCCCCCTCTCTTTTTGCACGGCGTACCGGCTCTACTCTTTCGTGATTGCTCGCCGTGCTGCCGCCGTGCATCACCACCGTCGGGCGGGTTGCCGACCGCGCGTGACGACGCTGCACCTCCCCGGGCCCGCTTTTTGTACCCGCGCTCTACCTCTGCTTCTGTCACCCCTGCGTCCCGTCAGCCTTGTCGGGCGTCGATCTACACGCTCCACTTGCTCCGTGAATCTCAGGCGGCTGCCCCGATCTCCTCCACCGCCGCCGTCGGCCATCACGTGCCCGACGTGTGCCCAACGCGCGTGGGTGTGGCCTCTCCCGCTACCATTGAGTTGGGACCACGATGGGCGAGATCTCGGATGGCAAGGCGCTCTTCCATGAGCCGGTGTCGGTTCCTGTGGCGAGGACCCGGGAGCGTTTGAAGAGGATCCTGCGGCACATGGCTTCACATCGTACCGGTGGGTCTCTTGGTGGCGTGGTCTTTGGGCCTGCGCAAGATCGGTGGCTGTGTGTGGATCCGCTATGGAGCACGCGCGTGGTCGACGGCATTGAGGATCAAGCACCAGCACCCTCTGCGGGCAATGCGCATCGAGGCGCACGTGGTCGTCAACGACGGCCTAAGGACGTGCTCTCCGCGCAAGTAGTTGGCGATGCAAGCGACGGCGGTGATGAAGATGGCCGTGCACACTCCCTGCCTCCTCCCCCAGCTCCCACCACGGCACCGCCCCGTCGCTCAAGGCGCGTGCCCAAGGAGTTCAACCCGGACGATATCATGGCCGAGGCGCTCGACGTTTGCGTGCGGCAGGCCTGCCGTGTGCCGTCGTCGTCTCGTCTCGTGTCGGACAAGCCGTCTGTGTCGGCCACGTTGGTGACCCATGATCAGTCCCAGTCGCGCGCCATCGTGCTGCGGTTTGGTGCCGGAAAACGCGACATGTCGATCCTGTGGGTGTCTCCCCGCGGCGGCTATTTGTGTTCCTGCTTCGGCGGGACGCAAAACGCGCTCATCCTGGCGGCATCCGCCCGCAGCACGCGATGCAAGCACGCCGAGATGCTGGAAGCCTCTTTGGTCAACACGGGCATCGACGCAGACCTGTTCCGCTCGAACATGATCTTGTCAAACAACGCTGCCGACTACGCCGTGGGTCGGGCGTTTGGCACGTCGTTCTTGTGGATCGTGCTCTACCGCTCGGTCTACTCGCTCGTGACGTTCACGGCTGCCAACGTGGCCACTTGCATTGCTCCCGGCTGCAGGCGGTTCCGTGGGCGTTGCGGTCATGTGCGTGTCGGACGATTGCATCGCATCAAGTTTTTGGACGGCGGCGGAACGGAAGATGTCGTGCGGCCGACGGCGGCAGCGGCGACCAAAGCGACTGTCTCTGCAGAGCAGCGGGCACCTGTTTTGACGGCGGAGGACGAGGACGATGGCGTCGAGAAGCAGCCGTCTGACACGATTAGGTCTGACCGCGACGCTGAGGAGAGTGCTGTTGCCGCTCGCATGCAGCGCAACCTGCTGCCGTGTGCTGCTGAGATTGACGAGGGGGAGGTGTGGAACCGGACCGCCGACTGGCACGGGATGCTGCAGCGGCGGGGCGGCCAGGTACAAGGCCAACCGACGGGAGACGACAAGATGTTTGAGACGCTGCTCGAGGAGACGCGTCGTCGTGGCCTCTCCCGGGACACGGGCCGCCCCCTCGTTGAGCCTTTTTGTGGCAGTTGCGGTGCCAAGCGTGGTGCGGACGTGCGGCCAACCGAGGAGCCGGCCATCCTCCACACACACCACCCGACCGCACCGCCTATCAAGGTATGTTGTCGTTTGACTTTGTGGGGGTCTTTGTTGGCCGGTGCTTCGTTGGCGTGTCGAGCCCGAGTTGATCGCGATGGCGCCCTTTCTGAACACGCGCTGCTTTCTTCTCTGTCCTTGGTTTCGTTTTGCTTATACTTTGTGCCGTTCTCTGCAGGTGCTCGTTGGTCATTGGAAATGCGAAGCGGAGAAATGCAACAAGATGGTTGAGTACGACGGCCGCGGCGACTCCATCTTTAGCTTGCGGCGGAGAAACAAGGCCAAGCAGTGGCTGCTCTTCACGCGCGGGCTCATCGACAAGATCGTCTCCTTCGTCATTGCCGCCCGATCCACGTACACCGCCGCCACCCGGCACCTGAGCTCGGACGTTCAGTCGTTTGCGTTGCGTCGGCAAGACGTCGTTAAGCTGGGGACGGCGGCCTTGAGGACTTTCTACATCCCGCCCGAGACGTCGCGCTGCCCCATGTGCGGCCCAAACCCGATGTTTGTCGTCATGGACGGCCAAGCTCTCGGATGCACCGACGCCCACGACGCCGCCCCGAGCCGCCTCGAGGAGGACTGCCCGGTGCTGGACATGCCCGCCTCCAGCATGTGCCTCCTCCACGAGGCCAATCTCCGAGCAGCTGTGGCAAAGGTGCTCAACTCTGCGGTTGCCTTGACCAAGCCGCAGATTGAGCTGCTGCGCTCGTGGCACTCGACGCTGCCGCGGCCCAACCAGGCGGACTTGCGTGCGTCGACGGCACACATTTTCTTTTACTTTTTCCCTCTCGGGGAGGAGGCGCCGGCAACCGTGAACCGGGACCAGATTGCCAAGGCCAAATCCGCCGGCAAGCCCCCGACGGCGGACGACACGGCGGGCTACACGTCGCGTGGTAAGAAGAGGAAGCGGTCAGCGCTGGACAGTAGCCTCGAAGACGCTGTGCGCCAAGACGAGGACGGAAACGTGTTCCTGGGCGGACCTGGCAAGCCGGTGGCCAAGCCGAGCGAGACGTGGCGCGACCGCGTCGGGCTGTGTGCCCCAGACTTTGATCTCCACCACCGTGATGACGACGGCGCGTGGATCTGTATCCGGCCCTTTCTTCAGGCCATGCTGACCGAGGGCGTGTCGGGCATGTTCCAAGGCCATGACGAGAAGGCCATCCGCTTGCTCGCCAACACGCTGCGGCTCAAGGGGACGGGCAAGTGGCGCAAAGTGACGGAGCCGGCCGACGGGGTGGGCTTCGTAGCCAGCTTTTTGGGCTTCTTTGAGAAGCTCATCGACGATGACAACCTGTTCCGCCGGTCCCTGGGTGAGATGCTCCTCCACGCCGTCAACGTTGAGGAAGCAACTGACGCGCTGTTTAACAAGGTCGCGTCTGACGCGTCTACGACGGCCAAGGGGTGGACGAACGGGGAGTACTGCCAGCTGTGGAAGGGCGTCAGCACCCGCGTCGCCTACCTCAAGTGGCGGGAGAAGCAGGCGGCGCGCAACGGGCTCGACGAGGACAACCCGTTGGTGAGCTTTGAGCACTTTGCCGGGCTGTGCCGTGTCCGGCCGGCCATCAAGGACTCGGTCGCGGCGAAGCGCCGGGTCGGCTACCGCGGGAAGGACCGGCATGCGGCGGACAAGGAAGGTGATGGGGACGCGTGCAACAAGGCGTTTTCGATTGCGTGCGGGCTCACCCAAGGCGTCTTCAACGTCGTCTGCCCCCATGTCATCACGCTGGGCTTTCGGTGCATGTTCCGGGCCGAGAGCGTTGGTGAGGCGCTGTCTATCATTCTGGAGCGCTTCCCTAAGCTGCCCAGCGTCATATTTTATGACGTTGCTTGTAAGCTGGATAAGAATGCCATGAGGCGGGTGCGGCCTATCCTCCGCGCGCATGGCGTGCGTTGCCTACTCGACCGACCGCACTCCATTACCCACAGCTGCTCTCCTGTCTACATGCCTGACGACAGCTTGGGGTCAACCGCCGGAGTGGCCACGCAGGCCGCTGAGGTGTCCCACTCGATTGCGGTGGGCAATCGCACAAGTCTTGCCTACATGCTGCCGGAGACCTACATGACGCACAAGATGGTCCAGGTGGCGTTCATGAACGTCCGTAAGCTGTATCGCCTGGACTCCGACAACTCCTCGGGGGAGAACGACCACATCAACCTGGCCCCCTTCTTTCACTCTCGGCTGGCCGGTAAGTGCAAGCGCGGGTCGTCTTGCTCTTGTGGGGTTGCCCGTGACGTGGGCGGGAGGGCGGCCACGGCTCGTGAGCTGCTGACGCTGGAGGAGCCTGCCGCCGACCCGAGCGCAAGACCGACGGGGGAGGACGGAGTTGTCCCTGGCGATGGGGAAGTCGTGCCGCGCGTCCCCACCGACGACTCCTACGTCCCTGATGGAGGATTGCTCGTTGCGTCTCGCGACGTAACGGCTCGCCGGCCACCCGCTCTCCCTGCTCTCCCTGCAACGGAGGCGGACCAAGCTCCCTCTAAAGCTCATGGCGACGGCACAAGCTCGGCCATCCTCCCCCGGCTGCCCGAGGCCGATGCCGGCTCCGCGGTGGCATCTCAGGAAGTGGTACCTGGCGTCGCCGACGAGCGCGCAGAAGACGGCCGCTCCCCTTTCCCCCACCCATCTTTTGGCTTGGAGCCACTCAACACGCGACCGCTGGCCAAGGAGGAGCAGGAGCGCCTGGCAGCCTTAACCGATGGGCGCATTGGGGCTGCTCGTGTGCGGTCCGCCAACAAGGCCAAGATCAGCTTGACGGTGGCTGACATCCGCCGCCTGAATGGCGAGGCATGGCTCAATGACGAGCTGATCAACTCGTACGTGGCTCTCGTCAACCACCGCGACGGTTTTGCTCGGGCGCGGTCGGCAGCTGCTCGTCTCCAGCATGGCGCGTCCCCCGATTGTGCTCCTCCACCTGCCGACCTTCCGCGGACCTTTATGTTCAACACCTACCTTCACTCTCGGCTGTCGGAGCGTGTTGGGCTGTACGACTATGATGGGGTGCGCAGGTGGGGCCTCAAACTCGGCCTCCAGCTCGGCGACGTCGACATCATCCTGGTCCCCGTCAACCTCCACGAGACGCACTGGGTGCTCGTTAAAATTGACATTGCGCGCCGCACTTTTGTGTACTGCGACTCGTTTGCTGGGTCCGACGAGCGTTTTGTCGTGGCGCCTCTCCAGAAGTGGCTCGCCGATGAGGTGGCGGCGCGGCTCGGTGCCGATGCTGCCCGCCAGTGGGCGGTGCCAGAGTGGTGTATTGAGTGCTACGTGGACATGCCTCGTCAGACTGACGGTGGTAGCTGTGGCGTGTTTGTGCTTGGCGCTGCTGACTCTTTCTCTTTGGGGATGTGCCCTGACTTTGAGCAAGCAGACGCGCCCGTGCTACGCCAGCGCATCCTACAGGCATTGATAGTTGACGACTTGACATCGGGGGCGCTTGCGGGGCAGTAGTTCGGTTTCTTGTTGCATGGTGTCTTCTATAGTATGTTCGGGGTGTCGTCAAAAAGAGCTCCATTCGTGTGCATTCATGGGTCAGCTGCTATCCTTTGTAGGCACCGTCTCACAGCTTGGCGCCAGACATGAGGTGCCCCGTGCACGACTCATACACCGGGACGTCCCAACTGCAGCACACGCGAAGAGAAATAGAAACAGCCACATTGGGTTGCGTGCTTTGGGGGAGCGTTTTGGTGTGGGGCGCTCTTCGATGGGCCCTGTGCGTGCGCCGCACTTGCTTTCCAAAGGAGAACTGAGACGGGTCATGCAGGCAGCGGAAACACCCATGCGAGAGGTATCCAGTTCCCCACTTTGTCGCTACAACTGTGCCGCCACTTACTGCTTTTGCAGTGGACTACGAGCAGGCATGCTACTTCCAACGAGAATGATGCTCTGACAGAGTCGCACTTTGAGAGGAAGTCCTCTTTGAGGAACAAGACCAACTGCATCGAGCAAGTGCGCATGATGCTACGTGGCACGTACTGCCGCAAAATGAAAGGCCGGATTGAACGCCGGGGCACCAACGTGCCCCACGAAGGAGCAGACCCTTCTCGATGTGCACGATGCCACCCATGCTCCAGGTTCAGTCCGTGCTGTACATACACAGCGTACGAGCCACTCAGTTCTGTTCGCTGTGAACCAGGTGGCGTACTTTGGGTGGTCCTCGGAAGTCTCGCCACGGCTGGAAGATTGCTGAAGGCATACCAAGTGTCAAGCATGAATCCCGGGAAATGGAACCCCAGTGCCAGACACAGCACCAACCTGGGTGCTGGTGACCAACTCACGCTCAAGTGCACACGCTGTCCTTCGCCGGCAATAGGAACTTACATCGGGTATTACATAACCGTGTTCACAGGATACATATGCATACGCAGAGACAACCACCTTCCCACTCAGGAGCAGGAACCACACCAATCGTCATCATCGTTGGGCATGACGACCAGCATGCGCTGCATGGCTCGCTTTCCGTGTTCGGTGCACATTGGTTGACGGGCAATGTACAAGTCAGTGACTGCCGCGCCACATGCTGCCAGGTGATCCGCCAGAGCTCCACAGTGGTACAGCCCCATGCGCGCACTGGTGTACCCAGGCAGTATCCTGGTCACACGCCTTCTTGAATGGCGTGCGGGTGGCTCGTGAACAGGAGGTATGCCTCTGCTCAGAGAAACGAAAACACAATGCACTGGAATATACACTTCTTTGCGCCACAACCATGGCCACTATCCAAGCTGTGACCATCATGTGGCCTTTCTGCCTTGACAGCCATTGCGATTCCATGCGTACTGTTATTTCGCTGGGTGATGATACGAGCAATGGTACGCGTGCGAGGAATGGCCTTATCCGCTGCCTATCACCTTCGTGTGTCTCACTTGTCGCCGTCAGACCCTCTTCCAGCGGCTGAGCGGCGCCCCGGGACCCTCTTACGGCATCTGAGCGGGGCCCCCAGACAGCCCTGCCCTACAGTCAGCATATCCACTACCGGCCACATTTCAGGACCAGTAATCGTGGCATACTGAATGCAATGTGCTGCCACCTGTCAGAGGTACTTAGATTTCAATTGTGTCAGCCTCAAGGAAGCCCCCCAATCTGTCTCGCTGCCGCTTGGCCGATCGCGCGTTTGCCCGAGGGTGAGGGCGGGCAAAAAACGACTGCCCTTGAGCTCCGCCCAGTCGATAGCGGCACCCCCCCCCGCCCTGCGGGCCGTTTTGACCGTCTTTTTCCCGCGCGCGGTAGCGGGGTGCATCAACGGGTGCTTGCACGGCCGTGGCCGGCAACGCACCCTAGGGACCTTTCCTTCCCCTGCCCCCTTTCCCCGCCCACATCTGCCTTGTTGGCCCGGCGTTTTGGCTCTGGCCTGGATGACCCGCGTCGTTGCGCGAAGCACGCACTGCTGCCGCGGTAGGTGTTTGGTCATCCGGTTTTGGGGTCCACTGGACGCCCTTGTTCTCTTGGGCTCGTGGTCGGCGACGTGTGCAGCCTCCTTTTCCCATTGTGTGTAACTGGGGTGTCCACCTCTCCTCCCACTACGCCTCCTTCCCCCCGTCACGCTGCCGCCGCCTTGCCACCCACCATGGCCGCGCCGCGAGCTCCTCCTCCTACTTTTGTTGGCATTGTGTCCCCCTTTTCCTCCATGCTATATCGTGCGTCGGACTCGAACGGGCTCGGAGAACGCGTGCTGTCGTTGCCCTCTCGGACGCCGCTTGCTACCCATGCCTTCCAGGTGCACGCCGATGCCATGTGCTGGCTCACCAACCCGATTACCGCCGACGTCATTGAGAACTACCATTCCACGAGCATCGACGCAGACCCGCTGGAAGCTGCCTCCTCGGGTTGGCTCGCCGTCGTGACCCGTGGCTCCCGCACCTGCTTCGACTTGGACGGAGCCGGCGCGGGCCGCGCTCTCTCTCTCCTTGGGGACCCGGCGTCCGGCCTGTGCCTCTTGATGCGGTTCGATTTGGCGGCACCGGCGTATGGCTGGTTGGCCAGCGACACAACCGGTGACGTGCTCGGTGTCTTGTGGACCTCCGCCGTACCAGATGTGCGCCCGATAGCGCTGACGGCGCCGAGCTGCGGTAGCACCAACGGCGGTGTCTCCCTTTTTTCGTCAAGCACGCCGGCGGGCCCCACGGGTCTCGGTACCAGCTTGTCACCTTCAGGGTGCAAGTCGCGCACGGCAGATGAGCTCGAGGCGTCAGCGGGCGCCGCCTTCAACTCTTCACTGGCGGCATCGATGAGCGCCGTGCGGCTGCCGACCAAGCGCCCCCCTCCTGAAGAGCAGTTCTCGCCCGGCCACTCCGAGGACGGCTGTGCCAAAAAGGCGGCTGTGTGGGGTGCCCCCTTCGCGCCGACGGCTGCGGGTGCCGCTGGCCGCGACAGCGTTGAGCTCGCCCCACCCGTACAGAGTGGGAAGGCGGCCTGGTCGCCTTCCAGTCGTCCACCTTCCTGTGCAACGCCCTCGGACGAGACCCTGGTCGTGGCACTGAGCTGCTCCCCGGCAACCAAGCGCCGGAGGGAGTCGCCTGCCGACGACTCCTTCACAGAGCGTAACCCCGCCTGGGAGGCGCCCGAGCCCGCAGCGGGCACCTTCTCGGGTCCTAACCTGAGCAAGATGGTCAAGGAGTCGAGCCTGGCCTGGAAGCTGCGGGACATGGCGGATGCGGACAAGAACTTCAAGGCCGGCTCGTGCTCCATCAACGCGCCCGCGGCCATCCAGGCCCGCGCGACTTTGCACGAGCAGGGCATGGCCAACAACCACGCGGGCTCAAGTGCGACGGGCGCGCCCTGCGCTGCAGACCCCGGCAACATCAGCAAGCATGCAGACAGCGCCCGCGAGGACGCCTTCACGACTGCTCCACCTCCCATTGTGAGTATCTCCCCCACGTCGAGTGCGCCGTCGTCCCAAGACACGCCCGCGACGGTTGCTGCCCGCGCTCCACAGCGGCAGCTCGATGGCCCGAGTACGGAGGATGATGATGACCTGCTGACGGCATCCCCGCTCCCCGTCGACGTACCTGTGCGTCTTCCTCAAGGACCGATTGGCCAACTTGCAGCAGATGGAAGCTGGGCTGCGGTGTACGAGCGTCTCCTTCAACTGAGCACAAGCACTTTTGTAACGGGTGGACCTGGCGTCGGCAAGACGTACTTCCTCAAGCAGTTTGCGGCCTACCTGCGCGCGCGGTGGACGACTGCGGGTGCTGTCGTCGTCGTCGCGCCAACAGGCAGCGCTGCCCGCTCGGCCGGCGGGCAGACCTTCCACTCGTTCTTTGGCTTTGTCCGCGACTACGAGGTTCAGTGCGACGACCCCGCCGCGGAGGCCGCGCGGCTGCTCGGCATGAGCCGCTGGGGACCGATAGCTCGGCGACTCAAGGACTTGCGTGCACTGCTAATTGATGAGGTGTCGATGGTGCCCGCCGACAAGCTGGACGTGATGTACGAGCTGGTCCGCCAGTCGCAGAAGGGCTCCCAGTCGGCGTGTTTGTTTTACGCGTTCGGCGATTTCCTGCAGCTGCGACCCACGCGTGGCTCCATGGCCTTCGCTGGAAAGTGCTGGCGGCCCGTGTTTGGGACGGCTGCTCTGGAGCTGACTCTCGTGCACCGCCAAAACGACGACAAGCTTATCCGTGCCATCCAAGATGCCCGGTGGGGCTGGTGCTCCCCCAAGGTGGAGGCGCTGATGCAGGAGCGCGCCGTCACCGAGGAGCGGTACGAGTCGCTGGAGCACACGGTCCTCCACATCATGCCGCGCCACGAGGATGTGACGGAGCACAACAAGAAGTGCCTGTACCGTCTAAGCGCCGGCCGGCCGCTGCCCGAGTTCATTGCCACGCACACCTTGGTGCTCGACAAGAACCGAGACCCGAACGTGCTGCCCTGCAAGAAGAGCTGCATCAACCGACGGGCGTCAGAGGCGGCGCTTCTCGATTGCGTCGCTCCTGCCCGCGTGCCGCACTGCTTGCAGGCACGCGTGATGCTCACAACCAATCGGCTGGATGCCATCGGCCTGTACCATGGCAGCATTGGCTTCATCAAGGCATATTTGGAGGATGGAGTGCCTGTCGTACGGTTTGAGAATCATCCACTTCCTGATGGCGTGACGCGCGGCACGTACGGCGTCCAAGGTGTCGGTTCCGACTGGATCGAGGTGGCATGTCCACCGATGGAGTACGAGGCCCGCATCCTCTCGGCGCCGGGTTGGGTTGCCGTCCGTCTCCAAGTTCCTTTTGTGCTCGGATGGGGCATCACCGCACACCGTTGCCAAAGCCTGACCATGTCGGAAGTCGTAATTGACGTGGCTCGGGCTTTCGGTGCGGGTATGGTGCATGCGGCTATGAGTCGAGTGCCGTCGTCGGCGACGTTGCACGTGAAGTCTTTCTCTGCTGCGCGTCTCTTTGCTGATGATTCTTGCATGCATTTTTATCGTACCCTCACATTACTGTAGAGCACAACACACACCTTTTCTTGCTTTCTTCTGTACTCCATTCCAAAGGCCATCCGCGCTGTCGCTGCCTGCTTGTTGTTCCATTGTACACCAGAGGCAATGCCCGACTTGTGTCTCTTCACTAGCAGGCGGGATGGATGGCTCTGATCATTGAGGTTGTTTGGTGCTGGATGCTCTTTATCGACAATAAGAAAAAATAGATACAACGAGTACCGCCAGTCCACAAACAATGCTCACTTCATGTACCTGCCCCGTAACCAGCCGTTGACCTGAAGCGCTTGGATGTCATCGGCTCGTCTGGCGACGCCGGCGCAGCTACGGACTCATCACCGGAAGTGGACGGAGCCACACCAACAGGAGGGGCCCCCGAAGGCACCGCAGAGAGACCTTCCCGTGCCGCATCTACAGCTGGAGGAGACGTCGGTGGAGGCGTCACGGGTTGCGACTGCAAAGATGGCCACAAGAAAGGAAGACTAGGTAAAGAAAGTGGCATGGATGCCAAGGACGACGGACCGGCAGGAGCTGGTAGCTGCGAGCCGAGTTGTGGAAGCTGCGAGCCGAGTGACTGGAGCTGGGAGCCCGATGGTGGCAGAGGAGGCAACGACGAGGAAGCAGGCGGGTGCACGGTCGTTGCCAGTGGATGGCTCAATCGAGGAGTAGGTACGGGCGGCTGCAGAGGAGCCGCGGGGGGCAAACAGGATGCCGGGGGACCACCTACATTTGGTGGCACCGCGGATGGTCCGCCGCGGGTACGAGCGTCTGGCCCTCCCCCGGCGCCGCCAACTTGCTTGACAGGCCCCAAGTCACAGGGCGCCATAGGTCGAGCGCGGACAGCGGCTGCCGTACGTGGTCGAGCCACCGACCCAGCAGGGGTTGCGCGGGCTAGACGACGACGTGCCGTGCGCCTGTGGCGCTCGGCTGTGGTTTGCGCCTCCCGCTCCTCTTGGAGGAGCACGTCCATCTTAACGTACGAATCCTCAAGCTCGTCGGAGCTTGAGCCGGCAGCCGTCTCGCCCACGTCTGCGCCACCGGCTCCAGCACTGGCCGGCGGAGGCTCTCCAGGCCTAGCCGCAGTCGACGGGGACAAGGATGCCGCCGCGGCACCGTCCAGGCCGGAGGACACAAAGCTGTGGCAAGCCGCTGCCAGCAATGGCACGTTGCGCCGTGCGGCCGCCCGGCCGGAGGAAGCAAGGTCGACCAAAATCGGACCATACCCTTCCTCCTCCGTGGCCAGGAGCAGCAGCGAGGCCACGATCTCCGTCAGGGGCTGGCGGAGACCGGACGCCACGCGCTTGACCAACTCCACCTGGGGCAGCTCACACTTGGGGAAGTAGCGGCTCGAATCCGCTGCCAGTCGCATCATCGTTGGGTTGATGGCCGTCATGTCAACGAGGATCATCCACGGGGAGGAGCGCGCCTTCCTTCCAGGGTTGCGCTTGAAGGTCAGAGTACCTTCCGGTGGAATGGTGGTGGGCGCGCCCGGCACCTCCTTCCATAGCGGCCACCACCTGCTCAGCATCCGCGTCACCCCCGTCCACGTCCCGTCAGCAGTCGCTGAGAAGACGCCCAAAGAAGGTTGTGCCGCAGTGCCCGGCGCCGCCCGAGCGAGACACAGCAGACTCTTGTCCATCAGGTCCCGCAGGTGGATCCGGATGTCCTCCAAGTCCTTGAGCGCCTCGAGCACGGAGCAAACCGCGGTGACCGCCGAGGCCGTCGGCTTGACCGTTGGCTGCGTCTTGAGGACGACGCTGCGGGAGACGCGCACAGCGGTGTGGATGTCGTCGTCATTGTGCTCTACGTTATGGGTGTCATTGGCGTTGCCGCCAGTGGAGGAAGTAATCAGCGTCTATCGGTCTTGGGCGTCCCCGCTGTCCCCGGCAGTGCCAATCTTGGGAGTGCCGCCGAGGGAGACCTCACCGACATTGTTGTCGTCCTTGGTCCGCCGCCGCACAACCACGCCACCCTCTGGAACGAGGCCACCGTCCTCGTTTGTAGCAGGAGCCTCCCCAGCTGCGGTAACGCCACCGCTCGCATGCGCTCCAACGCTTACCGGCGCCAACGCACTCGTCGCTACGCGAGGCGCACCAGGGCCGGCACCCGCTTCAACGCCGCCGTCCCCGGCGCTCTCAGGGGGAGCACTTGTGCCAGCTCTAGCGGCCACGACAACACCTCCGCTGGGGACAAAGTCGGTGGCGCCTTGTGACTCAGCGCGCTCCGCGGCTGCCGCGGTGCCCTTCAGCCGGTACTCGCGCAACAGGACGGCGTGGTCCGCCGCCAGAGCATCGAGCTCCATATGACGGTAAGCAAATGAGAGACCGATGTTGATGACGCGACGCGCGTGCTCGTCAGTGTCGGTGAAGAAGCCGGAACGGTCGACGACGCGGATCCACCTGTGCTGCGGCAGGTCGTTGGGGTTGTCCGCGGCGTACATACGGCTCACGGCCGCGTGCACGGATGCACCCAAAGGGGCAAGGTGCGTGTCGAGACGCAGCGCGGCTTCACGAAAGCCGCGCAGTAGGGAGGCCAGGAAGATGCCCTTCTGCGCGTCAAGGATGCCGAGCTTGCGGAAGAACTGCACGTACTCGCTGGCTTCATGGTCCACAGGTTGGTCTTGCATGGCTCTCAATCGCGGTTGGCCAGGAACCTGGGGGGCAGTAAAAAAGTACAGACGAGGAGAAGGCAACGTCGGGAAAAGAGAGGGCGATAGAGTTAGTTTAGAAACGTCCAGGCAAGCACGGCCTCGCACGGTTATCAGCCGCCACCTATCGGAGAGTGCGGGCGCAACGGCGCCAAAAGCGCAAGGCGCGGTCTCGTCGGTGGAGACACAGTGAAGCGGCCGTGACATGCCATAGCACAGGACAAGTAAACGCACGAAGGTCAGTGCGGCAGGGTAGCAACGTCGCCGACAAAGAACTCGTTGGACACGGAGGCAGCAACGGTATCGCGGGGAAGGAGGTCACCGTCCCCATCGCGCCGGGTCGGTCGCGGACCGCACGCGGGCGGCCGCACGCGGACGCGGGCGACAGGGCCCTGGACGGACACGGAGATCGAGTTCCGGCGAACGACTGATTCTTCATCCATGACGACAGCGTGCCAACAATCCGTCGGCGATGCGCAGCGACGACGCAGAATCGCTCCAGAAGGGCGAGAATCATCCTGGTAACCGGTGGCCCGAGGGCCGGGCCGCGGCGCGCGCAGCGCGCCCCCCCCCCCCCCCCCCCCCCCCCCCCCCCCCCCCCCCCCCCCCCCCCCCCCCCCCCCCCC
>Ga0209093_1000514_pt1 | contig 21236 bp, 31 predicted proteins | sample SidtaG_4_FD_187450 | JGI IMG/M metagenome (GOLD analysis project Ga0209093, IMG submission 187450) | Marine algal microbial communities from Sidmouth, United Kingdom - Sidmouth_Male1 metaG (SPAdes) (version 2) | ecosystem: Host-associated > Algae > Red algae > Unclassified | place: Sidmouth... | reverse complement strand
AGTTCCGAGTCGTGGGTCAGACGAGCCTGGCCCTGAGGAGCTGGGGGGAGTGTTGAACTGGTGATGTTCAGCTCCCCAGGCCAGTCACACCGGTCATGTGGCGTAGTTGGTTTTTGACCTCTCAACAGGAGGTAAGAACCGTCCACTCCCCCAGTGCACCCGGTCTATGAAAGCCGCGGTCCATCTACCTCAACTCAGGGGGAGACCCCGGGAAATACTCCCAGGAAAAGTGGGGCTTTTCCCCCACCTCGGGCGGGCTTTCACGGTCGGCCAAGTGCCGAAGCATTTGGCACACGCGCCAATCCTCCCGACTGCAAAGGAAGGGAAATTCCGTCACCGTCCCCTCGGGGACGGCGTAAAGGGTATCCTCAGTCCCCCTGATGGTCGTCCAGATAGCCGTCATGAGGCGGCTGTCGACAGCGTCAAAGCGTTGTTCGACAATCGACCCCCCTCGGGGGGTCCACGGGTAACGCCCACACTTGTCGTCGACGACCGCGGGAGTCGGCCACAAGGCCGACAGGATGTTTGCGAGGACGTCCTCGTCGATGTGCTCCTCGGGGCCCAAAAAGGCGCCCGCGCCCCAGGCCTCACGGTCGACCGCCATGGCGGCCGGCGGTGCGGGAGCCGAAGCAGACGCCATCCCGCCTCGACAGGCAGGGAACCGGGAAGATAAGGATTCCCAACCCCAGGGTGGGGTCCACGGACAACGCGGGACGCAGGGAGAGCCCGCTCGCGCCCCCCAGGGTCGTCCTTCCTGTGACAATAAGGGTACCGACCAGGAGAGTCGGAGCCCCCAGTCACCGCTGGCGGTGACTGCCTCATGGGGCTGACCCGAGGGTTCCCCGGCTAGGAGAACCCGTCGGACTCCCGCCGTACCGCACCCCGGTGCGAGCGCCCAGGGGCACGCTGTCAGAAAGCCACAGGGAAGGGTTTCCCCCTGGCCTAGGGAGGTGCTGGCGAGAACTCGCCACCGGTCCCGCGAGACGCGGACCCTGAGGTGGAAGATATGCCGGGGAAACCCCCAGTCACGGGAGACACGACCCCCCGGCATGAGACGGGGACAGGTCGTGACCATTTACGTAACACCCCCCTATGGGGGTTGCGTGGGACAGCCCCCTCGGGCAGGTGTCCAGGGAGCCCCAGGGCCACACATGAAACGACCCCTCTAGAGGGGCGTGAGGCGGGGAACCCCCGATCGGCCCCCCCTGGAGGGGTCTGACGCACACAAGGGAGACACGCGACATCCCGAATCCGGGCCCTCTGGGGCGACCGGGAAGCTCGTGGAAGCTTCCGCAATCCGAGCGTAAGCCGGACCGAGATACGATATCGACCAGGGATAAAATCCCACCGGAATTCTATCCGGGAAAATTGAAAAATCTGGGTATAAGTCCCGAGGTATTGGATCTGGGTAAATCTTGAAATCTCGGCAGTCTTAGTGACTTTCCTGCTTCCGCCCGACAACGGCGGGGGTCCCCTTCCAGTGGAAGGGCTGTCAGGGATGCTGGGCAGGAGCCACTAGAGGCCCGGGCCTGAAACCGTGGCCCGTTAAGTACTGGTCCCCCCATGGTAGCGCCGGCGGGTCGAGATTGTGCACGTCCTGCGTCTTGTTTCTGAGGGTTTATAAGTGTATGCTTTGGGGTCATCGTGCGTGTTCGAATATATCATCGTTGCGTTTGCGTTGCTTCTATCGTTTTTGTGCGCTTCGCGCCCACTGATCCCGGCGTTCGCGTTGTGACTCTGGTGCAGCGTTCCGCATCCTTTGCTGGGTTTTCTGACGGGGTTATACGCCTTCGGCTGTGGCGGCACGATCCACTCCAACTTCACGAATGACGCGACCCTCGCGGAGCACCTCTGAGATTCCCGTAAGTATTCGGCGATGTGGCGGTACTCTTACAGAGTGGGCATGGCGGCAGACGTCGTCTCATACATTAGGAAAGGCGATGGCTGTGCCCGACAGCGGGTCCGTCTTCTGGAGCGGCGGTCGCCCCTCACCCTGTTCCCCGCCACAATGCCCTTCCGGGACATTGCGGTGGACCTCTGTGGGCCCCTTGACCGGACGGCCGCCGGCCAACGGCTCATAGTGGTGATAACCGAAAGGTTCACCAAGCTGGTGCGAGCCACCTCGATGGACGGTACGTCGGCGGTGGACTGCGCCTTGGTCGACCTGGACCACAGGGTGGCCGCGTATGGTCCGCCGGACCGGCTTCTCTCCGACGGGGGACCCCAGTTTACCGGCCACCTTTAGGGCCAGGGGTGCAACGCGCTCACTGTAGAGCTGAAGGTGAGTTCTCCGCTGGTTTAATCACTGGGGATTTGAGAGCATCGAACTTGTGGTTGGTATGATCGATGGGATTCCATCGACGGTAGCCGGGGCCAAACGCGTGCGTGGTACTGTGTGTAAGCCGTGAGTTGACGGAAAAATGGCGTGTCCTCCGCATCATCGCTCGACAAGGACAACCTCCAAGTGAGAGTTGGTTCACGTGGACGTTGATAGCCCGATGAAGGCGTTGATGGGCGGCTCTGTCATTTTCGTGCCACTGATGGAATCTTCCGCAGGGTTTCTCACAGCGACTCTCATCAAGACTACAGGCAAGGCTCTGGGAGGCATCAAGTCACGCAACACGCAGCTCGATACTCTTATGGGGCTCAAGATGAAGCGGGTCCGCCATGCTGTTGCAAACCTATACGCCAGCTCTGAACTTCAATACTTGTATTCTGAGAGGGGCATCATGTCAGAGAAGACCGCGTCGTACGTATCGCAGCAGAACAGGAAGGCGGAGCGCGCCAAGAGCTGCATCATGGAGCGCGTTCGCGCAGCACTTCTTTCTGCAGAAGCGGAAGAGGAGCTGTGCGCTGAGGCCCTGTCCCCGGTCATACACGTGCTGAGCCTCTCTCTCACGGCGGTGCAAGGCGTGAAGCTTCTTGAGGCTCTCAAGGGGCGACTCCCGGATGTGGATGGATTCCGCTTCTGGGGGAGCCGGGCATGGGAGCTTAAGCCCAAACGGAAGCTGCGTAAGCTGGAATCAGGGACTGAAGACGGAGGTTTTGTCAGAAACATGGTTGGTGGAGAGGCCTACCGCGTCCTGGAAGATGACTCGAACAAGATCTTTTTGAGCCGAGACGTTCGGATGGAAGTGATCTCAAGCACTTCCTCAAACAGGACTGCGGGGTCCGTGTCGAGCTCCAGTCCTCGCCTGATCTTTTGGACAGGTGCTTGCAACGAGGACGGAGCGATGGAAATGCTGGACTTGGAAGATCCGGGCGGGGAAGAGTACGCCCGCCACAATTCGTCATCAAGCGACGACTCGCAGGATGAATAGGCCAGCACGGAAAAGGACGACGACGATGATGGTGGCCCTGTAGAGAACCCAGCGACACAGACAGGGAACCAAGAGATGGCTGACTCCACCACGGAAAGTGGTCGTGACGTGGCACAAGCACCTCGGCAGTCCAAGCGACAGCCTGCACAAAACGTTTCTTGGAGGGTGCGCAACGCAAAGACGTAGGCGACAGCGGGACCAAAGGTTGAAGCTATTGCATCCTGGGTCCTGTCCACGCCGGCAGCCAGCGCAAAGGAGGCGCGTGCGCGCCCGGGATGGACTCTGTGGAACGCTGCCGAGAAGGAAGAGTAACTCGCGCACAAGATGCAGGGAACCTGGTCTGAGAAGAAGCAGAGCACCGAGCGGAAGGATGTCAAGACGCGATAATTCTACGGCGTCAAGGACGACGCAGAAAGCAGCTTGAAGCGGTATAAGGCGAGGCTGGTGGCATAGGGAATTACCCAGGCTCTGAGGCGCGCTTTCGATGAGACGTGGGCGCCAGTGCCGCGCTTGGCGGAGACGCACGCCCTCTTCGCAATGGCAGCGTCCAGTGACTGCGATGTCCATCATTTGGACGTCAAGACGGCCATCCTCAACGCTAAGATGGAAGAGAAGATGTACATCAAGCTTCCGGAAGGCACAGTGAAGGAAGAGGCAGATACGGTCGGCCGTCTCAACCAGGCCCTTTATGGGACAAAGCATGCGGGTTGCTTTTGGGGCATCAAGCTCGACATAGAACTCAACTCTATGGGGGCGGGCCGGTTGAAGGTGTAACTTTGCCTGAAAATGTGTAGCCACCGTGTGTACGGGCTCGTCTACACCCTGGTTAAAACCGGATCACGGAGTCTTGAGTTCCCCTGTGTCCAAGAAGACCCCGCCTAATGGAAGCAGCTGAGGCACCAGCCGCCCTACGCATGGTTCGAGGGCCCCATGTGAGAGACTTCAAGAGGCGAGGGGACCTGGCGGCAACGAGGGATGAAGAAAAATAATAACGGGAAGGATGACCCTTGGCGCCGTTGTACCTGACTCCCAGTTTTGTTGACTAGATCTAGAAGCCAATGATTCGGCTTAGTTCATAAGTGACTTCCACAATGTTTCCTGACTGCGAGCAAACAGACTTCATGATGTATTTCCGGACCGCGCCTGCGGGACGGCACGGGACAGCCGACACTGTCCGCTTCGCATATTGAGGGAGCGCTCGGTATAGGCAAGAAAACTTCGCTACAAGTTAAGACTTCGGCCGCCTTTCTTTTTGGAGGTGCTCGGATCATGGCTTCTGTCGGACTGCGCGATGCCTTCCTGTGGCACGTCCCGACAGCGCATTGTGGTGCGCACCATTACGAGGGTACTCGACCGACAGCCGTTCATTTGCGCTTCCGCGCGGGAAACATCATGTGTGAATATGATTGCAGGTGCCCCCCAGCACTGATCTCGTCTTTCATCATTCCAAGAGGCCGCCAGTTCTTGCTGGTTGGTGTCGCTGTCTATCAGACGTGTGAGCCTGAAACTAGGTCTATTTCCTCATCTGAAGATGATTTGCACAGAACATTCCAGTGTCACGACACGTTCTTGTCCCGGCAGAAGCGTTTATGTCGATCCCCGCCTGACCTAGTGCTTGCTTAAAAAAAATCCGGAAATCTGATTACTTCGGGATAAATCTTTCTTTGAAAGCTTCCCCCATCATTATGTTCCAACATCTACACTTTGTACTGTTGGACTATAAGGTGTTCACTCCTCAGGACCGGTTACACCGGTATTTTGGCTGTAGCTGAGTGGCCATGTAATCCAACAGGTTATGGGCCCAGAGCCGGGGATGCGACAAGTGCAGCTTGTGATTGACGGCGTCTCGACTGGCGCGACAAGAGCGTTGAAGACGAGGTCAAGATGGTTGACGGCCGTGACGGTCAAGACTACAGGCTCGGCAAACATGGGCGTTTGGTCAAGCAGGCAACATGGACGGCGACGCTGCCGGAACGGGAAGCATCAGGTTCCGAAAACTGAAGAAGAACAACTACCACAAGTAGCGGCGGCGCATCAAGATGGTCCCGACGCTTTGTGACCTCGAGGTTGTTTGTGAAGAGTACGGCCGGCCAGTTGACGACGAGGTACAAGAATTGGCTCTGTGGACGCGTCGGGACTTGAAATCGAGCGCCATCATCGGGCTCATCCTCGGTTCCGAATAGCTCGAAGACGTGTCGGGTAGCAGGACAACGGCACAATTCTTCTCGACGCTGAAAGGTGTTTTACAGCGCACGAGTCTTATGAAAAATATGTAGGAGCGGCTTGAGTTCTACACGGTCTCTATTAGCGCCAGCGGGGGCATGAACGGCTGCTTAAACCGAGTGCGCAACCTCTGCTGGAACCTGAAGGCAACGGGTGGCAAGGGGACGGAAGTGGACGTCGACATCAGCGTTCTGAACGGGCTGACGTCCACGTACCAGAGCCCGCTGATGACCCTGGCCGCCAAGGGCGCGGACGAGCCCATGTTCACATGTTGCAAGTGCCGACAGCTTCAGGAGGAGCGTCGGCAGGCGGAAGAGTCACCCGTGGTTAAGCGAACGGGTTAAAGGCCCTTGTTGGAGCCAGCGCTCATGGTTCAGGCGGCCGAGGCGAGTTCTCAAAGATCGAGTGCTACTGCTGCCACACACGTGACCACATCTCTTGTGACTGTCTCGTGCTCAAACGCAGGAGTAAGAGCAGGTACACGGCTTCCGCGATTGCAGCTGACGACAGGTGCCATAGCGAAAATACCATCTCCATCGTTGGCGACGCGAACTTTGACGGCGACTTCACCGAGTCGCGGCTATTAGACTCTGCGGCCTCGATTCACATGCGCTGAGTGCGCGCCTCTTTTTTACGACTTTCAAAAGACCAGGGGTCTCAGCGTCACGATATGGGACAAAGGCTCTGTGGCGAGGGCGGGTGTCATGACGGTCATTCTAAATTTCATCCTTCTACGCAGCAGACACAAGATTGAGCGGGAGAACGTGCTTCATGTTCCCACAATGGGCGTCAACCTCATGTCGGTCGGTATGATGAAAGATCGCGCTGCGGCAATGCGGTTCGAAAATGGTAGGGCGATCATCAACATGTGCGGCAAGCACGTCGCGTGCGGCAAGCGGAATACCGGGCTCTACAACCTAGACATGGCCCCTCGGACGAATATCTCTGCGGTGGCCTCTCTGCAGCTGTGGAATGAGCGTACTGGGAATGTGACTGTGGCAAGCGTGGAGCGGATGATTGAGCACAACGACGTTGACAGGCTGAAGTGTTCATCCATTGATGTGTGGGATATCTGTAGCGTGTGCGTGTGCGACAAAAATAAAATGACGCCTACGCCCATTGCAAGCGGTTTAAAAGTCATACAGAGGCTGCAGCCGGCGCACTCGGACCTCGGAGGACCAATGCCAGAGCCGTCTCGTGGTGGAGCTCTCTGCTTGGGAACCATCAAGCACGACTTCCCTCCCTGGACGGACGTCGTGTTCTCGCACATAAAGGGCACCCCTCTCGCGGAGTTCAAGAAGCGACTTGTAGTGGATCCTGCCCTCAGAGCCTACGGGGTAGAGCCCCGTCAGAAAGCCCAGCACAAGATATGGAGCGCAACACAGGAGAAAGAACACGAACGTCGGGATCACCGGGCGCAAAGCGCACCAGAACGACGGAAATAACGCAAACGACACGCTGATTTATTCAATAACGCACGATGACCCCCACTCACTCACTCATATATCCTCAGATAAGAGACGCAGGACGAGCACAATCCCGACCCCCGGTCGCCACCAGGGGGGGGACTGGTGCCCTTCGGGCCACGGTCTCAGGCCCGGGCCTCAAGTTGCCCTTGCCCAGCATCCTCGACTGCCCTTGCACTGGAACGGGACCCGCGCCTGTCTCGTGCGGAAGCACGAAAGTCACTAAGACATCCTAAATTTCGGGATTCACCCGTTTTCAGTGCTTCGGGACATATCCCCGGGTTTTTCACACTTTCCGGATAGACTTCCTGTGGGATTCTATCCCTGGTCGAGATCATATCTCGGTCCGGCTTACGCTCGGATTGCGGAAGCTTCCACAAGCTTCCCGATCCCTCCAGAGGGCCCGGATTCAGGAATAAGTGTGTCTCGTTCGTTCGTGTCAGACCCCTCCAGGAGGGCTTGCGGAGTTTCGGACAGATACAGTCAGTTTCTACAGTTACGGGGGGCTAGGTATGCCGAGCAGTGGGCAAGGAATGGTATCACCCCAGCGCATCCCCGCCGCTGAATCTGGCACGCCCGCAATTCGGCCAACCGGCCGGCGGCACTCGGCCGCCCCACAGCCACCCTCGGCCACCCACGAGCCGCCCCGAAGTGAAAATTTTTTCAAGCCCCTCTTTTGCTCGGGCCCTGGCCCGACCGGTTTTGAAACCAGTTTGAACGACCCGGATTCCAAGTATCTCCGCCCTTGCCTCATTTAGATAGCCACCCCCACTGCGAACCGACCCCCTTCGCGCGCGCTCTTGGACACGGCTCGACCGCGCTCGCTGTGCCGCAGAACCGCTCGCGCCGCACACTCATTCGCGCGGGGCACGCGACGCGCTGTCGCGTCGCCAGCTTGGGCACGCTGGGAGCTGGGCTCCCACGCCATTTGAGGCGCTGTCCTCGGGAGAATTCCCCGCCCAGCGCCAATGCGGTGGCCATGAGGGCCTGCAGAAGGCGACTGTGGCGGCGTAGGCCGCCTGACGGCCACCCACTCAACTGGCCGCTCATGGGCCCGCTGAGGCCCCGTCTGTGCCTGCACGCGGTTGCCCGCGTGTGCCCGCGGTTTTCGGCCGCCACCGACAGCGCGGCCGCGCCAACGCCTCGGGCGATACCCCTGAGCTGCCGCCACCGTGGCGCCCCGCCCGCCCGTCCTGCTCTTCTCCCGCTCGCCACTGACCGCGCGCGCGCAGGTGGCGCGTCTGGCGTCAAGGGGCGTTCTCGGCCGCCGACCTCGGCCCACCTAGCCATCCCCGCGGCTCAGACCGCGGCGTCCGGTCGGCCTCAACCGCACCCACGGTGAGCCGCGCCGCCCGCCTCTCGCTCCTTCCGCGCCTGTTCCCAGCTTCCGGCCTCGTTGCTCATTTTTTTTGCTTCCTCCTCCCGCTTCCCGCACCCCCCCGCTCCCTCGGTGCCGCCTCCTCTTTCTGCCTCCTCCTGCGCCTCCGTCACCCACTATGCCTCCCCCTTGTCCATCCCCTCCGCCCTCTGACTTCTCCGCATCCCTCAGCGATGGAAACCGGCGGCCTCTTTTTGGCCGCCCGTCACTTTACCATCCCCGCGGCCCGCCGAGTTTTCAGCTTTGTTGGGCCGGACGCCGCGTCACCGGCGGACCTGCGTGGGCACCTACAGCGCTCCTGGACCTTGCGGCTAAATATTCTTAAGACCAAGACAGCCGCTGACCTGTGAGCTGCGGAGGGCGCCGACGCTGGTGGGTGGACATCCTCCCTGTCTTCAACCGAGCCCTCCCCCCAATTTTTCGAGAAGGGATCCCTTGTTCGGACGGCCTCCGCGGTGTAGAAGGCCATGTGAGACCTTTCCGAATGCTCGGGCGCGTCCTCCTTCTTCGTCGCCATTGGCACTGCCTCGCATTCTGCGGGGGTTCGGGCTCAGGGGGTCGCGCTGACGCCAAGGAGGATCCCAGCCTATTCCCCCGACGTGCGCAAGCGGCGCCGCCTGGAGGCCGCCTTGCACGGCCACCCACCGACGCGTGCGCGACTGTCAACCTGCCGGCTGCGGCGCCCACAGGCCCTAGCGCGGAGAGGGCCGCCAATTTTCCCTCTTATCCCGGTGTCGGTCAAACGGTGCCGCTGGGCGAGCGCGTCCCGTAGAGGCCCCTGGTGTCGTGGTCCTCCTTCAGAGCGGGTCGAACGACAAAGCGCGGCGAGGACGACGAGAGCTCGCCCCCGCTCCACGTCGGCACCCCGACCGCCGACGTCGACGTGCCGTTTGGTATGAGCGGCGACGCGTTGTGCACTGTTGAGCACTTGGCTGGCGGCCCCGGCGTCATTTTGACTGGGTCACCCGGATGCGGCAAGACGTACGTGGCCAACAGGGTCATCCGCGCCTTGCGCGAAGCGGGGCTGGGGGTCGCTGCCTGCGGCAGCTCGGGGGTGTCGGCGGCGCTGGTGGGCGGTATCACCGTGCACTTGTGGGCTGGCTTCTGCAACGGAGATGCAGAAGTGGCGTCCCCGCTGGACGTGATCTTGCGCAAGGTCATTCCGCTATCAGCCAACGTGCGCATGTGTGCCGCCATGACTTTGGTCGTGGACGAGGTTGGCACTCTGTCCGCCGCTTTTCGCACGCGGCTCGACCTGGTGCTGAGCGCGGTTCGTCGCCAGGCGACGCCGTTTAGCGGGCCGGAGGAAATTCGGTAATCCCGATTGGCTGCGATCCGCACGCTGGCTGCCGCGTTTTCGACCTCACCAGGGTGTGAAGCCAAATCCGTGGAATCCCGTGCTTCTCAGGCTGCAAGAAGCAGCGCACAAGTCAAGTGAAGCAGCGACGACGGTCGTGACGGTCGTGCAGCTCCTACTCGTATCAGGGATTTATGTCTGTTGGAACATTAATTTGGGGCAACAAATTGGAAACAGTCATGGCTGCGCCACCGGGGCGCCAGTTTTCCATTCAACATGTCAGCACTGTCAATCTCAATCAACAGGCCACAGGCGTACAGCAAACAGTGGGCGCCACCCACTGGCCCTCCCCCCGGCGCGGGTAATAGTCACACACGCTCCCGCTACCCTCCCCTTATCGCATCGTGCTCCTTCACGCTGCCACTTCGTCGTGCGCCGCCGTGGAGACATCATCGGCAGAGCTGCACGACGGCGGTCGGTCTGGTGCAACAACGTTGGATAGCTCTACAAGAGCTGTTTCGACTCCGGCGTCGGTGCCAAAGACGTCGGAGTCATCATCGAGCAGCGGCAGCGGCAGCGCGGAACCGGAGCTGGACCTGTTACTCGAGTTGTGTGCTCACTTCCTGGGGCGCTCTCGTTCTGTCGGTGGTGCCTCGTGCGCCAAATACAGGCGCGACAACGGACGGGCTTGGGTTGAGCGCCTGCTTCGATCGGAGGAGACCTTCAAGAAGCGCATCCGCATGTCCATCGCGTGTTTTGAGCACCTTTACGCGCGCGTACGCCCATTCTTTTACCGTGCAGGAGACGGCATGGTCCGCCGGCCACCGACTATTCCGCCACGTGTCCGACTCCTTGTCGTTCTCTTTTGGCTCGCGCACGGCGGGGCGCAGTTTGTGGCGTGCGAAGTGTCCGACCTGGCTGAGTCAACCTTCTGTGCCATCCTGCGAGAGGTGTTCGCAGCTATAATCAAAGGGTTTCCGCCTATCGTCTGGCCCATATCTTTGGCCTCACAGCTAGAGAGCGCCGAGGTCTTTGCCTCCTGGCAGGAGTGCCGCATTGCTGGTGTTGTCGGCGTGATTTACGGGACGCTGATCCGCGTCCAAACGCCTCCGCCTGACTGGAAAACAGCCAATATCACCCGCAAGTGCTTTTACGGGGTCCTGCTGCTCGGCTTCGTTGACGCCAGAAAGCCGTGTATTTGGATTCGATCGGGCTTGCCGGGCTCGTTGGGGGACAGCCGAGCGTTCAAAGAAAGCGCGTGGTACGAGCGACAGCAGCCGGTTGGCTGCCGCGTGCTCCATCCTGGTCACGTCTTCCTGTCGGACGGCGGTTTCGCGTCAGAGTATTGGCTGCTGAAACCGTACCCCCAGCACCAGCTGACCACCATGCGCCAGTTCTTCAACTACTGCATCTCTTCCCCACGCGCCGTAGTGGAGAACTCGTTCGGTTTGCTAAAGGGGCGCTGGAGGGTGCTCCATGACAAGGTGTCGGCGGAGACAGAGCTTGTGCCTGTCATCGTGGAGTCCTGCGCGCTACTCCACAACTTTCTGATCGACGAGGAGGACGAGTGGGCGGATGCGGTGGATGCGAATGACGGCGAACCGAGAAACGTCCATCCAGATGTTGGCGTCACACGTGCCTATCAGATGGCGCTCCACCTGCGCGATGAGTTGGTTGGGCATCGCTGGGCTGAACATCATGAGAGTGTGGGCATACAAGCCAGAATGAGGCCCAGTCGAGATGGCAGGCTTCAAATGTGCATGTTCGCGTGTCTGAAAAATAAGCGCGCGCCGTTCCAATCATGTGAGACGAATGAAGAGTTTCCATTGGCTAGTACTCAGTGGTGCACGCCGTGCACGAGTCTTCAAGACTGGGCCTGAGATGTACATCACAAAAGTTACACAGAAACAGCTGGCCTACACAACGTAGTACGACTGCATCGACATTTCAATCCAAAGTCCTCTCTAAAGCCCGACTGCCCAACCAATGTTACAGTCTCCTAGACCTGGCGCCTCACTCACCACCTTCACTCTCATCACGAGTGGCCAGTGGTTGCGTGGGCTTGGGTGGGGGGTAGGGGTCGTCCAGGTCCATTGAATCGTCAAACTCATCGGTACCCAAGGGTGCCCCTGCTGGAGCCCCAATACCCGATCCAGTGATCAGAGGGGCGCAGCCGGCGCCAACATTGAGCAGGGTCTCACGCTGCTTAAAGAACCTCTCCATAGACTTATTGGCCTTTTCCAGGTCGATGATCATCGACGGCAGGCTCTGCTCTTTCCGGCTCTTGCGATCTTGGTCCTTTTCCTTCCTCTCGCCCTCCAGGCTGTTCTGCTGCAAGTCCAAACGCTTCTTGGCCAACTCCAGGCGTTCGGCCGCGTTTCGCTCGGACGCCCGGGCGGACACCATCCGCTCGATCTCCCTGTCCTTTGCCCCAGACTCCTGCTGCGCCGCAATCTGCTGCACGCCCTCTGCCACGGCGGCGCCCGTTGAGGTGACTGGCCTCTTGCGCTTGAGGGCACCCGCCGGCACCACGAGCTGTGTTGACGTGTGTGGTACAGAGAGAGGAGAAGAGCAGCGATCCGACGACCTGCCACCGCGCCCCACACCAGAGTGCGCTGGCGCCTGGAGGGGCGGGTTCGGGCGAGGGTCATCTGACTTGTCAGCGCCGCACGCAGTGGGTGGAGCATCGTCATCCTCATCGGAGAGTCCTCAGATCGCAGCCATGCGGCGGGGCTGCGTGATCGGCTCGTCGGGGTCAGACAACTCAGCAGGGAAGTCGACGGGCGTGGCCGCGAGTGAACCTTACGGCGATGCATCGAGCACCGCCGCAGCCGACCGTGCAGTCCGGGACGCGGCAGCCGACCGAGAAGACGATGCGGCCATAGACCCTGCCCGCGATGCGTTTGGCTGTCCAGCGGGCACCCCGGTCGACACAGCCCCTCGAGTAGGATTGGTCTCGCGCCGCCGCGATGGCCGGCCGCGCTCAAGCGCGATACTTGCTTCAGCTGCACTATTTGAAAACCTCAGAGTACATCCCAAGTCGTAGTCCACGAACCTGTCTGTCAGACACAAACGAAAACGTTGACGGAAAATGTCATTAAATGAGCGAATAGACAGCGTTTTGTTGTTAAAATGTCAGTTGGGTACGATGACAGCAATCGAGTTCGAAAGGAAGTAGTGACACAAGAGCGGAGAGGAGGCGCCCAACTGTGCATCTCCAAATCGCGCATCACTAATGTGAACATCGGAAAACCGGGGAGATACCTGTCTCGAGCTTGACGTCTTACTCGTCCGAGTTGTGCCGCATACTCGACACCCGCTTGTGCACAATCTCACACTTCTTTGTGAGCGCCCTCATCTTGTTCGCCACCTGCTTAGCTGAGTACGTCTGGCTAAACTCATTGGACAGATGCTTGGCAGAGTCGCTTGCAAAGTTCTTTACCGGGCCCCGCTTGTTGTCCTTCTCACACTCGGCCTGCTTCCCCATGCATTGCACCATCAGCTCCAGCAGCATCCTTGACTCGTCGTCACGCCAGTAGTGCACGGGCAAGGGCACCGGAATCTCGCGCCGCTTGTCCGGATTGCCGGCAGCACCGCCATCGGAGAAAGGCCGGCGCGCCACAGACGGACGTGGCCGGCTCGTTTAATCCCTCCTCTGCGGGGACAAGTGAGAGTGAGACCGAGCGCCCGGTGCAGACGATCCACAGTGGGACGGTAAAGTAGAGGGTGGATAGGAAAGGCGTGTCCCATGCACGCGAGTCGGGGGAGGGGACAAGGAAGGCCCCGTTGGAGCAGGAACGCACAATGAGTGGCGGCCGGAGGGAAAAAAGAGTGGGTTAGAAGGTGTCCGAGAAAACGAGCTCGGGGACCAGCCCGACGCATGCATTACGCACGTGCGCAGGAGCGGGGGGAGACGGTTGGCGGGAGTGGCAGCGACGACTTCCGCAGACGCCATGAGGCGAGAAGAGAGGAGGAGAGCCGCGCGGGCCACCACATAAAGTGGTATCCGTGCCTCGTCCATCGGCAGGGAGCTATATGTGCAACCGGCGACCGCCCGTGGCGCCGGTTCCGGCGCATTCTCAGGTGTGCGCATGCATTCCCATTCGGGTGCACTAGTCGGAACCCCCCGTGACGCGCTCGTGTGGCAGCATCACCGTACCTATGCCCACACTGGACCAAATTGCTAGTTCAAGATGGTTCCGTGTACACTGTGAAAACATGACGAGCTACGAAGGGCGCTCGGCTCCTGCGTGTGACGGCGTTGCGGCGCTGGCCGGAATCGGGCTGGGCTCTCCTCGCTGGCGCTTGAAGCGTGCAACGCATTCGCCCACGCTCGCGTCGCGCCCCCCTCGATTCTCCCCTTGGATATTGCTAACTGGTCACCGAGCGAGCAGCAGGGGTGCGGAACGTAGCTTTCGTGCCACATGGCTCCTCCGCTGGCCGATTGCGTGGCCGTTCCTCTTCAGAGTTGCAGCTGACACTGCAAGCCTCCTGCAGCAGACAGAAGATGTGAAAGCAATTCTCGTCACATCGTTTGTATTTTGGACGGAATTTTCATCGGTCGACCACGGATGCCATCACGGAGCGCCGAAGGCGACGCCTTGAGGAGGGGTTCCCCTCCACTGAGCGCTCAAGGCCGCTTTTTGCGTCGATCGTCAGAGCAGAGGCGAGCGCAGCGTGTTGCACCTTGGATGACCGAATCGGCGACTGAAGATGCTGTTCGCCGGGGACTTCCTGAAGATTGCGCCCATTAAGGGGCAGTGAGCGTTTTTGAGTGACGTTTGGGGGCTCGTCTTCTCCGACCGAGCCCTCGTGTTGGCGACGAACTGGCGGCACGTGCGGGACGACGGCCTACTGGGGCTCCTGTTGAGCTTGCGCGCGGGCACCCATACGATGGCCGACATGGTGGTTCTGGCATCCCGGCGGTCCCTGTAACCTCCGCCACATGCTCTGCGGAGATTTTGCCACATCCAGGACGTGCTGTTCAAGAAGGAGGACGAGCTCCACCGCCAGCCTGACAAGCTCGTCAAGTTTGAGGCGATGGACCAGGCGATGGCGTCCATCTTGACCTGCCCGAAGACGTCGGCGCTGTAAGACACGACCGCAAAGTACGTGCGCGGGTTGTTTTTGCGGGTGGAAGCGATGGTAGCGGTGCCGACTGGGGTTCTTGCTTCACCGGGGGTTCTTTGTTGCTCGCGTGGTGCTGTGCTGTCTTTTTTTCCGGTGAATGCGCGTGTATTTTCGCGCGCTTGCTTCTCTTTGGTGTGTGGGGGCACCAAGGCGGTGGTTGTGCTGCCCGCATCGGCCGACGCCGTCGCGTTGGACGGTTGGAGAAAGGCTGCAACGCGAACGCAGGTGCCTTTGGTGCTTGCCTGGGCGGCCACGATCCATGCTGCCCGAGGCTGGACGCTAACAGAGGTAGCGGTGGACCTGAGCAAGGCCTTTGCCGCAGTTCTCGCTCTCTCTGGCCTTTCTCGCATCCCTACCCTTGAGGGTCTCCACCTCGTCGCGTTTTACGAGTCCAAGATCATAGTAGACAGCGCCGCTCTTGCGTTCCATGAGGGCCTACATGCGTAGGAATATGGCTTTTCTTCTTTCCATTTTCTGCCTCTCTTGTCTTAGTCCGTCGACCGCTGCTCCCTTTAATGCGGGGTGGCCATGTGCCGTGCGCAGTCCGGGAATCTGACCCGCGCATCCCTGTACTTAAACAGCTATTTAAACTTATCCCCATCTTGTTACCTGGAGTTGTACGACTCACATACATTCGGGTAAGTCCACACTTCCTGTGTCAACCCGGATAAGCTTCATTGTCTGCCCGACAGTCGTGTTTGGAAAGGGACATTCGGCGCACACGTCAGGCGCGCTTTTCAGTCAACCAGTCCGCCCGGCCACCATACATCAATCGAGAGGCCACCGGCACCTGCAACGCCTGTGCGGGCCATCTGCTTACATTTCATCCGCCTCCCGTCCTCTGCCCAGACTGCCAGCCGCCAGCGTCGCCCACTTCTGCTGTCCGCGCCGTCGTCGCCCGTACTGCGCGCAACTACCCTTTCCTCCCCCTTTGTTTGCCCAGCACTCCTCCGTGTCTGCGCTTCCCCCTCGCGTCCCTCTACTCGGTGGCTTTGCGTTTCTCCCCCTGTGTGCGCGCTCCTCTGTTGGTCCGACGGAACAGGCCTCTGCGTTCTCCGGCATGGTCCCGCTGGCGCTGCCCAACCGCTCGACACCGCCCTTGCCAGCGGCGATGGAGGAAAGGCTGCACGCGCTGAGCGCATCAGTCGCGATTGCCGCGGCGCCGTCACCATCGGCGACAGCACCGGCGGCCACGGCGTGTGCGACCACAGTGGGGACTGGGCAGCCGCCACTGTCGCCGTTGATGAGGCATCTGCTGCTGCGCGACATCACGAATGGAGACCAGGCGGAAGAGGACCACATGTCGCTGCAGCGGCTGACGACCGAGGACGCGAGGCGTGCTGTGCCGCGCCAGCGCCTGTCGTTGCCCGCACCCACGACCGAGCTGCCGTTCACCTTTGCGCGCCTCCCGGCGCTGGAGCCCTGAAGAAGTAGCGCTTGCTGTTCGTAAAAATGTGGATGCTGCGCATCGTCTGCACCTGGCCGCAGACGGCGTCCAAGGCCAAGCGCCGCCGGCTTTACTCGCTGGGCGTCGACTGCTCCAGGGCCGGCGAAAAGGCGGCCGTCGGCACCAATGCCATCGTCAAGACCTGGGCGTCAAGCATCCGCACGGCTTGTGCCTTTGCAATCTTTGTCGGGGAGGTGCTCTGCGTGCGGCCTGGTGAGCCGAGGCCGCCCAACGAGGAGATCAACCGCGGCGCGCAAAAGGTTTTCCGTTGCCCGACGGCCGGCACTCACCGGGTCATCAAGTTCTGCCTCAAGTGCCGCAGCCTGGGGTACAAGGTCGCCGTCAGGAAGAAGGGCATCTCGTCAGTGACCCGGAAGGACTACACTTTGGGGCTGACATTCCTCTTCGGCGTCGAGAACGTGGACGGGCACGGCGGCATAGAGAAGGTTGTTGTGGACTATGCCGGCACGGCGTCGCGGTGGGGGCTGAAAGGAATCAACGAGCTCGAGGCCGAGCGGAAGGTGCGCGTGGACGCCGGCACGCACGTCGGAAACCCCATGTCGACGGATGACCTTAAGGACTTCCGCGGCGCCACCCAGAAGGACACAAGGCACAGCGGTGAGCGCTCCCTCAGCTCGGCGCCAGTGACGCCCGCGGTAATGGAGGCGCTCCACAACCAGATTGTTGTGAAGCACGTGCCCGACATGGGCTCCATGGACAGCCCGGTTGAGCAGACGATGAGGCGCACGCTTGCCACCTCTTCCGCCGCGGGAAAAGACGACGCCGTCACATCTGCCTCTGTCGTGCAGGCCGACCTCCTGACGTACATCGTCTACGTCTTCGCATTTGTCACGATCGCCCGGCCTGTTTCGCTCATCCACCTTGCCTTCTGCGACATATCTTTCCCTGACCTGATGCTGGCCAACGAGCAAGTGTTCTCCCACAGATACGCTTGACAGTGGCCATGCGGTGATTTGAAGTGGTTCTTATGGCGGAGGGCCCGTGTGAAGGGCTGTGTTTGTCTGTGAAGTTCCTGACGTCTGATACGTTTTGCTTGTTAATTGCGCTCCTTTTTTATTTGCCGTGTATGCTTTGGTGCAGGCACCAGCACTTCCGGTTCATCAACATTCAGCTGCGTATCGTCAAGAAGGGGACCAGAAAGGTGAGCGTGATGACTGTTCGGCTCTTCAGCTACTTCTCGTCGGTCACGGCTCAGCATGTGGAGGAGCTGGGGTCGGACACACACGTGCAGTGCCCGAGTGAGCACTTCAACGTGCCCCAGCTCCTTATGAAGCTGCAACTGTTTGCGTGCTCGGCGCGGGGGGTCGCGGTGGACATGCGGATGCTGCACGAGCAGCCGCTGGATCCATGCGTGCTGGATCACAGCGTGTCGGGCGCCGTCTCCTTCCTCAAGCGGCGCTTCGAGGCGGAGATCAACGCCCGCTTGACTGCGGACTAGGGCCGCATCGGCATGGTGATGATGAACGGCGAGCGGGCATACCGCATGTACGGCTTTTGTCGTGGAGGGGCCCAGTTCTTGCTTGACCTGACAGGCAAGTTCGAGCAGGTTATGCGGCTGGGCGGCTGGACGGTAACGTCGAGCCTCATGCTATCCTTCCAGAAGGCGATGAATGGCCGCGGAACATTGCGGTCACCCCTGCGGTCCTTCCGACACGACGAGGTGACGCAGATCGTCGCCCAGTTGGCGTCGACCAACAGCCGCTGGACGGTCGGGGTGGTGAAGGGGGTGGGGCAGCGGGCGATGGGCGAGACGAGGGAGGTAGACCACGCCGTGCTTGTTTCCATTGAGGAGGACAACGCGAAGGTTCGGTGCAATTTATTGACCGAGTGTGTGTTTGAATCGAGAAACGGCAAAGAAGACGATGATGAGAGGGAAAAAGAGTCGGTGGAGGAGGACTTTGGGGAGGTTGGCGAGCCAGAGGGGTGGGGTGATGGAGACGAGACGGACAGCGAGTGGCACAAAGGTTTGTTTTTTATTGACACGGTGACTACGAACTGCAGCATGCCAACGGCAGCATGCCAACTGGACTCCGCCAGAGAAAGGCGACCATCGCAGGCACGGCGCTCAGCCGGGGCGGAGAATACTGCTATCAACACGGTCACAGCCTCTTGTCCCGGCGAGGCCGAACGCCTCGAGCCCGGCCACATCCCTGTGCTCATGGAAGCCGTCCCATGAGTGGGAGGCCTTGGCGTCCAGACTCACCAGCGCCGCCGCCACCCTTTGTTGTCCGTCGTTGCCTCGTGGGCGGCGGCGACATGCCCCACCACCGTCGCCGCCGCTCTTTGCGGGCGCTCGCTCCAGGAGGGCGGAGTACCCAAAATCCACAGGCGCCGCGGCTGCCCATTGCTGCCGTTCGCTCTTGAAGGGGCGTCGGCAACAAGCACCTTCAGGACTGTCGCCATTCCTCCGCTCCAGTCGTTGCCTCGTGATTAGAGGCGAAGCGCGCCACGAGACCTGAAGCCGCGGCTGGCCGCTGATCGTGTGTCGCACGGAGGCGGCGACCACCGCCGCAGCCGCTGCGCCTCGCCGCCAACGGATGCGTGCGCGGCAGCAGCGACAAACGCCACAGGGGCCGCTGCCGCTGAAGGCAGTGGACGTCGGCACCACCCCCGCCGCTACCCCTCCCCGAGTGTCGTCGTTGGCCAGGAAATCTAAGCGAGCGCCACGAGCCTCGCCGCCACCACTTGTGGGCGTTCATAACGCGCACGAAGTCCGCGACAAGGACCTCTAGCGCCGCGGCGACCACTTTTCGACGGTCGTATCGTCGCGCGCGGCTTCAGCACACACGACCAGCGCCGCCGCGGCCCCTTGCCGCTGGTCATTTCTGGGCGGGCGGTGGTGACGAGCTCCACAACTTCCACCACCGCCCCATTCCGCCGGTCTTTGCCTCGTGTGCGGCGGCGACGAGCCCCATCACCGCCGCCGCCGCGCCTTGCCGACACTTGTTCCTCGCGAGGCGGCAGCGAAGAGCTACACCTGCACAGCGGCAGCTCTTCGCCGCTGATGGTCGCTTGCAGTGCCGAAGTGCACTGCGCCACCAGCGCCGCCACCACCCTTCGCAACCATCATTGTCCAGGGATTTGGCGGCGACCAGCGGCACAGCCGCTGTCGCCGCCCCTTTCCGCCGCTCGTCGCTTCTGTGGCGGCGGCGCCAAGTGTCACCAGCGCCGCCGCCGCCCCTCGACTCAGGTGCATCACATCGTCGGCGGTCCTGCCCACGCGCTTGTTTGGCTACTTCGTGGCGATTCGAGGGCGACATGTTTTGGCGACTCAGCTGAATCGCGGCCTACAGCTTGGAATGGGCGGTCGGCGATCTGGCGACACAAAATATTTCTGGCGGCAGGCCCGGTACACGACGAAGACAATGAGAATGATGTGCATGCGGCCAAGTCCCATGCAGAGTGTGCACTGAAAGACAACTCTTTGACATCTGTGGGAACGGCCACGCTCAAAAGCTACTCAGAGGACATCACTGTCAGCAAGAGAGCTTGAGGCAGACATCTGCCTCGTCTTCGCGGCCGTCTTCGATCCAGATGCAAGGCTTTGCGCGCATTGCCAGCAGGCTTGCCTGTGAACTCGGCCTCTGATTGGCGGGTGCTGCCCTGCGGTGACAGTACTAGAGACCCTGACGCGGAGAGTGTTTTGCCCCGGGACGACGTGGTTTCTAAAGATTTTCATTGGGTAAGAGCCGTGTCCACATTGTTCGGCTCGTGCAGCTGTGTTTTTCCAGCAGTATGATTGGTTGGCGGTGGCCTGGTCCCACAGGAATCTCCCGAGATCTCTTCGAGGGTGTGCGGGAAAGGCTCCAACCGCCGCCGCCGCCGGCTGCGAAACGCACAAAAGGCGGCCGGCGCTCATCCCCCACCACCGCCGCCCGCGCGTTGGCCCCAACTCCGGTAGTGGCCGTGGAGGTGGCGGCTGTGTTCGTGAAGGAAACGGACGCTGCAGCTTTCACATCATATTCGTGTGAACTTGCTGTGTGAAAGCAAACCGGCCAATCAGATCACTGCCTGCCGAGCTCGAGCGCTGAGCTGCCGACCTGACCGGCCCGCCTGCACGACCCTTGAGAGGGTGTACAGAACCGGATACGTGCCAGACATGAACAGGGCCGCCAGACATCAGCGACGAGGAAAGGCCTGAGCGGGGCCACAGACACCAAAGCCTGTCCTGATCAGTCGTCGTGTCTGGGGCCGACGACACATGTCAGCGCCCTGGAGCACCCAAAAAAGGGGCTCCCAGATCGACAGCAAAATGAGATACCGATGTTTCTGCTGCCCTCAGCAGCCCTGTCTGGCCAGATAGAGGCCTCCAGGACCCCTGGGCGCCCCCACAGTGGCGAGATAGTATCAGCACATGCGGTCAACAAAGCGACCAGGGAACCACCTACGGACTGGCGCCCCTTTCATTGGCCAGGATGACACCTTCGTTTCCGCCACCTGGCCAATCAGCAGGCTGAAATGTTTGTGCGCGCTTTGTGGCCCCTTTGGGGAACCCCCTGCACGGTACCTCTGGCGGGGGTGGGCGCTGGCGAATCTCGGGGGCCGTGCACGGGGTTGCTGGGGGCCCCTGGCGCGCCGGGATTACAGTGCTGCCAAGCGTCTTCCGCAACTGTACGCAAATCAACGGACCGATCCACCGACGAAACAGAATCACGTTCCGCTTGCTGTCGTAAAACTTTTTTGATACATCAAATCGGGCTCGACTTTTTCTTCTCTCAGAGAATACTTTGAATCCGTCCACTTTGTTCCAAGATCAGGCGATTCCGAGGTTTCCACTGGGTCTGACACGGTGGACGACCTGCCCCGCGCGTCGCATCAGGCGGCAGACACCGGAACGCCGCCCGTTTTAGCAACTTATCAAAAACCTGTTAATTCACTCTCATTGCCTTGTTCGGCTGAAATTGCAGGACAATCTAAAGTCTGTTCCATGGACGGGGCGCAGTGCCTACTGGTA